>Ga0307517_10007503_pt1 | contig 15861 bp, 22 predicted proteins | sample 23_EM_MG_FD_194515 | JGI IMG/M metagenome (GOLD analysis project Ga0307517, IMG submission 194515) | Populus trichocarpa ectomycorrhiza microbial communities from riparian zone in the Pacific Northwest, United States - 23_EM | ecosystem: Host-associated > Plants > Roots > Unclassified | place... | reverse complement strand
CTGAAAAATCCGGTAGGACTACCGTCCGACCGTCACTTGGTCTGACGCGGATGAATCCCGGGAGTCCCCCACGGTGATTCATCCCGAGGTGAGATGGTAAATTCTCTGCGGATTCCGGGGGGGGGGCGACATAACTGGTCCCCAAGAAGACCGTATCGTTTTCGTGGATGAAGGAGATCAGTTCGTCTGGGAGACGGTCGTCCTGGCCTAATTGTAGGTTTTGATAGACGACGTGGGGATTCGTCTTCGCGATCGGGGAGAGCTCCCTAACGTTGATGTATTTCGGACAGTTCCTAGAACGACGCACAAGTCACTCCTAGCTGAGATTGAAAAGAAGAGGGACCCCACGAACCCGATGACTTGATTGACATGCACCTTCAGATGCACGTTGTCTGCGTTGACGGAAGAACTCTCGATCCAACCCGCGAACTTGTTCCTCCGCCGGGTCGATAGCTCGACACCGATCCCGGCCATGAGCACCCTGCCCTTCTCGTCTTTCCGGTCCCCCAGGTTCATTAGGAGCGGGTCTCCTTCCCACGATGCCAAGTCCATACGCATAGAAGATTCATCAGGGCTCTCGATGAACCCGATCTCACCCCCTCTACCGGCAAAGTCTGAGCCCCACGGCCGACCGCTCTCATCGAGGATCGTCACGGGTAGAAACGGTATGTTTGACATGTGGAACACCCTGTGTTGCTCCGGCATGTAGGAGCCGATGCTGGCATATTTCATGCGAACCTCCTCGCCAAAGCCGAGTTTGTTGTGAAGAGCGCGTTCGCCTTGGTGCCAGCCTTTGAGTGGGGTGGGCATGTCGTCGGGCTTTGTAGTTATGAGCGGAGAAGTTGGAGATCGGAGATATCGATTTCAGTTAGACCTCACCTTTATCATTTCAGACGGACGCCAGTGCTGAAATGGGATTAGTCAGGGCTGAGTCGACATGCCCGGGGACGGGAGAAAGTGACCGAAGGAATGCATGAATATCGATCGGGAATCCGTCAAACCATAGGAGCGAAGTGCCCCCCTGGATTGATTCAAAACAACTGGCAGCAAGGGTTAAACGTTAACACATCAAGGATACTGATGTGAGGCGTAACTTGATGTAGACAGCGAATAGGAACCTGTGGCATCAAACCACACCTGTTTACCAAAATGTTTAGGGGTCCCGGTTCGGTTGGAATTCAACCCCAAATTCAGAGGAGGGGGGTGTCGTCTCCGGGAAGTCCAGGGGGAGGGTGCCTCTGGACTGACGTCCCGGTAAGTCTCCTATTAATTGGGGCCCGTTTCTTTGTTATCAGTACAGTGGGAGTCCTACGTTCAGCGCGGTCAGGCCTCCGCTGTCCACACCGCACACGATACCGTCTTGAGCCACCTCGTCCTTTTACGTCGCGTCGCCGGAATCCCTCAAGTCTTTGATTACGGTCTCAACCAGGTCTCAACCCCTCTCACGATTACAAACCGTCTCGCTTTCATAGGCACCCCAGCACTCGAAGAATTAACCGTAGACTTGGATAGGGACAGCTTCTCAACCAGAACAGCTTCTTACCGGGGACTCGCCACATAACACTACCATTATGTCCAGGTTCCGCACCGCAGACGGTTATGTTTCGCACAAAGGGTTTGCACACCTCCCCGAAGTTGGTGATAGTATATCGGGAGAGATCCAGCTTGGTGGTAGTATTGGGTCGGGGAATGCATCCAGCCGTGTCTCAGGGATCTCCGACCGACGTATCTCCCAGATTCAAGAAGGAGATCTGGTCACAGGAACAATTAATATTGCCCATGAGCGTGTTCACATGCTGTCCACAATCCAAGAAGAAGATCGAGCAGAGGAAAAGAAGGCTATTGTCTGTGTCCACTTATTTCTTACTGGCAGCCTGACCTAACACATCCATTTCCACCAGGAGGAATATCTCATTTCATTGAAAATTGTATCGCCAGACTATCAGGAGGGTTGGACATTGGACCATGACTCCAATACCACTTGGTGTGGGTCTTTCCGGCTTATATCCACAGCACCTATTTAATGGAACATCCACAGTATCCTCTGATTTCCACCGATACCACAATACCTATGCGACTGTGGTGATTGCCCCTTCTACAGAAGACAGTGCAGCTATTTCCAGCAAACTGGAACAAGACAACTTGCGGCGTCAACGGCTTGTCAATCAGGGTCAAGGAGACCCTGGGCGAGATAAGGGTGTTGACTGGTTTGAGGTGAGGGCTGGGTTTTGGCACCATCTGAGTATGCATTGACCACTGTTATGAAGGATACTGAGGGGAAATATGAACTGGTTGTCATCCACCCCTCCCACTTCTTGATCGACAATTTCCCTCTGGTGATAAAACATCCTCTCACCAAACAATTCAAGCCCTTTTATGCCAATGAGAGGGGGGATGGTACCTTACGTGAAGGTAGTCCCACTGGACCTATCCTGCCACCATTCTATTCCAGAGGCAAGATTCATCGTGAAATCCCCCTTAACCCTATCCTTGTAAATTGGGCTGCAATGATTCGATTTCGGCGTCTCATTCGTCAGAACCCCATGTGGGGGTCTGCTTTGCATCCAAGTGCAGTCAGGGTTCTTCGGGGTGTTGTGGAGCTCCATGCAGCTGTCCTCTGGGATCCTCCGCGATCCTGTAGCAGACAATTCATCATCAATCCAGCTGGATCCAACTTGTCCTATGACCTGCGGGCATGGCCCTATTTCCTCACTTCACCCTGGTCAAATCTGGGAATCAAGACCAACATACCTAGCACGGCATTGGAACGTGCTTTTGAAATGCTGGAAGAAGGTAGAGTTCTATTGTTTGTTGGATTGTGTAGCACCCTAATTGGCTTCCTTCCTTTTGTGAAGGTTTTGAAGAACTTCCTGACTTGGATGGTGATGACTCCCATCATCATCCTGACCTTCCCTTGGAACTAGGGGTGATGATGCCTCAGGAAAAGATGGAAAGATTCCTTACTGCACTTTGACCCCTTTTCCATTTTTCTCAAAGCCTGGGCCTTATGTATTTGTATATCAACCCAAAAATTGGTACAATGATCAAGTGGTCCTTGAATGAGTTGAGTTCCTTGAACTATTTGATGTTCAGAGGAAAAGACCATTAAATTTTTTGATTCAAATAGTCTAAAGGAAATCATACCCCATACGTCCGGCGAACCTCCCAAATACCTAAGCAAGGACAGATGGACCGGCATGCCGTACGGTTAAGACGAAGCGAATAACAGGATCATGTATACGATATCATCCAATCGATAGCTCGACCGGTTCCTTCCTAAATTCGACGGATCGTGAAGACAATAGCAGGATAGGCACATGAAAAGCCAGACGTTCGGGATAGAAAACGAATTTAGACACCGAGATCATGTGAGATTTCGCGAACAAACTTGGGAAACCCCGTTAACAATAAAAATAGCGTGGGCCGTAACCACCGTTCGCACTAAGTTTGCACACACTACGGTGAACGAATTAACAAAGCAAATGGACAGGGCTGCAAGATAACACTGGGGCCAAAGGGCCATACCGCTATCACTCCGCGGTCAAGCCTGTGCCTGAACACGACTGTTTGCGGCAGGTGCACCGACAGGCAAAGGGCTCCTGGTCCAATCCGGTAAGATCGTATTGTAAACTTGGGAGGATGGTGAAGAGGGCACGGTTGTGATAGCCCCATCTTCTGTCTCGACTTCCTCGAGGATGTCCGCCTCTTCCCATTTCTCTCTGGAGATTTCGACGCCTCCAGTCTTTAATGATCTTTCAGGTTGGGTATCAGTATGACCGAACGTGCATGTCATATCGGGCCGAGAGAAGTTACATACCCAGCCAATGAGCCGCCTACCCACGCCATACATGCTGGTGTAAAAGCGGGTGCCTTACCCGCACCCGACTTTTTCTGTGTAGACCCTGAGTCACTCTTCTCTTGGGGAGGGTCGGGATTATTGAGGATGGCAAAATGGGGCAAGAGCTGTCTCAGGGGTGCATACCGATCGTAAGGTGGTGGTCGAAGCCTGCCCTTTCGTTGTATTGAGGGCTTCTTTTGCGGAGAGGGGGGAGGTGAGAGAGCTCGGGCGATTTCCGTGTGCAATCTAGGGATGAATCCCGGCATCATTGAGGTACCACCAACAACCAAGATTGCGGAAGCCATCGTCTTCCGAAGGTCGACCGGAACCTAAGTGGTAATGACAAGGTCAGCTCGAGGACAAACCAGTGCACAGCGGAGATGAAAACTTGCCTTCAACAACGAGTCAAGTATCACTTCTGCCACGCTAACTTCGTCAACATCTCCACCTTCAAACAGAACCTCTGCAGCACGTTCCCGAATCCACCCTGGGATCGTCAAAACACCCCTGCCCAACCCACCCGATGATGCGGGGGGAGTGATCGGCATACGAACGTCACTGGCGGTTGAATGTCGCTTATACAGATCGGCCAGGACCTGCGAACCTCCATGTTCATCAGGATGTGAACTAGAAGTCCCATGAGAATCTGCTCCAGACACGATTGAGTAACTCGAGGAGGCAACCCGTGAACCTGGGATGGAACCATCTACATCCATGGATACCGTGGAGAATTCTGATTCCGATTGGGCTGCGCCGCTGGATGGATAGTCAACATCAACCATGTCGTCATCCGACGAGGTATACTGTGGTAGTTGCTGTGGTTGTGAGGGACGAGGACGAGAATCCTCCGCAGATAGCTCGAACGCCTTGCCTACAAGGCATACCCTCGTTTTTATTTCTTCGACCACGGCGTCGGTGAGGATCTCGGCCGGAACCGAGGTTTGCCGCTGCGCTGCCGTCATAGAACGGGATGCAGGAGCGACTGAGGGTGGAGGAATATACCTTCCGAAAAGCAGTATAAGGGAACGGATGTGCTCCGTGAGCCTTGCACCGGCTAACGGCGTGGTTTTGAGCTGGTGGAAGAGGGGGCGAGAAGCGAATATCTAGGTTCATCTGCCAATGAGATCAAAACCTCCCGGAAAATGGGCGAACATACTGGGAGGACGGCGGATTCCAAGTGTCCACAGTCAAGAACGAGACCGGTGATTCGACCGACGGCAAGAAGTGAAAGGAGATGACTTGGAGCAAAAGAGACGTAGGGGACCTTGATGTCAAACTCGTGAGTTTTCTTTTTCGAGCCCCGTTCCTCCTTGCATACCTGCAGATTCGTGAATAATATCCTTGCTATCATGTCTTTGATGTGGAGCGGCAACAGAGGGTGCTCGATGACGATGACTTTCCGAGATTTTGGATCTGTCAGGAGAGAGCTATCGCGTGTCAACTACCCACAGAATTGCGAGGCATTCACTGGCGCGTACTCGTGGAACACTGAACGGAGCCTGTCCTGAAGCTCGGCTTGCAACATCATGTCCTCTTCCTCGCGATCAAGCTGATTAGTGGCCCTGGTCAGCGCCCACAAAGCCCGTCCACCTTGTCCATCTCCAAAGAACACGTCTCTCGGACGTCCTTCTCCGCTAAAACCGACTTTCCAGATGCGAGATCCGGGGTCGATCACGATTCTGTCCTCCGTTCCATAGAGGGAGTGTCGCCGAGTGGTTTGGTAGTGCGGAGAAGAATGGACTGCCGAGGATGTGGCCGCTATGCGCGATGTTGTGGGTGTTGTGGTCGTGTCGAGGGTGATGCGTTTGCTGGGAGTACCTGGGACAGACATCCTGCCCTCGGGATCTTCCGACGCCGTTCATCCCGGACCTGCGTTCCCCGCGTTCCCTCCCTGTAGGACGCGACGCTGCGGTCGACAAATGGCGCGTCACATGGCTTCGTACACGTTAACGAACGCAAGTTCCTCCCGCCCAACGCCCCGTATTTGAATGCCCGACTGCTGTTAAACTTGGATTGCCTCGGTTCTCCCGTAAAACCCACAGGACGGTCCGTCCCTCGGAGCATAAAAAACAGCTTCCGTGGTGTGTCCTGCTTAGTGAGCTGAGCACGACCCACCCTCGGTCCGAGGTAGGGTGTTTGTGGCGGACAAATGGGCCCACCACTCCCCGCGTACCAGAGCCCTGCCAACGCTGAGTTTGGAGTTCGGATGCTCTTCTAAGCAACTTCCTCCAAAACGCTTGATTCATGTCCGCTGCCGCGTATACGGATTACACCGCAGAAGGGAATACGTCTGGCTCAGGCGTTGCATGATCAGTTCATAAAATCCACCTTTTAGTCTCCCACGAGTTCAAAAGATTTTATATAAATACCCGGGGCACAACCAGGACCCCTCTCATCACTCCTCTTCCTCTCTGCGACAACAATGGCTTCCTACGACGCTCACAATGATGGATTCGTCACTTTCGACCCCAAAAACATGCCGTTCAGGCGTTTCGGCTCCACCGGCCTGAGGGTTCCCTTGTTCTCTATTGGCAGCTGTGCGTCTTATCTTATCGCCTTTCGCCGAGCAAAATCCAATTTCGCTTTCTTGACGCTCAGGGCTCACCATCGGTGACAAGGTTGGCGGAGACCCTGCCAAAGACATCATCAAGCTTGCTTTTGAGAACGGAATTAACCTGTTCGACACTGCCGAGGTCTATGGTCACGGAGGTTCCGAGGTCGAGCTGTAAGTCTCCTTCCCACTTTGCACGTGATGTAGGTATTGATCAACCAATATTATCGGCAAATTTACAGTGGTCGCATCATAAAGGAACTCAAATTCCGTCGTAGTGACATCATTATCATTACCAAGATCTACTTCGGCACCCGCAAGGGACCTAACGACACTGGTCTCTCGAGGAAACAGTGAGTATCGAGCCTAATCGTGCTCGCGGGGAGTTCTAAACGGTTGCGCCTGTCCATTCAGTATCATTGAGGGCACCAAAGAGTCTCTGCAACGTCTTCAACTCGACTATGTGGACATCATTTTTGCCCACCGACCCGACGCAAGCGGTGAGCATCCACTCGGACCCGCCTTCACGTGTGGGGAAATGACGTTTGGTTAGTTCCAATCGAGGAGACCGTCAGAGCTTTCAACTACGTTATCGAAAAAGGTTGGGTTCGTATCTTTCTTAGGTGTGCGATGCCGAGCTATCACTGATGGAAAATTGGCCAGGCTTTCTACTGGGCCACTTCGGAGTGGTCGGCAGCCCAGATCGAGGAGGCACACCGTGAGTTTCGCTCCCCGGCCGACGGATATTTCGGCAACGTCCCAAACAAGGACCTCTGATTGTTGGAAAATCACAGATGTCGCCACTAAGCTGAACCTGATCCCACCAGTTGCCGAGCAGTGCCAGCACAAGTAAGTGCACCGCACGCGAGAGATATGCTGCCGAGGCCTGATGATATTTCGTCTACGCTAACCTAGCATGTTCCACCGCGAGCGTCCTGAGAAGGAATACGCGTAAGCTGACCGCCGAGGGTCACACTCCCGCGTTTGGACCGATGCTAATGAACGGAATTTTTGCCTCCCGCACAGTCCTCTCTACAAAAACTATACATACGGTACCACGGTGTGGTCGGCTTTGGCGGGGGGTCGCCTTACTGGCAAGGTGAGCTGGCGACGACAATCCCACCTCTCGGTTTGATTTTGGTGTGCTGACCATTTACCAATCGGGTCTAGTACAACAATGGAGTTCCCGAAGACTCTCGGTATGCTGTTCACAAGAGCGACTGGGGCATGTGGACGCAGCATCTCCTCTCCGAACAAGGCCAGAAGGAAATCGCCAAGGTCAAGGAGCTGACCAAGATTGCTGAACAAGGTGAGGACATCTATCTAGAGCACGGCTGGCGATTGACTGGGGTTTGCAGACTTGCAATGCAGCATGACTCAACTCGCCCTCGCGTGGGTGACGAAAGTGAACCCTTATACAAACACCGTGATCCTTGGAGCCACCAAGCCCCAGCAACTGATCGAGAACCTGGGGGCTATCGACGTTTTGCCCAAGTTGACCCCGGAGATTATGGAGAGGATCGAGAAGGTGTTGGATAACAAACCGGCCCCGATTGTGAGTTCCCACCCACTGCCACCGGGATCTGCTCCTTCCCCTTCACGCACTTGTGCTGATGGTTCAATACTTTCAGACTGTCCCAGCTCGTAAACCTTACGATAGGAACTTCCACGCTTTGGCTTGATGCCCGTTATCGGTATTGGGGCGAGGCGCGAAGGATAAGAGTTACGTTGAATTCTCCGAGATTGCCTTTGTGTGTTGTACGAGTACTATGAATCAATGGAATACAATTACGATGTCACAATACCAGTGCTGCGCCACGAGGGGTGAGCACATCTCGAGGTTGAGGCTGGGTCCTTACGAGAGACATTCAGATAGTATTTGATCCCGACTTTCGAGACTCTTGAGACTCGCCGAAATGGAACACCTGTCGATCGTACGGTGGGCCTCGCGAAGAGCAAGCCAAAAGTTGGGGTTCGCCGAACTGATGTCGGTGGTTTGATTGGATTTGGAATGTACGGGGTATTTAATTCAACGGCATTCACCGTTGGTTCGACGCACTTTGAAAAACTTTTGGCGCCACCCCAGATCTTTCGCCTTCATCTTAGTTTGATAGTGGGTGATGCCACTGCCACACTCCTGGTGATGGAAGCCAATCTGGTTTTCCAGGCGTTCAATCCTCTCGAACTCCAAGTCCCGGCCCCCCCAGGTCTGGATACCACCGCTGTCTCTTCGAGCCGTTGATGAACGTTTGAACGCGGGAATCCGATATTACCTTGTGCGCGCGCGCATGTAATTAACGGCCGATTCGTTCGAGTGTATTGGTGGCAGCGATATGAGTGTATTGGTTGTCCGGGTCTATAGACACGTTGGCTCGGTCTGAGTTCTGATTCCTTGGCGATGGGTTGGTGAGGTGTACGGTCGGGCGGTTTGCACTAGGTTTCCCGCCAGGTGATCGCCAGTGGTGAACATCGTGTGGTCTACTCGTCGAGAGGCGGAACAGGGTGATGCCCAAGATTTTTGATCGTCACCGACAAACAAGCCTCATTGGCTTCACCGTTCCTCCTGCTGGGAGGAGACTGCGGGATTCTCCGGGGCTTAATTTGAGACGAAACGGGCGCGCCGTTCTGGCTGTGTTGGGGGGTGGACGAACACCACACCCGAAGCTCTCGCTCCACTCCGTTATATTCTTCTTCTCAGGTCAGAAGCCTCTATGAACCTAACCAAATATTAACGGGCTTCCCAAGCCTCCAAGACGCGGAAGTATGGCCTTGTTATGATATTTTTTTCGGACTCACGTCACCGATACATATGTGATATATCAACGCGCTGTGACCTGGCCGAGCCACCACCTCGCGGCGGGTATTCTGGGAAGCCTTGTCAAGGTGGAACGCGCCTGGACAATTGATTGCTTGACACTGAGCGGGCGAGCTGGAATCGTGGCCAGAGGGAGGTGGTACTTCTCCCTCCATTCTTTGGGCCGATGACTCATGTGGCGGGGGTGGCTTGCGGCGTCAACCTGTGCGGTGACCGGAAGGCCGCCGGTAGCGCCTTGGCCTCGCCGATAGACGACTGGGACACATTTTAGTTCAGTTTATGGCTAGAACGGGCCTAGATCTTGCAAGCGCACCACGAGGTGCAAGAGAACGTATCCGGAGCATTGGCCACCAGCGGTATGTGATAGTGAGATGTGGGTTTTGCATGCTATCTGTCCGATGTGATCCTGTGTGACGGACCCATGACCGTGGGCGGCGAACTTACCTCCGCCCCAGGTTTGTTTACGGTTTACGCTTAGCCGCGACAAGGTGTCACGAGTCCGCGAGGTGTTGTTGCCGGCGGTGACTCACAGTGTGACGGGGTCACAAAGGAATAAATTCGGGTCGTTCGCCCCCTCTCTCTTTGTCCTCCCCCCTCATTCTGGGTCTGGCTGAACGTGTAGGTCGCGCACTTTCCATGGAGAAGGCCCCTTCCCCCCTAATTAAGATTTCTCTGCTCCCAGCCGAACAACAGCTTTCATATCGCACCTGTTATCAACACCCCCAATCCGGATTCCGTTATGCCGCGAGGATCGAGCTCAAAGGGATACACCATCGATAGCACGGGAACAAACTCCCAGGTCAGTGATTTTCTTCCGTCGAATCGGAATCTAGATATCCAGGCGATTCCCCCCATTGGCCGTCGAGATCCCGATTCGTAGGGACAATCGAACGGATCTCAATCGGATTCGCATCGAGGAGATTTCCTTTCCCAGTCCACGCCTCGGCGAACGGTGTGAAGGTCGAACTCTGTCCTGCGTGCCGGTCACGGCCATCGGGCGATATAGACGTCGGGCTGACAGCTTAAATTGTTTCATTCTCTTATAGGGAAACCACTACTGCAGTCGTGACTACGGCAACGGGTCCAACTCGTACCATTACTCCAACAAGTACGTATTCCTCGTCGCTCGGAGGGGCAACCGTCCGGCTGATTCGTGTGTGCACAGGGATGGCAGCTACTATTATGCGAATCCGAATGGAAGCACGTACCACAACGACGGCAAGGGAGGAGCGACGTACACGCCGCCCTCCAGCGACGGAAAGAACTGAGACCGCGCGTCTCGTGTGCGAACGAACGCGTTTATTTACCTAGTTGTCAAGCACTTAGTACGGATCCGGAATGGCAAACCGATTTCCCTGGATCTGTATCTTGACGCCGTGCCGCATGGCCGCGAAGCTGGGAAGATGCCAAAGAACGTTGCTTTGCTCCGTTCCTTGCCTCAGAACCGAAATATCTGTCCCTGATTTGTGGCTGGCCTTTCTCCCCGAGCACGATGCGGGGCGGATGGAGGTGCCGACGACGGTCCGTCCATCTGCCACGGTGCGCGGTCGGGTTGGAGCAGCAATTGCAACAAGCTCAAGGTAAGGTTCACCCGGAACATTCTGATCCAGTTCTATCCGTACCGTGCCTTTGCCACGCGGCTTTATGTCAACGGATATGTTTTAGTGAGTTGCGAGCCGATGGAAAAGAAGCAGTTGACACGGCCGCAGTCACGAGCGGTCCCTCGTTTTCTGTTTGTGGATTTGAAAACGAATAATTTCATCAAATGATATCGATCCTTCTCTTTCCACTTTGTCCTCCCTGTTCGGCCCCCGATATGCCGTGATTCCCAAAGAAAGCAAATCCGGCCCAAAATCTCGCCCGCACCCCAGCCTAGATCATCTGGTGGCTGTATTGCCACGGCTGTTCGATGCGGATTTTCTCCTTCCTGACCCTGCGGCCAGGAAAGGGACGCATAGACCCTTCACACGAGTTTTTTTTAGTGCGGCACCAACTTCCTCCGCGCTGTGGGTGCGTCATGGGCGGAAAATAAAAAACCAAAATAATTCTTTTTTTCCGGAGAGATTTTCGTTTGGCTCGTTTGTTGTCGAGATTTCAGATTGGTTTCAAATCGGGAAATCGGGAACGGATTTCAAGGTCCGACGTGGGAGACCCGATCTGATGATCCAATTTACGGCAAACTGCCTCTCTTGCCGCATTCCACCTCCTCCCACTTATATACGTCCGGGGACGGTCACAGGCTCGCCCTTTCCCTTCTCTCTCTCTCCTCTTGCTGCTCTCCTGTCTCCGCAGAATCCCTCCGAACGAGCGAGAGAGGTCCCGCGAGAGAAGCGAACTCGGATTCGGCGCAAGAAATTCATCTCACACCAGATTAGATCCGTTTCAATCGCGAGATTCGTGGAGAATCCCCTCTCGTTCCCCCCCTCCTCTTACGGAATAGACCCTCGTCTCACTTCCGCGCGCTCAGATTTGACTTTTTAACCCTTGTCTCCCACCATCAGCCTTTGCTCTTTCTTCTTCGCCGGCCCTATGACTTCCGCCCACCAAAATTCTTACTCCCTGCCTCCGCCCCCCCAGCCGCAGAGCGAATTCAAGCTGCCCTCGCTCAAGGATCTAAATTTTTCCTACCGCTCTCCTGTCTCCGGCGGCCCCTCTTCTGCTCAGGATCCTCCCGCTCCCCCGGCAAATCCACCCGCTTCCTCTGAGTATACTTCTTCCGCTTACCAGCCTCCCCGCCGCGGTTGGAGCAGCAGGTCTAGTTCAACCTCGGTCTCAACTCCTTCCACCGTTCATCAATCCCTTCATTCTCCACAACAACCCCAGCACCCTCAGTACTTGTCTCAGAACCAACAGCAGCATCACCAATCCCTCCCGAGGCATGTACCATATCCCTATGGCCCGGACTCCACGCATCCGCCGTCGCTGCCACAGATGCCCCCGCCGCAATCATCACAACACCCAAGCGCTGGACCGAGTCCGCGTGACGAGACTCATCAATCCCACAAACGCCCCCGTTCGGGCTCGACGCCGATAAGCACACCTTCCACACATCCCCCACACGTAAGTTTTCCCTTGATGTGACTTTCCGACATATATCCTCATATCTGCCACCCCGTGATATTCTTTCTTTGCTTCCGAACCCTCGTGTCCTGATCTAGAATGCCTACCAAACCTCACATCCATCCTACCCGCCCCCTCCTCCATCTCAACACGCTCTCCCCGTCCCACCTTCATACAATCACTCTTCTCACACCCACCCTCCTCCGGGAACGCTTCCGAGGGAACCTGCCCACCATGCACCTCCACCACCGTCTTATCAGACGCACACGGGATATCCTCCCTACCAATCAAATTACCCTCCCCAACAGCGACCACCGCCTCCTCCCCCTTCACACATTCCTCCTCCCCCTACGCAATCTCATTCCCAACAACCACCCCCGCCTCAGACTCAACAGATGGGCTCCCCTGCCTATTCTCACCCTCAGCCTCCAACCCACTGGCCACCTCTTCAGCCTCCGCCTTCCTCATTGCCCTTACCGCCTGGTTCTCATCAGCAACAGACCGGGTACCCTGGGCCCGCGCCTCATTCGACCTTTCCTGGGTCATATCCCCGGCCGCCATCCCAGGCACTGCCTACCCCGATTGAGGCCGCGAATACTGGTCATCCGATTCCAATTCAGACATCCAAGCTATCGTCCCCAACTACTGGATCTCGGCAGGCGTTAGTTGCCGAGGTATTTCTCCAATTATTTTCCGCTCCGACCAAGTGCCTGATAATTTAAGAATCGCACACAGATCACATTGAACTGCAAGGTACTCTACGACTTTGCTAGCAAGTATGCTCAATTGCAGACGAGCCGAGGAGACGTCAAGCCAAGCAAGGAGGAAATCGCCGACATGACCAAACGCGCTGCCAGGGTCGCCCAACTACTCAGGGACCTCAAAAAGATCGTGAACCCGAACGCCGCTTCCTCCGGCGATGAGAAGGGCACGGTGAGTGCCACGAGCGACGAGTACAGGGCTCCCAAACGTCCCTGGGAGGAAATTTCGAAGGATCAGCCCGAGGCCTCACATACCTCGACGGTAAGCTCTGTCATCCATTCAGTTATGAAACTCGCGACCCTGACATGTCCCTCTTGCTTCCTGTTCCCCGTGTCCATGACACATTTTCTGATTGCCGATCGGTGTAGGTTACAAACCCCGGACATCAGAGGACCACAAGTCTATCAGAGAAACCCAGCGACCAGCAGACCACCGCTGAGAAGGATATGGAGATTATCAGGAGTAAGAGGGCTTCGTCTACGGGTGGTTCCATCGTCGGTCACCAAAAGACCAAGTACAGGAAACGAAGTGTGAGTTCTCTGTGATCCTGTCCTACCGATATTCCTTCTTACACGTACCCATTATAGAGGGCCTCCCCTCCCGGAAAATGTCATTCGTGTAACATTCGAGAAACCCCTGAATGGAGGAGAGGTCCCGATGGCGCGAGGACTTTGTGCAACGCTTGTGGATTGCGTGAGTTCCTAATTTCATATCTTCCCTTTTGCAACACCTTAGACCGCCCCCCCCCCGAATGATAGATTATGCGAAACTTATGAGAAAGAGGTATAAGGAAGACGGCGGCAAACCTGTTGATTTGCAGACCCTGCGTGCGTCGACTGCCCAGGCTCGAGGAGGCGCAACTGGAGCCTTGACCGACAACGGCACCTCGCCTCCTCCGACCCCAGGCAAGAGTAGTGACACAGGTTCTCCTTCTACCATACGCAGTCAAAGGCTTTCCATCTCGTCCGGGACAGGGCCGAATAACAGCGGCGGTAACGGCAAGGGAGGCCAGGTTTACCAGATGTCTATCAGTGGTCCTCCCCCACCATCCCCTTCCGAGTTGCCGCTCCCTGGATACGTGCAACAAGAGAACAACTACATGCCTCCAGCCTCTTCGTCTGCGTCGAACCTCCCGCATCCTCCTCCACAGCAATCGTCGTCCTCATCAGTACCACCGATGACTCTTCATTCCCCGACGTCGAATTTGCCGCCACCCTCTCAGATGTCTGGACACCACCATCATTACCAGTCTCAATCTCACCACCCACCTCCTTCTCAGGCGTCCCCCCACCCCCACCCCCACTCTCACCCTCACCCTCACCCTCACCCTCACCAACCAGCACCCCCGCCTCCTCCTGGACCGCCTGGACATTCTGGCTCATCCTCTGGTTCGGCTGGGGTTTTGCCACCTTGGTTGCAAAGAGGTGGGTATGGACATGGAGGTGGTATGGGAGGTATGTATAGAGGCGGACCGGATCGTTGAGAGGTTTCGACCTTTCCCATACCACCCTCGTGCAACTTCTCTCTCCGTTTTACTAGACGACCCATTCTGTATATTCTCTCCCATACAAATCGAGTCCTGAACGCCTTATTGCCCGGTTATAAATGAACCCCGCGTCATCTCGCCTCTCCCCACTTATGCACATTTTTCGTTTATGCTTTCGGTCTCCCCTCCTTCAATTCATATTGGTTGTATTTTTGCTGCTATGTTTTGCTCTTCATGCTCCCCTCTTTGCCTTCTTGTCAAACGCGCTTGTACCATACCAACCATACCGGCATCATTTCTTTTTTCAATCCCTCAACTGTATAAACAAAAAGTATTCCTCATCCCAACCGCCAATCTGTTCTTTCCCACTACATTTATTCAGTACGGCGTTCAGCTTGTTTTTTTTTTGCCCGTTCACCGGCTCCTCAATTCCACCCTTTTGGCTTCTCGCTCCGTCTCACATCGTCCGTGCTTCCAGTTTGCTCTACACGCCCCGCCTCATCATCCGCTATACACACGCACATTGTACGTAGCTTTCTGTATCCTACTGGTCAAAATTTATGTGATTATCATTCGACCCTGCACGGACAGGAACCCGCCTGACCTCGTTTGCGGTTTTTATGTGGACACCCGTTTCATTGTCCGTTGTTCTGGTCCTTCGCCTTCACACGTCAGATCGGTCGAGCACACCAAGACTTTCTATGTCCTGTGATCTGTGTTGATCTTCCCGTTTGGCGTCCAGGGGGCAGATAATCTAAGGCCCAGGGCGCGGTCCCAGATACGCCAAGAACCGGTTTCTTATTATATGGGACCTTACCCGCAGAGGAAGGAAGGGAATAGAAAAGATGTGAACGGTGGTACTAGCGGCTCTCCTTTCGTAAGTACATTGATGTGCACCTGGGTACAACGAATACATCCTACGGCCTAGCGTCCGGCCATATCCATATTTTCTCCACGGATTTTTTGCTTGCTGATGGGAGGCTACGGTGCGGAGGGGCGGAGATCGGTTTGAGGAACTCAATTCTGCCTTCCCGCGCTGATCAGGTTACTTCGCTCTCTGGGCCCTACGCTTGGGCCCGGAAAGCCTCTCCTGGCCCCCCCTGATTCCCAAATTTCTTGTTTTTGGTTTTCCTCTGTTTGTCGCTTGGAGGTGAAATTACTCCTTGATCTCTGATCTGGGCCCGTGGACGCATTTCCCGCCTTTCTATTACCCCAGCCTCATCTCGGAACTTCAGGAACGCACACGGATGCACGTCCGTGCGGAAGGGGGCCAGTGCCGTAACGATACCAGAATGTATTGGGGAGATCCGCTCAAAAGTTGGAGGGCGAAGGACAAATGGGGTTTCTGG
>Ga0307517_10007502_pt1 | contig 15862 bp, 14 predicted proteins | sample 23_EM_MG_FD_194515 | JGI IMG/M metagenome (GOLD analysis project Ga0307517, IMG submission 194515) | Populus trichocarpa ectomycorrhiza microbial communities from riparian zone in the Pacific Northwest, United States - 23_EM | ecosystem: Host-associated > Plants > Roots > Unclassified | place... | reverse complement strand
CAATAGAGCAGATCCGACGGCGGCGCGTCGCGGTCGAGCAGATAATGGTTGATCACCGCCGACCAGATCAGGTCGTTCGAGCGGACCGCTGCGAACAATTGCTGCAGCTCGGTCGAATCGATGAAGCCCTGTTGCTCGAGATGCCCTTCGAGCGCGTCGAGATGCGCTTCGTGGACGAACGCCGCCCAGTCGCGCATGTCGGCGAAATCGACCATCGAGCCGATCAGCGTCGCGCTATTGACCTCATCCGCGCGGCCCTTGGCCTGGAGCCAGGCGAGCGTGACCGCGACCAATGTGCCGCCGAGGCAGAAGCTGAACAGGTCAACCTTGTCCGCGCCTGACGCTTTGCGGGCTGCACCGATCGCCTCGACGATGCCGTCGAGCACGTACTGCTCGACCCCGCAGTCGCGATGGCGTTCGTCGGGATTGATCCACGAGATGACGAACACCGTGCGCCCCTGATCGACCAGCCATTTGACCAGGCTCGACTTGGGCTGGAGGTCGATCATGTAGAATTTGTTCACCAGCGGCGGGACGTAGAGCAATGGCTCGACCGCGACGTCGGGGGTCGCCGGATCGTATTGGATCAGCTGGAACAGATGGTTCTGGAACACCACGCTGCCCGGCGTCGCGGCGATCGTCTTGCCCTTTTCGAACACGTCTGCGGTGCGGCGGCGGACGATGCCTTTGCCGTCGGCAACGTCCTCGATCAGATGCGCGAAGCCCTGCGCGAGATTGGCGCCGCTGGTCTCGATCGTGCGCTTGACCACCTCGGGATTGGTCATTGCGAAATTGGTCGGCGCGATCGCGTTGAGATATTGGTCGACCAGGAAATTGATCATCGCCGCGTTGGGCGTGTCGCCCTTCTCCGCGACATCGGCGAGCCCGCGGATCTGCTTCGAGGCGAGCAGATAGGCGTCGCGGATCGTGCGGAAATAGGGGCTGGTTTCCCAGTCGGGCGAGGCGAAGCGGCGGTCGCGCGGCCGCTCGGTGGAAGGCTCGCGCGGGGTAAAGGCCTCAGCCCAGAATGCGCCCCATTCACGCGCGGCCTGGACCTGGACTTCGAGCAATTGCGCGGGATTGCCGCCCAGCCCGATCGCGAAGTCCGACATGGTGCGGAACAAGGCGAGCGGATCGTAGGGACGCGTCGCGCCGGGCGCGATCGGCGCGCGCGCGGCAGCGGTCATCGCCCGACCGATATCGGCCAGCGCGTTTTGCCAGAGTTGCGTGGCGCCGGGAGTCGGGTCGGTCATCATTCCTCCCCGGCACGGGGAGGGGGACCGCTCGGCGCTAGCCGAGTGGTGGAGGGGGCCCGCGACAAACGGGCAACAGGCCAGGAGGCTAGCTCAGGATGGGCCCCCTCCACCATGCTGCGCATGGTCCCCCTCCCCGTGTCGGGGAGGATTTGGGTTTCGCTTCTCATTGCCGGGTCAGCTCGCGGCCGACGATCATCCGCATGACCTGGTTCGTCCCCTCCAGGATCGAATGCACCCGCAAATCGCGCCAGAAGCGTTCGATCGGATAGTCCATCAGATAGCCGTAACCGCCATGCAGCTGGAGCGCGCGGTCGACGATCGAGCTGCCATTGTCGGTCGCCAGCCGCTTCGCCATCGCCGAGAAGCGCGACTTGTCGGGCGCGTTCGCAGTGACCTTGGCCGCCGCCATATAGAGCAAGGCGCGCGCCGCCTCGAGGTCGGTCGCCATGTCGGCAATCGTGAACTGCGTGTTCTGGAAATCGGCCACCGGGGAGCCGAACTGCTGGCGCTCCTTGGTATATTTGATCGACTCATCCAGGCAGCGCTGCGCCCCGCCCAGCGAGCACGCCCCGATGTTGAGCCGCCCGCCGTCGAGCCCTGCCATCGCGAAGCGGAAACCGTCGCCCTCGGCACCGACGCGGTTCTCGACCGGCACGCGACAATCCTCAAAGATCACCTGCGCGGTCGGCGAGGCGTTCCAGCCGAGCTTCCTCTCGGGCGCGCCGAACGACAGGCCGGGTGTGTCCTTCTCGACTACCAGGCAGGAAATGCCCTTCGACTTCTCCTCGCCGGTGCGGACCATGCAGACATAGATGTCGTTATAGCCGGCGCCCGAGATGAACTGCTTGGTGCCGTTCAAGACATAATGATCGCCGTCACGCTTCGCGCTCGCCTTGAGCGCAGCGGCGTCCGAACCCGAACCTGGCTCGGTCAGGCAATAGCTGGCGATCTTGTCCATGCTGACGAGGTCGGGAAGGAAGCGGTCCTTGATCGCCTGATCGCCGAAACGGTCGATCATCCAGGTCGCCATATTGTGGATCGAGATATACGCGCTGGTCGCCGGGCAGCCATAGGCCATCGCCTCCATGATCAGCGCCGCCTCCAGCCGTCCGAGCCCGATGCCGCCCGATTCCTCGGCGACATAGATCGCGCCGAAGCCGAGCTCGCCCGCCGCCTTCCAGACATCGACCGGATAATGCCGCTCCTCGTCCCACTTCGCCGCGAACGGCGTGATGCGGTCGGCGGTGAATTTGCGCGCGAGATCCTGGATCTCGCGCTGGTCGTCGGTCAGGTCGAACTGGTTGGTCATCGTCTTTTCCGGTCGGCTGGAATGGCGGCGCGCTCGCGCCGATTGGGGATCAGCATACAGCACCTTCGCGACGCCCATAGACCCGCGCCGGGAGCGAAGCCATAACGCCCGGGCAATGACCCGGATGCTGATCATTGATACGGCGCTGCGCCTGCTGTCGGCGGGACAATTGCTGCTGGTCGCGCTGGTGATCGCGCGCGGCGGCGCGCCGCGCCGGATCCGCTGGACGACGGTGATCCTGTTGCTGTCGGTCGCGGCCTATCTGGCCAATGTCGCGCCGGTGCTGGACGCGCGCAGCATGAAGCTGTGGCCGCTGATCCAGCTCGGCTCGCAGGCGGCACCGGTCTTCCTGTGGGTCTTCGCGCACGAAATCTTCGAGCGGCGCATCGACCGCCGGCTGCTGGTGCTGGCCAGCGCCGTGACATTGGCGACCTGGATCAACTTCATGCTGGCGGTCTATTGGACACACCGCCCGCCGGTCGTCGCCGACATCGCGATGCACGCTTTGTCCTTCGCAATGGCGATCCACGCGATCTGGATCGCGATCGCCGAGCGTGGGGACGATCTGAGCCAGCCACGCCGCGCGTTCCGGCTGGGCTTCGTGATCGTGGTCGGGCTGGAAACGCTGGGCATCGTGATCGCCGAAAGCGTGCTCGGCTATACCACCATTCCCTGGCTGATGCTGTTCCAGTCGGGCAGCACCTTCATCGCCGTGTTCGCGTTCGGCGCGGTATTGTTGTCGAGCAACGCCGATTTGCTGTTCGACGCCGACGCCCCCGCCCCGCCGCAGCCGAGCCTCGCGCCCGCCGACAATGTCCTCAAGCAGAAACTCGACGCGGCGATGGCCGGCCATGTCTATCGCGAGCCCGGGCTGACGATCGGCGTGCTCGCCGGCAAGCTGGGCGTGCCCGAACATCGCCTGCGCGCATTGATCAACCAGCGGCTGGGCTATCGAAACTTTTCCGACTTCCTCAACTCGTACCGCATCGCCGATGCCAAGGCTTGTTTGAGCGATCCGGCCAAGGTCGCGCTGCCGGTGCTCACCATCGCGATGGACCTGGGGTACGGCAGCCTGGCGCCGTTCAACCGCGCGTTCCGCGACACGACCGGCCAGACCCCGACCGATTGGCGTCGCGCGGCGCTGGGCGGTTTCGAAAATAGCTGATCGATTCCGGAATCGACCGGCTTTTTCCGGCGTTGCAGCGACCCCCGTGCGACTCTCCGCCACTGCCGCTCCGTCTAGCCAACGGAGGCACGAATGACCGACTGGATCCTGAAGCTCATCATGGGCGGCGCGCAAGGCTATATGATCGAGCTGACCCGCTACGTCGTCGCGGCGGGCGCGGTGACCATCATCCTGTGGCTCGGTGCGCGCTGGACCGAACGCCGGCGCATTCAGCTGCGCACGCCCGATTTCGCCGATTTGCAGCATGAAGTGATCAATTCGCTGATCACGATGGTGACCTTCGCCGCCTCGACCATGCTGACGATCGTGATGGCGCAGATGGGCATTATCCACGTCTCGATGGCCGCGCCGCCGCTGTGGCTCGCCGGCGTGGAATTCGTCGGCATCGTGATCGCGCACGACGCCTATTTCTACTGGATGCACCGCGCGCTGCACCTGAAGGCGATGTTCCGCCGGGCGCATATGACGCATCACATGTCGCGCACGCCGACGCCCTGGGCCGCCTACAGCTTCGCGCCGATCGAGGCGGGGTTCGAGGCCGCGTTCATGCCCCTCTTCCTGTTGATCGTGCCGTTCCACGCGCTGGTCGTGCTGGCGTTCCTGCTCCACCAGATCATCCGCAACGTGATCGGCCATTCGGGGCACGAACTCGCCTGGTCGGGCTTCACCCGCAGCCGCTGGACCGGTTGGCTGACCACCACCACGCACCACGACCTCCACCATAGCGAAGGCCGGCACAATTTCGGCCTCTACTTCACCTGGTGGGACCGGATGATGGGGACGGAGCACCCGCGCTATCATGAGAAGTTCGAGGCGATCGTCGCCGACCGCCCCGCCCTTAGCCCATCGTCGGGATGACGAAGGCGTTGGCGCCGTCGCCAACCCCGCCGTCGGGCCAGCGCTGGGTGATCGTCTTGACCTTGGTCCAGAACTTGACGCCTTCAAGGCCGTGCTGGTTGGTGTCGCCGAATGCCGAGCGCTTCCAGCCACCGAAGGTGTGATAGGCGACCGGCACCGGAATCGGCACGTTGATCCCGACCATCCCGACATTGACCCGCGCGGCGAATTCGCGCGCGGCGTGGCCATTGCGCGTGAAGATCGCGACTCCGTTGCCATATTGATGATCGCTGGGTAGGCGGAGCGCGGTTTCGAAATCGGGCGCGCGGACGATCTGCAGGACCGGTCCGAAAATCTCTTCCTTGTACGACTGCATGTCGGGAGTGACATGGTCGAACAGCGACGGGCCGATGAAGAACCCTTCTTCATGCCCCTGGAGCTGGAAGCCGCGGCCGTCGACGACCAGCTCGGCGCCTTCGTCGACCCCGGTCTGGATCCAGTTTTCGACGCGCTGCTTGTGCGCGGCGTTGACCACCGGGCCGTAATGCGCCTCGGCATCGGTCGACACGCCGACGCGCAGCGCCGCGATCGCGGGGATCAATTTGGCCTTGAGCGCCTCGGCGGTCTTGTCGCCGACCGGCACCACGACGGGCAGCGCCATGCACCGCTCGCCAGCCGAGCCGAAGGCGGCGCCCGACAGATCGGCGACGACCTGGTCGAGATCGGCGTCGGGCATGACGATGCCGTGGTTCTTGGCCCCGCCCATCGCCTGGACGCGCTTTCCGGCGGCGACGCCGCGATTATAGACGTAATGCGCGATGTCGGACGAGCCGACGAAGCTGACCGCGGCGATCGCGGGATGGTCGAGGATCGCGTCGACCATTTCCTTGTCGCCGTGGACGACCTGGAAGATGCCCTCCGGCATGCCCGCCTCGCGCATCAGTTCGGCGAGGCGCACCGGCACCGAGGGATCGCGCTCCGACGGCTTGAGGATGAAGGCGTTGCCGCAGGCGGTCGCCACCGCGCCCATCCACAAGGGGATCATCGCCGGAAAGTTGAACGGCGTGATGCCGACGCCGATGCCGACCGGCTGGCGCATCGAATAGACGTCGATGCCGGGACCGGCGCCCTGGGTATATTCGCCCTTGAGCACGTGCGGGATGCCGCAAGCGAACTCGACCACTTCGAGCCCGCGCTGAATGTCGCCCTTCGAATCGGCGATCACCTTGCCGTGTTCGGACGAGAGCAGATGCGCGAGCTCGTCCATGTTCTTTTCGACGAGCGCCTTGAAGTTGAACATCACCCGGGCGCGGCGCTGCGGATTGGTCATCGCCCAGGCCGGCTGCGCGGCCTGCGCGGCGGCGACGGCGCGATCGAGATCGGCTTGCGCACCCAGGCTGACCTTGGCCTGGACCTGGCCGGTATTGGGGTCGAACACGTCGCCAAATCGGGCTTCGCCCGCAGGGCTGGTGCGGGCGGCGCCACCGCCGGCAGGGCCCGCGATGAAATGGTCGATGATGCGCATGTTCAGACTTCCCGTGGCCGTTAGGACCGATGTCCTATTCCACTAGGCAAATTCGCACGCAAGGCTACTTAATTGCCCAATGAACATGCAAAAATGCAGATGGCTCGATGCAGAACTGGGATGACCTGCGTATCTTTCTGGCGGTCGCGCGCTCGAAGCGGATCGCGCCGGCGGCGCGATTGCTGGGCGTCGATGCCACTACAGTAGGGCGGCGGCTTGCCCGGCTAGCCGCGCGAGTCGATCGGCCATTGTTCGAGTCGGTCGGCGGTGAACGCCGGCTGACCGAAGAAGGCGAAGCGCTGCTCGCGCATGCCGAGACGGTCGAAGCCGCGGTCGTCGCGGCGATCGCGCCTGCCGGGGATCTGGCGCCAGCCGGGCATGTCAGGGTGAGCGTGGCGGAAGGGCTCGCGACCTGGGTGATCGCGCCGGCTATCGCGCCGTTCCAGGCGAGCCATCCGCGCATCCGGCTCGACCTCATCACCGCGTCGGGCTTCCTCAATCCCTCGAAACGCGAAGCCGATATCGCGGTGATGCTCGCCCGCCCGCGCAGCGCGCAGCTCCGCGCCAGCGAGTTCGCCCGCTATCGGCTGCGGCTGTACGCCACGCCCGACTATCTCGATCGGCACGGCCGGCCCGCGTCCAACGGCGATCTCGGCAGGCACGTCCTGGTCGGCTATGTGCCCGAACATATCTACGCACCCGAGCTCGATTATCTGTCGGAGATCGAGCCCGGCCTATCGCCGCAGGTGCGCAGCACCAGCATCAACGTCCAGCGCGCGCTGGTGTCGGCCGGCGGGGGGATCGGGGTGCTGCCCGACTTCATGGCGCAGCACGATCCCCGGCTCGAGGCCGTGCTGGGCGAGACCGTCGCCGTCCATCGCACCTTCTGGCTGGTGACTCATCAGGACACGCACGCGACCTCGCGTATCCAGGCAGTCAGTGCCTGGCTCCAGGCGATCGGCGGGCGCTTAGGCTGACCCTGTCCGACCCGCCGGGACGGGAAGCATCCGCCCCTCGGCATCCGCGAAGAGCAGCACGTCCACACCGAAGGCGTCGCGCAAGTGCTGCGGGGTCAACACCTCGGCCGGCGGCCCGGACGCGAAGACGCGGCCGTCGCGCAGCAACAAAATCTCGTCCGCGACGCGCGCGGCCTGCACCAGATCATGGAGCACGACGCCGCGCGCCGCCTGCCCGCGCAACCGGTCGAGCAGGTCGAGCTGGTGCGCCGGGTCGAGGCTCGCCAACGGCTCGTCCGCGAGCAGCCATTGCGGCTCACCCGCTAGCACGCGTGCCAGCAACACGCGCGCGCGCTCGCCGCCCGACAATTCGCCGACGCGGCGTTCGGCGAATTGCTCGGTGTCGGTCGCCGCCATCGCGGCGAGTACCGCGGCGATGTCATCCGCCACACCGGCGCGGTGCGGCAGGCGGCCGAGTGCCACCACGTCGCGCGCCGGCATGTTCCAGGCGACGTCGCCCGATTGCGGCAGGTAACCGATCGTCCGCGCGCGTTCCTCGCGGCGCATCGCGGCGATCGCGCGGCCGTCGATCGCGATCTTGCCGGCGCTCGGCGCGATCAGCCCGGCGGCGGCACGCAGCAAGCTGGTCTTGCCCGCGCCGTTGGGGCCCAGGATCACGGTGATGCGGCCGGCGGCGAACGCGGCACTCGCTTCGGCCAGCACCCGCCGCCCGCGCAGATCGAGCGTCACGCGGTCGAGAGTCAGCGCCATTGCCTGGCTCCCTCGCGGAACAGCAACGCCAGGAAAAAGGGCGCACCGATCAGTGCCATCGCGACGCCGAGCCGAACTTCGCCCGCGCCCGGCGCGAGACGGCAGAGACTGTCGGCGGCGAGCGTCAGCGCCGCACCACCGAGCGCGCTTGGTACCAGCAGCGCCGAGGGCCTGGCGCCAAACACCGGACGCAACAGATGCGGGACGACCAACCCGACAAAGCCGACCACGCCGGTCACCGCGACGCCGGCGCCGACCGCAAGCCCGGTGCCGATCACTACTTGCCAGCGCAACCGGCCGAGATTGGTGCCGAGCGATCGCGCGGCGTCCTCGCCCAGCGCCAGTGCGTCGAGCGCTGGTCCCGTGAACAGCATCAACAGCATGCCCGCGCCGATGAAAGGCGCCGCCATCAGCACGTCGTCGGGTCCGCGGTCGGTCAGCGCGCCCATCAGCCAGTCGATCGCCTCGGCAATCGCATAAGGGTTGGGCGCGATCGAGATCAGGAACGCGGTCAGCGCCCCGGCCAGGCTGGCGAGCACGGTGCCGGCGAGCACGAACACTACCGGCGTCTCGGCGCGCGCGGTCAGCATCGCGAGCAGCGCCATCGCGCCGCCCGCGCCCGCCATCGCCCAGCCGAACTGGCCGAGCCAACCGGCACCGAATCCCAGGACGATCGAGGCGACCGCACCCAGTGCGGCGCAGGACGACACGCCGATCACGGTCGGGTCGGCGAGCGGGTTCCTGAGATAGCCCTGCAGCACCGCCCCCGACAGGCCGAGTGCGGCACCGAGCAGTACGCCGAGCACCGCGCGCGGAATGCGCAATTCGGCGATGATCGCCCAACGCGGATCGTGGCCGAACCAGGCGTCGAGCGGGATCCATTGCTTGCCCGCCATCAGCGACAGCGCGAACAAGGCCGCGGTGATCAGCGCGAGCAAGGCGAGGCGGAGCGCGCGGTTCATGACAACGCCCGCGACCGGATCGCGGCGAGCGCGCGCAACGCGGGAATGATGGTCGGTCCGCCGCAATTGACCAATTGGCGCGGAAAACGCTCCTCGATCACCTGGTACCCCGCCATGCCGAGCACGCGACGGCGCAGCGACGCGGTGCGACCATCGGGGTCGGGGTCGATGACGATCTGCGGCGGATGTCCGACCAGGCTTTCGATCGGCACGTTGCCCGAGAAAGCGAGCCCGAAATCCTTGCTCGCATCGCCCAGCCCGGCGAGCCCGACCATCTCGGTCAACAGGCTGGGCCCGGCATTGGCGAAACTGTCGGAAATGTAGAGCAAGGTCGCGGGCCGGCGGCCGTCACGCGGCGCGGAGTTGGCCACTGCGCGATCGATGCGCGCGATCAGCCGCTCGCCCGCCGCGGGTTCTCCCACCGCGGCGGCGACGCTGCGGATCTGGTCGCGGCTGGCGGCGACATTGGTCGGCGAATCGAGCGTCAGCACCTTGAGCCCGGCGCGACGATAAGCCGCGAGCGTCGTCTTGGAGGTGAAGCTCGACGCCACCACCAGATCGGGCTTGAGCGCTATCACTTCCTCGGCGGTCCCCGCGGTCGCGCGATAGCGCCGCGCGAGCGCGAGCGGGATCGAGGTCGCGCCCGGCTCCTGCGAATAGTGGCTGATCGCCGTGACCTTGCCCGGCGCCAGCGCGAGCAGCAGCTGGTCCGAGCATGGATTGGTCGAGACGATCCCCCCGGTGCTGGCAGGCTGCGCGCTCGCGCACCCCGCCAGGCCGAGGGCGATCAAGGCGATCAAAGGCTTCAATTGAACTTCAAGCGAATGCCGCCATAGGCCGCGCGGCCCGGTGTGCTGTAATATTTCACCACGGCATATTTCTCATCGAACAGGTTATCGACGCGACCATAGATCGAGAATTTGTCGCCGATTGGGAAGTCCGCGCGCAGCCCGACCACCGTATAGCCATCGAGCCGGCTGAAATTGCCGGCATCGTCGAAGCTGTCGCCGACGCTGAGCACGGTTGCGCCGATCCCGAGGCCGACCGGAGTCTTCCAGTCGATCGACGCGCTGACCGATTGGCGCGGACGCCGCGCCAGCTCGTTGCCGAAATTGAACCCGGGCGAGAGGTTGATGGTATCGATGAAGCTGTAGGACCCGCTGAGCGTCAGCCGATCGCTCGGCCGCACCGACAACGCGAACTCCACGCCCTTTGCCCGAGCGCGATCGATATTGACGTAGGAGAAGGCCGGACCGAAATCGATTTGATCGGTCGTATCGCGGTGGAACCAGGTGATGCTGGCGACGATCCGCCCGCCGACCAGCCGCTGCTCGACTCCGATGTCATAGCTTTGCGCGGTTTCGGGCTTGAGATCCTTGTTGCCGAACACCGACGTTCCGAACCGTCCGTAGAGTTGGTAGAGGGTCGGCGCCTTGAACCCTTCGGCATAGCTGGCGCGGAACGTCGTCTCGGTCGGCAAGGTATAGACCGCATTGGCGCCCCAGGTCGTGTGCCCGCCGAACGCCGAATCGTCGTCGTAGCGAACGCCGCCGGTGATGGTCAGACGATCGATCGGCGACAGGATGGCTTCGCCGTAGAAGCTGGTGACGCCGCGCGTCGCGGAGAGATCGCCGTCGAAATAGCGCGTATTCTCGCGCTCCGCGCCGGCGACCAGCCGGACGCCGTCGATCACCTGGAAATCACCCTGATATTGATAACGCTCGCTACGGCCGCGGCCGAAGAAGCTGACCGCGGGCCCGAACGCCGGGTCGTAATTGTCGCGATTGATATCGGCGATGGTGAAGGCGATGCGGTTCTTGAAGCGGCCGCCGAGGAAATCGGCGTTGAGCCCGGCATAGCCGTACAATTCTTGCGTCTTGGCATATTCGCCGTCATCGGCGGGCAGGAAGGTCACGCCGTCAAAGCCATCGATATCGACCTTGCTGTGCGCATAATAACCGCGCAGGTCGAGCCTGATGTTATCGGCCAAGGCGATCTCGATCCGCCCGGTCGCGCCGAACTGGCGATAGCCGTCGGGCTCACTTCCCGACGACACCGCCGAGAAGCCGTTGGTCTTGAGATAGCCCGCGTTGAGCGAGGCCGAGATGATCCCACTCTTTCCCGACACGCCGCCATTGGCGAAGACCGTATCGAAGCTGCCATATTCGACATTGCCGCGCGCCTGAAGGCCATAGCCGGGCTGCATCGTGGTGACGTTGACGACGCCGCCGATCGCCTGGCTGCCCCACGGCACCGAGTTCGGACCACGTAGCACCTCGACGCGATCGATCGATCCGGCGAGCAGATTGGCGAAGTCGAACGCGCCGCCGGGCGACGAAGGATCGTTGACCCGCACACCATCGATCAAGGTCAGCGTCTGCGAATCCTCGGCGCCGCGGATGCGGACGGCGGTCAAGGCGCCGAGCCCGCCGTTGCGCGACACGGTCACGCCCGGCGTGGTCGCCAGCAGGTCCGACAACGCGACCGTCTGGCGCTGCTCGATCGTCTGACGGTCGATCACCGTCACCGCCTGGCCGATCGTCTCCGGCGCCTGCGGAACGCCGGTCGCGGTCACGATAATGTCGGTTCTGGTCTGATCGGCGAGGACGATATTGTTGTCGTCGGTTGCCGGCGTCTCCTGCGCCCAGGCCGGCGCTGCGATAGCGATCGCGGCGAACGCCGTCGTCGCGAGGATGGAAAACTTCAACATTGGACATGCCCCTTTGGTGGGGCCGGGATTCCGGGCGCCTGAACGCGACACCCGGACCCTCGGCCCGGTTCATGTCGTTCACGCGAGGAAAGCCCTCGTTCGCCCGGCACACCCCGTCCGCGCAAAGGATCGACCGTGGCGGGCAGGTCTCCTGGCTTCCGGGTCATCGCGTCCGCCCCGCCTTCCCGACCTTGCGGCCAGTGGCATTATTGGGGCGACCGCTCGCCGGTCACAGTTGCGGGGGCAGCGCCGGCATCTCGACCGGACTTCCCTTTTGCTCCCCCTTGCGGGGAACCCGTCACGGCGCGGCGTCTATGCCGCAGCGCGGCAAAGCGCAAGCGATGCGTCATTTCAGAACTCGAACGCGGTCTGCGCGGCCGGCGGCGGCTCGGTCGCCACGCCCTCGATCTCGAGCATCCGTACCTTGGCGAGCGCCCCGCCAGGTGCGGAGAAGCCATGGACCCTACTGCCCGCCGCGAGCACGCGGTGGCACGGCACGATCAGCGGGATCGGGTTCCTTGCCATCGCCTGGCCGACCGCGCGTGCTGCCTCCGGCCCCGCGCCGAGCTCCCTGGCGACCGCGCCATAGGTCATCGTCTCGCCACGCCCGATCGCGCGCACGCGGCCATAGACGCGCGCGAAGAACGGGTCCTGCTCGCCGAGATCGATCGCGACCGCGTCGAAATCGACCGGCTCGCCCGCGAAATAGCGGATCGCGTCGGCGATCACCGCGGCGATGGCGGGTGGCGGGTCGCCCGGTACTGCGTCAGGCAAGCGGCGGAGCAACGACCATTCGGCGTCGCGCGCAGTTTCCCCGGGCAGCCGAAAGGCAGTCACCGCATCGCCGCTCCAGGCGATCGCGGCGACGCCGTGCGCGGTCTCGAAGATTCGGTAACGATGAAGCGTGGCCATCCCGCCAAGATCGGCGCGTGAATCGTCCAAATCAACCATCCGCGCGCAGCGCCGGTCGTTTAGTCTCGGGCGCGTCCAGCACGACCGCTTCGGCCGCTATCGCGACTCATCAGTCGAACAACCCGTCCTGCGCCCCCGCCGGTGGATTGAGCCCGAGATGCTTCCACCCGGTGGCATTGAGACACCGCCCGCGCGCGGTGCGCGCGACCAGTCCGAGCTGGATCAGATAGGGCTCGATCACTTCCTCGATCGTGTCGCGCGGTTCGCTCAGCCCCGCCGCCAGCGTCTCCACGCCGACCGGCCCGCCGCGATAGATGTCGGCGATCATCATGAGGTAGCGCCGGTCCATCGCGTCGAGCCCGAGCTTGTCGACTTCCAGCCGATTGAGCGCGGCGTCGGCGGCAACCGCGTCGACCGTCTCGCGCCCCGCGACATTGGCGAAATCGCGCACCCGGCGCAGCAGCCGCCCGGCGATCCGTGGCGTTCCCCGCGCGCGCCGTGCGATCTCCTGCGCGCCATCGGACGAGACATGGAGGCCGAGCAACCGCGCCGCGCGCGTCACCACCGCCTCAAGCTCGTCCACGGTGTAGAAATTGAGCCGCACCGGGATGCCGAAGCGATCGCGCAGCGGTGTCGTCAGCAAGCCTTGCCGCGTCGTCGCCCCGACCAGGGTGAATTTGGGCAGGTCGATCCGGACGCTACGTGCTGATGGCCCTTCACCAATCATCAAATCCAGCGCGCGGTCCTCCATCGCGGGATAGAGCACTTCCTCGACCGCGGGCTGGAGCCGGTGGATCTCGTCGATGAACAGGACGTCGCCGTCCTCGAGGTTGGTCAGCAACGCAGCGAGATCGCCCGACTTGGCGATGACCGGCCCGCTGGTCGCGCGGAACCCCACCCCCATCTCACGCGCGATGATCTGCGCCAGCGTGGTCTTCCCCAGTCCCGGCGGTCCGAAGAACAGGACATGGTCGAGCGCATCGCCGCGCGTCTTCGCCGCGGAAATGAACACGCGCAGATTTTCGCGCGCCGCTTTCTGCCCGATGAACTCGTCGAGCGACTTCGGGCGCAGCGCGGCGTCGACGTCCTCGGTTTGACGAAGGGGCGTGATCAGGCGAGCGGGTTCGTCCATCGAACGTTCCCTACCTGTTCACGCCCCCGTTTGTCACGCGGTCAGTAGAATGCGTCGTAGATCACGTCAGCGACCCGGCGCGTCCTTATGTTGACCAGCAACAAGTCCCGATCATAGCGCACCCAGCGATAGCCCGGGGGCGGCGGTTCGAGACCCATCTGCCACCAATCGTCGTAATAATAATGCTGGCCGACGAAGAGGGCGGGCAACAGCAAGCCGATCGTCCAGCGGCGATAATGCCAGCCCGGCGGGTAGATCCAACCCGGCCGATGGATCGGACGGAAATTGGGCGGCCTGCCGGCGCCGGGGCGATGCGGTTTGCCGGGCTTGGGCGGCCTGGGCAGCGGCGGCAGCGGCTTGGTGATCGGCGGGCGCGGAGGTCGTGGCGGGCGAACGATGCCACCACCGTTGCCGGGCGGGCGCGGACGTGGAGGACGTGGTTTGGGAGGTCGTGGCGGCCGCGGCCGGGGCGGCTGAATCTGCGGGCCGCCGGGGCGCCCTGGCTTGGTCGTCGCGCCGGGGGGAAGTTTGGGGCCCACCTGAGCGAAGGCGGCACCGATATCGGGTAAGATCAGCAGGAACGCGCTGGTAGCCAACAGAAGTCGCTTCATACGTCCTCCCATCGTTTGGGACCACCAGCCTAGGCCGCGATCGGCAGTTCGACAATTGTTTCGCTGAATCAACAAGCTGCTCGGCACGCACAAGGCACGCTCTGCCGCAGCTTGTTGATTCTCCCTCTCCCCCTGTGGGAGAGGGAGGGAGCGGCGCAGCCGCGGAAGGGTGAGGGGGACTCTGCTGTCTTAACCCCACTCCCCCTCATCCCTCCGCCGCGCAAGCGCGGCTCCCCCCTTCTCCCACAAGGGGAGAAGGGGAGTGACACGCTCAAGCGGATTGAGATGACGCCATGCGGACCCGGAAAACCGCACGGGTTCACCCGTAATGGTCGATGCCCTCGCCGACGATCTCGAGCCAGCGGTGCTTGCGCCCCTCGTAAACCGAATAAATCGGCGTCGGGAAATTCGGGTCGCCAAAGCCGCCAACCGCCACCGCGACCATGTCGGGATCGAACGCGACCCGGTAGAACAATGTCGAGCCGCAATCGGGACAAAAGTCCATGATCCCCTTGCCGCCTTCGTCGCCAACGCGTGTCCATTGTTTCGACCGGCCGCTGATGCTCACGCGATCGTTGGGGAACCGCGCCTGCACCGCGAACGCGCTGCCCGATCGCCGCTGGCAGTCGAGGCAATGGCAGACCGAAACGCGGACGGGCTCGCCACTACACTCGATTGCGAGCTGGCCGCAGGCGCAGGTGGCGCGGCGAACGATCGTTGCATCTTCCGTCACTTCGCCGCCTTTCTCAACGCCATCCGGACCAGTGCATCCAGGCTCGCGCCCGCACCCAATTCCTCTTCCGCCGCTCCCACCGCCGCATTGGCCTCCGCCGGCCGGAAGCCGAGGTTGAGCAATGCCGACACCGCATCCTGCGCTGCGCCCATTGCCGCCGCGACCGGGGTCAGGCTGCCCGGGATCACACCGCCGACCTTGTCCTTCAATTCGCGGACGATGCGCTCGGCGAGCTTGGGGCCGACACCGTTGGCGCGCGCGACCATCGCCTTGTCCTGCGCGGCCACTGCCTTGGCCAGCTCGACCGGTTCGAGCACCGACAGGATCGCCAGCGCGACGCGCGCGCCGACTCCCTGGACGCCGGTCAGCAAGCGGAACCAGTCGCGTTCGTCGGGTCGCGCGAAGCCGACCAGCCGGATCGAATCCTCGGCAACCAGCATCTCGGTGAACAGGGTAGCCGCTTCACCTACCGGGCCGATCGCCGCGAGCGTCTTCGCCGAGGCGCCGACCAGGTAGCCGACGCCGCCGACGTCAATCACCGCATGGTCGATGCCGGTCGCTTCGAGGCGGCCACGGAGGTGCGCGATCATCCATGGGACATATCCGGAACAGCCTGCGCTAGGGAAGCGAAATTCATCCAGCCCGCCGCGCCGCGATCACCTCGACGACGAAATCGACGAAGGCGCGGACACGCGCCGCACGCTGATGCCGTGAGGGCATCAAGGCGTAGAGTGGAAAGCGCTCGTCCGCCCAATCGGTCAGGATCGGCACCACCGCACCGCTCGCCACCAGATCCTCGGTCCCCAGTTCGAGAAATTGCGCGATCCCCACGCCGGCGACGCACGCGCCCGCCATCGTCCCGCTGTCGGAGACCATCAGCCGCGCCGGCGGCGTCACCGACACCACCTCAGCTTCACGGCGGAATTCCCAAGGATAGGGCCGGCCGGTCGCCGCATCGTAAA
>Ga0307517_10007501_pt1 | contig 15863 bp, 11 predicted proteins | sample 23_EM_MG_FD_194515 | JGI IMG/M metagenome (GOLD analysis project Ga0307517, IMG submission 194515) | Populus trichocarpa ectomycorrhiza microbial communities from riparian zone in the Pacific Northwest, United States - 23_EM | ecosystem: Host-associated > Plants > Roots > Unclassified | place... | reverse complement strand
CACAAAGACGGCCGTCCTGAGGTTTCCAGGACGGGTGTGGACCGCATTTTGCCGTCCCGTCCGGTCCAGGGCTCTTGGCAGTCCCCCCGTCGGGCCCTACAGGGGCCCCGGACCGTTGAGAACACTGCTTTCACCCTGGCCTTACACCGCCGCTTTTCTTCCGGCGGATGCATAGTTTCAAAACTATCGCGCATTGCTGCATTCGAAATGCTTTCCACAAACACATCCTCGAAGTCAGAACGTATGCCCGAATCCGAAGACCATCTCCGAAACCACAAACAAGCGTATTCCCGGAGGCTACCTAAACAAAAAAAAAAGGAACTATCGGGAGAGCATGCCGAGCAGCATGGCATGGTTTCCAACAACTTCTAATCAAGAAAGACCCAGACCCACAATCGGGAACAATGCACAAATGACATCACTAGAACCAGAAGCAAAACTTGAGCGAGGAGATAGTTTTGGATATTCTAAAATATGAGGAGATGACGCGGGAAGAGGCCAAGAAAGAGGTTGTGAGGGACCCTGTATCGGAGCCTAAGTTGAACTCATAGGTTATCCTGCCGTGAAGTGTGCGCCCATGGAGGAGCATGTGGGAACTATTCAGAAGGCATAGAAATAGAAGGTGAACAAGGGCTTGAGTCTTGACAGCGGTTAGATTGATGTTCCCATTCCTTTTTTGTTCACCAGTAGGCTTTTTAGAAAACCTTTTCTTTAGGACGGGGATTAGAACCCTGTTCGGAAATACTCAATTTGTTTAATTAATACCATTAAGGTCTTGTTTACCTAACCGTTTATTTCTAAAATTTGGGTCGCAAAATTAGACGGTGGTGCCACAACCGGCACCATCATCAGATACGGGAGACGGTGCAAAAGTGTGTACTGTACCTACTTTTCTGCCGTCTTAAATTCTTGTAGCTAGACGGTCAAAACGTGACGTTGCCTCGGAGGTGTGGTTGCAAATCTCACCAGACTATAGACAGCACGCTACTTTAGGCAAACACAATCTGCTTGCCCGTACTTCTCCAACCGTCCAGCCCACCTTAAATGGTCGGCACCGTCTCGAAGTGCTAGACAGCCATCTATGCAAGCGGGACCTAAGTCATAATCCAGTGAGATTTTTTTTCGCGCCAAGCCGTCAGAATAAGGTGGGAGTAAGGATTTTTAACAAAGTAACCCTCTTCGGTTAGCTGTGTGTTGTAAGTACAGTACTTGTACTTGTACTATAAATGACCAAGTCTCAAAAAAAAAAAAAGCTCTGGCAAATATTTGTGAAAATCATACCGACAAAGGACACTTTTCTAGTGCAGCCGAATTGAAGCGGAACACTTTATGTGGACATTGCCGCCTTCAGTGTCCAGCTTCAATTCGGCTATGCCAGTTGACCAAGCGCGAAACGGAGTTTCACTAAATTACTGGGTAGTTGTACAGTACAGTACCAAAAAAAAGGCATGGAGTAGCAGTGTGGCTCAGCTTGGGGTTCCTTCAAGCGGACGCGGATCTGCTAGTACTTGTACCGTAGTTTCTGACATAAGTGGCCCTCGGATGTCTGTGTAACAGATTTTGGGTTGATTGGAAGCCTTCCGCATCGACCCCGCTTTCCTCAATTCCATGTATTTCCGTCAACATACCCTAAGTGAACCACCCCTAAGTGAACCACCACCTTGCTCTCAACAGCTTCCGCAGCGGTGAAAATCGAAAAATGTCGCAAGGTTTCAGCAATAACCAAAACTCTTTCAACACCACAAATACCGTTAACTACCTCACCACCACCAATGATGAGTCTAAAATATTGGCCTGGCTGTCTCCACTAGAGCCAGGGGTACGGCATCGAGACATCGGAGCCCAGCGACTAGACGGTATAGGATCCTGGCTACTGGAAACCCAGGAATTCAGACGCTGGCAAGGTGCGAATCGGGAAGATGGATCGAGTCAGCGCACCTTATTTTGCCATGGGAATCCGGGCGCGGGAAAGAGCTATATCATGTAAGAGAGAACCTACCATTCCCGGAAGTCGAATAATGGTAGTTCTAACAGTCTGGGGTGATAGCTCACTAGTGATAGACAAGTTGTGCGACGAGGCGGTGGAGGATGATACTGCCGTTGTCTGTTTCTACTTCGACTTTGCCTCCAGGAACGAGCAGTCACCAGTAAACATGCTCGGTTCCCTGCTACGACAGCTTGTCAGTGGGTTGGATGGAATTCCTGAAGGGGTAGTCCGATCTTTTCGGAACCAGAAAAAGGTGATTGGGGGCAGGGGACTGCAAGTCTCAGGAATTCTGGAGATGTTCCAGGCCATCACAACCACCAAGCGCATATTTATATGCGTTGACGCACTTGACGAATGTGCGCCAGAGCATCGATTGGTAGTCCTTGAATCACTAGGACAGATCGTGCGGGAGTCACTCGACACGCGGATATTTGTGACCGGAAGATCGCATATTCGAAGTGATGGGGAACGGAAATTGGGCGGAGCGGCTGCTTTTGTATTGATAGAGCCTACTGGTGATGGTATCACTGGGTATTTACGTAAGAAGCTCAGGAACGATACTACGCCGGAGATGATGAGCAGCACTTTAGAGGCGAATATTATGGAAAGTATTTCCCACCTAAGCTCGGAAACGTATGTAGAACCCATGCAAGGGCAAAGCTACCAGGCTGATAGCTAACATTCAAATCTAGATTCCTACTGGCCTCCCTTCACATCGACGCAATCCTCCGAGAAACTAGTATCACTCGGCGAGGGAAAAGGCTCAAGGCAGTTAAAGATGGGCTAGGGTTGGGGGATACATATGGCGCAACCCTGGAGCGGATAAAGGCACAGGGAGGGGAGAAGACAAAACTTGCAATGACCACTCTCATGTGGATCTGTCATGCGGAACGGCCATTACAGGTGGATGAGCTGCGTGAAGCACTGGCAGTGGAGATAGGAGTGACGGATTTCGATAGCGAAAATGCTCTTTCGATCGGCGCATTACTAGATTGCTGTCAGGGACTGATTACTGTCGACAAGGAAGCTTCGACTGTCCGTCTAATCCACTTTACAGTCCAAGAGTATCTCTGTGGTCAGCCAGACCTCTTCAGCCAACCTCACTCGCAAATTGCAGAAGCCTGCTTAACCTATCTCAATTCACCACAAGTCAAGAGCCTCTCCCCCCACCTACTCCCAGACCATCAAGTCATGCCATTCCTCGAATACTCCTCAAGGTATTGGGGAGCACATTTGCACAAGGAACTCTCAAGCCGCGCGAGGGCCCTTGCTCTGGATCTCTTATATAATTACGAAGGCCACGTATCCGCTGTGTCGCTCGTGAACCAATTACTGAATCTAAGCCATGTCGGAGGAATAGATGCCTCCCCGGGCTTCTCTGGATTACATTGCGCGTGTTTCTTCGGGATTGTTGAACTTGTAGCTTTGTTAACGAATGCTCAAGGTTGCGATATTAACCAGGGCGATTGCTTCGGCTATACACCACTCTTATGGGCGGTCAAGGGGGGACATGATGGAGTAGCCAAGCTACTGCTGGGGCTGAAAGATGTCGACCCTAACCTGCCAGACAACCAAGACCGTACACCACTTGTGTGGGCCACCCATGACGGACACGACCGAGTTGTGAAGCTACTACTTGACCGGGAAGATGTCGACCCCAACCTGCCAGACAACCAAGACCGTACACCACTCGTGTGGGCTGCCCATAACGGACACGATGGAGTTGCGAAGCTACTACTAGACCGCGAAGATGTAGACCCCAACAGGCCAGATGAGGGTGGTCAGACGCCGCTCTGGAGTGCTGCACTGAATGGGCATGAGGGAGTTGTGAAAATACTACTAGAACGGGAGGACGTCAACCCCAACAAACCGGATAAGTATGGCCTAACACTGATAGGTCGTGCTGCTAAGAGTGGGCACGAGGGAGTGGTGAAAATACTACTCAAACTGAAGGAGGTCAATCCCGACGAACCAGATAAGTACGGCAAAACGCCGCTCTGTCATGCTGCTGATAATGGACACGAGGGAGTGGTGAAAATCTTACTCCAACGGGAGGAGGTTAATCCAGACAAACCAGACAAGTACGGCAAAACACCACTCTGTCGTGCCGCACTGAATGGGCACGAGGTAGTGGTGAAAATACTACTCAGGCAGCGTGGCGTCAACCCCGACAAACCAGATAACGACGGCCAAGCCCCGCTCTGGTGTGCCGCTCTGAATGGGCACGAGGGGGTGGTGGAGATACTGCTCGAACGGGAGGGCATCGACCCCGACAAACAAGATAACGACGGCCAAACACCGCTTTGCTGTGCTGCTCTGAATGGGCACGAGAGAGTGGTGGAGATACTGCTCGAACGGGAGGGCGTCAATCCCGACAAACCTGATAACCGCGGTCAAACACCGCTCTCTTGTGCTGCTGAGAATGGGCGTGAGGGAGTGGTGAAAATACTACTTAAACGCCGGAGCGTCGACCCCGACAAACCAGGCAACTACGGCCGAACGCCATTTTGGTGGGCTGCTTGGAGTGGGCACGAGGGAGTGGTGAATGTACTACTCGAACGCCGCGACGTCAACCCCGACAAACCAGATAACGACGGCGAAACACCACTCTGTTGTGCTGCTAAGAACGGACACAGCAGAGTGGTGGAAATATTACTCCAGCGCGGCGGCGTCGACCCCAATAAACCAGATAACGACGGCCAAACACCACTCTGGTGGGCCATCCAGCGCGGCAACGCGGGGGTGGTTGCACTTCTGCAGCCCCGGGGTTTTCAGATGTAATTTGAAATTTTCATCACATTCTCTTCTATAGCTGTTTTCTAGTTGCAAATCCTCTTTGCACATTGGTTATTTATTTCTATTTTTCCCCCTAATTCCCTTTTTTCCCTTTCCTCCCCTCTATAGCGTAGACGTGAGGGAGAGAAAAATACCCTGTGCAAGTGTTTCTGGAGCCTGTGAAAAGCGACGTAGAAGCTAAGTTAGCTATTGACTACGAAGGTACAGGGCATAAGTTTTGTAGGTTACACAAGGGGTGAGAGCGGCAGACCTCGCTTGTGGAACCTACAAAACTTATGCCCTATCTCCGTATGCCATGGTGACTGGTTTCCACCATTGACATAGTTTAATGAAGATCGTGATTATATGTGGCCACCCTCCAGGTGTGAGCTTAAAGATGCGGCTGGGATGCTATAAACATTTTTTAGTCTTATTCACCAAGGAAAACCAACACAGTAAGAGTGTTTTAACTCTGAAAATTAATCTCCACGTTACGGTGTCACATTGTAAATTGGTAAAACTCCCTATGCAGCCAGACTCTTCGTGCGTAGTCCTAGGTGCAGAATTCCTGCACGGTGTACAATTTTGGAGAGCAGGAAACACTATCGTATTTTCTCCTGCTAGCCCACGCCATGTTCAGCTTAGCCTCACGCATACGCTACTTCTCCGAGTGGGGCTCAGAAACTCCTCTGACCTCTGCCTCTCTCAGCCACAAGTGGGCTCAAAGGCTCGGCACACTGTGCACCCCTACCCACATCCCTTGAGCATGAGCCAGTTTCCTGACTTTGCATTGTATCTTACCCTCACTTGTCCAGAGTGATCAGTCCTACATCTGCGTCCAATACTGACTTGAGATCACGTGAGGAAGGATATTCTGTCCTCCCTTATCGCCTTTTACCCCTACAATATAATTCTCCAGCAGAAAGTATATGTGCAGATGCCAGTCCCGGAAGAAAGGCAAATCGCAAGAAAATGCAAAGGAGAAGAGTGCCAATTTATCCCCATGTGGGATTTCCAGTTTTTTGTTTTCCCACCTGGGCACTTCTTGCCTCTTGCCAACATGTTATGAGATGCTCATTGTGTAAAAATGGAGATAGTTGAAGAGGGGATGAAATGAAGACAAGGAGGATAAAATCTGTGGGTTCTAGGAATCATATCTCTCTTGCTTGTCCTTCCGCTCTACAGTTAAGCAGGGGGTTTACATAGAAAAAATATGACAATCTTCCCCGGCTTAACTTTCCTGCCCCCAAGGCAGGAAGAAAGTACCAAGAGCTAGCTTGATCACGGGTATTCTTCTGGGGCAACTAATACAACAATGGAGTTCCGGTTCCCTTTCCCCCAGGATTCCATTCTCTTCTCCACCCTGCTATCCGATCATTGACTGCCAGATATGCGAATCTTCATCCATAGTATATAAACCAGGCATACTAATTCCGCCTCTCTGGATTCTGACAGAGGAGACTAGTAACAAAATATCAACAAGACAGGAAGATTACAAAGGAGACATGCTCAAACAGGGAGTAATGACCGGTGATTTTCAACACCATATCCTCTCACCCTAGCTATTAGATGTTGAAACCTACTGTGGCTGGACCCAGTGTTTCACGCCTTTTAGGAACCACTGGGCGTTTAGAAAACTCTGATATCTGTTTGACCTAGATAGTGGATGTGAACGTTGAAGTTGGAACAGACTAGCACTAGCTACTGACTTTGACACTCAATTTGTATCGGTATTTGAAATGTGAGATGATGGAGGATTTCCTACATTTCTTTCTTTGTTAGTCCCATCTTCTGTCTCTTTGACTTTCACCACTTTCCTCTCTATAAAGAACTTGTACCGTATTTACTCGTATAATCCACTATCTCAGTATGCAAGGCTATCTCCATGATCTGAGACAAAACCCCCTAAGAAGGATTGGTGTTTTCCTCACACAGTCAAGCCTGAGTGTGCTCAGTGTGCTTGATCTTGCTAACTGGTATTCGTAATTCTGTTAACCTGTCGAACTAAACTTGTAGCGTGCTGAGCCAGTGATTGGCGGAGATAGCCTGGCATATGGAGATAGTGGATTATACGAGTAAATACGGTATTGCCTCTTGTAGTTGGCTTATTCATGATCTTTCATTCATCTTCCTTCATCACTTGTGAATACGAATACAGTCTTTTGTCGCTCACCTTTTTGCTCCTGTATAGAAGTGGGTGTACTGACGTTACGGCCTTTGCCCTCGATATTTAACATTAGATAGCTTGAATCTTGATTGGCACGTCCTCCTGTGGTGTCTATAAGGCTCCTTGGTTTGAGGGCGCCGCTGACTGTCACCTGTCTTCTGGGATATCTATGAAAACTCATGAGACAAACGAGTGAGCAAGCAAATCGATCCATATACGAATTAACCGGAGGATAAAGGTAGGGGAAGGTGGGCCTTGTCGGACATTGCGCAAAACATCCGATTCCCCCGTAGGGTTAGGCCGGGTGAAGAGTTGGTTAATATTTTGGGGGAAGCTTCACTACCTCCACACTCTAGGAATAGACTAAATAGACTACCTGGGATATACCCTTATAGCGATCTTTGTTGGACTCGTCGAGGTTTGCATCTTTTGGTCGCTGTGGTATTATTATCACTCTTTTATCTGTCATACAAACTGTCCACGCTAGAGATGTACGGCTGGCTCTGGCTGAAATAGGACTCAAACCCCCCCCCCCCACATCAATAATTTGGCTACTCTTCCACCGGCTATACTAGGTCTATAAATAGTGAGGTGGGTGTGCGGTCGTATCCGTCTCCCTACTGGGGGTGGCCATCCCTTGGTTTTAGCAGTAGGTTCACCATCCTCTAACACCCCGCGTAGCTGCTCTCCAGAGGATACCGGCCATTCTTTGTCCGACCTTTATGGGTTAAGGTAACCCTGTTTTAGAGCTGACAGAATGCCACTAAATAGCCAGGCAAAGTTTAATACTCCATTTTGGCCTTCCCCTGAAGACCACACATTGAAGTCGTAGCTTCACTGATCCCTACACACTAGTGGCGACCAATGTGGCTAGTGGAAAGTGGGCTTGGTCTGGCTTGCCGGGTTCTCCTCTCGGTAGCAAGCCGCGCATGGGCTCCATCAATAACTAAATCCCATATACCGTGCCAACCGTGGCTTGCCGGGCAAGGAATGTAAGGCAAAGTATGCTGCCACTCCAACGAATAGCGTCCGAATAATACTGTACTGTAAAACAAAGCCCTAAGCACAATACCCGAAAAATCTTAAACGGCCCTTGAAAAGTCTATTCTGGATAATGGTATCTTTTTCCATATGGGCTCGTGCTGCAGAAAGCGCAGACGAATGAAGCTTTCCCCTGACTGCTTGATTTTAAGTCGCCATCCTGCAGATATTAGGGGACTGGTAGACAAAACACTAGAGTATGATTCTATAGCAAGATGTGAGCAAGACCGTATGTAGGAGGACACTTTGAAGGGTGAAAGTTAGATCTACTACAACTCATGGCCGCGGTGCAGGGGGTCAGATGGGCATCTAAAAACTTGAATCGAGTTTTCCTTTCTCCCCTGTGGCGTAATAATCCCAGTAGTAGAATGTTGTATTAGAAGCATCGAGGAGCTCAGGACGAGGAGCGCACATCATACACTCCCGTCCAAAAAGTTCTCGCTGATCGAAAAGTACTCCAACGCGGCTTGGCGGTAACAGATGTATCAATATTGTATCGAGGGTTAGTTAAAGATGCTCCTCGGTTAGGAAGACCAAAAAGGATCACGTTCAACAAGTGGAAAGCGCAGTCCTTGCCAATCCTCCTTCCCCCTTAAGAGAAATTACGGATAAGTAATACATGAACTGCTCAATTTATGAAAACCGACTCGTACTCAAGCACTAGTACAAGTACTGTTGAGGGAACTGTTGGGAAACACCTAGTGTGCTTTGATATTTTTAAACTCGCACAGTTGTTTTTTGTCATAGCTGGTCATCATGTTTGGTAGTTAAAAGGGCGGCTCTGGGGACATGTACAAGCGGGAGACGACGAGGTCCGGAATTGTCCTGAAGGTGGGACTTGATCGGACAGTTCTTTTTATCTTTGTTTTCCTTTGATCTTCGGCCTATTGTGAGATCAACAAACCCTTCTGCCAAATACCCACGAAAGAACGCCGGTAACCGGAGGATATCCGTCAGTACCTCTATTGGCGCCAAGCCCCACTAGAGTGCTTTTGGATCAGCGAGAACTTTTTGGACGCGAGTGTACTCACGCGGCCGGATTGAAATCAGAAGGCCTAGTTTTGGACTAGTGCTTGCCAGGTGACAGCCAACGACATACGGTATGATAAGTTTTCCAAACTCGCTATGCAGCCAAGGCTGCCATGAGTGCAGTGCCACAAGAATGGTGGGATTTTCCATCGAGTTTGGCGAGTTTATACCGTATATGGTTAACAATCACCCAACATGCACTAGTCCAAAATAGGCCCTTCTGATTTCAATCCGGCCGCGTGAGTAGATTAGAAATAATAAATGCTACATGGTGTGTGTGCTTCTAGATCATCTTAAAGTCAATCAGTGTCGTCAGCTTATCCATATCCAATATCTAGTTCTTATATTCGCATGTTTTAACCGTTGCGCGTTTAAGTTAGTCGGCCACGATACTGTAGCCCTCTCCCGAAAAATTTACCTCCCGAAGTAAAGTTTCAAGCAGAGTGATCACAACATATTGAAACATCGGAAGTATCAACTCTAACCTTAATCGGTAAAAATGGCTTTCTGCGCATTAAGGATAGGGTTAAACCCCCGAGGCCTGCAGTACTCGAGTACGCTTTGTGTGAGCCTCTTCTCTTAGGTCTGGGTTGGGATCCAAAGTGTGTATTTTGTATTCGCCCTACCAAGAGTATCTGACAGGTTTACGGCAAGTTTCCGTACTGTGCCCTATTGCGTCATATCGTACGCTAACCCTAGGGCCGATGAAATAGTTGCGATGGTCGGGTTGCCGGTTTGGAAATCACGGCACTCAAGTGCAGCGGCACGTGTGAAAGAACTAAAGCAGAGTTAAACTGTTTTTTTGTACATAGGGTGCGAAGCATAGCAGTATTGTTTACGTTTTGGAGTACGGTACGGTGCGCCGAGAGTATTGTCCGTATAGCAATTTTTTCCAGGGTTATTCATAGGAGGCTTGCTCTGCTGTCCCGGTTGGTTGTTTTTATTGCAAACCTTGGATCCTAAATAATCACAGGCTCTGCTGGCAAATGATTCCTCAGCGTATTCAACATCAAGCGGTATCCGGCTCTAAAAAACTTACCCCTCGATCGTTAGAAGGGCAGGAGGATTATGCTAAGTGTAGCAACTTGCCAGAACGCCACACTTCCCTGCCCGAGCACCATACCCTCCCATCATAATGAAGATCAGGCATCACAGAGTCTGATCCGAGCTTGCGGGAAGAGATACATAACCTGCCAACGTTAAGAGCATGTGTTTTTTCGGTTGATTCATTCATCAGGCCCGACGTACCCGTAACCATACCCGTGATGGAACGGCGTTTGTGAACACAGTTGATCTTGCACAGCCAACATTCATCCTCCTTCGTTCAGATTTCAGTGCCATGAAATATCGGTCATGCTCCAACGTCGTTCAATTGCGAATATAGGTCTAGCTAACAGATTCCACCGCAAGCGCTCAAGCGTCCATGTTGATAGTGATGCAAGATTTGAGCTGCTGCCGGACATCGCTTATATAAGCGTGGCATTCCCTTCTCCTAGTGCGGCAGCCGCAAGCGAATACCAGTATTGTTGGCACAAGTTTGGGGAGATTGATCGGATGGTTCTGATTCCACAGAAAGACCCCCGCTTTTCTTGTTTCTTGCCTTCCCCTTCCCCCTAAATATCCGCGCATCAGCCCGACAATCCCTTTGATGTCGCATTTCAAGAGAGCGAGAGTCGCAAGTCGGTTCGCGAGGCAATTTTGCAGTTAACCACAAACTATCTTAAACTATCTTAAACTATCTTAATTTTCTCCCGCCTTGCCCTCCAAATCTGGCCTCGGCATTTCAATTTACACAGGCAAGCTTAAGACTACATTTTCAGCCTAGGGCATGTTTTAGACAACTCAAATAATAGCCCATTTATCCTCTATTCGAGAATTATACTAACGGTATTAATACCGTTGCTTCTGCTTCATATTCTCCCGGAATTGGACTCCTTTATCACTCCTCTACACTCGACTATTTCCGTTATCTACTCCTTGGACGAATTGAGGTAACAATTCGCGCATCTGATTTCCTCGACCTCAAAATATCTCTAACGGTGGGAGAACACTCGAGGGAGATGGCTGCAGCGCAGAGGTATAGCACTGGACTGTTTTTCTATATGCGTCTAGATAGACTAATAGCGGATCAGTATGACAGTTCGTGAGGAGACATATGACCAAAGTTTCATCTCCGGGAACAAATCGGGCAATAACAACAGCCTCAATACCATAAATTATTATGTTCCTGGTATGGTGCCCTTCATTACTGGTCTTTGGTCTTGACCTGTGGCTAAGAATCTGTGTAGCAACTTTCAGACAGCTGATAGCGAGCACCCACTATAGGCCATCACCACCAGAAATAGACCTGGATTATCTCCACGACAAGTATAACCGGCCTGAGGTTGGCACTGGAGAATGGATTTTCGAAGATGATAGGTATAAGGCCTGGCGGGAGAGCAGAGAATCCAAGCTCCTCTGGCTCTGTGGTGGTCCTGGAACAGGAAAGACTACGTTGGCCAAGCGGGTTGCGGCTGAATTTCTCGGGGAACTCCACAACCCTCCTAGAAGGGTTAAATTGATTTACTACTTCGTCTCCCCCCAACTCCGCATCGACGGGATATCTGCTATGCCCGAGTCATCACTAGCCGAGCTTGCCAAAATAGCTAGCGACTTACTGTATGGAATTCTGCAGCAGGATGAGATGCTTTTCGATGGCTATAGGACCGAACTTGGAAAGCAGGGGGATAGATTTTTCACCAACCCGTACTCTTTATGGAAAGTTTTAAAAGAAGTGATCCAGGCTTGCCGGGCGAACTCAGACCCTCTATACCTTCTGATCGATGGTGTAGATGGGCTCAGAGAGAGCTTATGTAGGGAATTTATCGAGAGGATTCTGTTACTGGGCGTCAAAATATTTCTCTCTAGTCGACACGTGCCTCATGTTTCAAATAATCTTTCCAGACATATCAAGATCAACCTTGATACGAGCAGTTTTGTAGCAGAGGATGTGAAAACATTTATCTGGAAAAGAGTAGACGCATTGGAGGGGTGGGATGATGACCTAAAGGTCAGGGTGAAGGATGCCATTTTGGCAAAGGCGGAAGGCATCTTTCTCTGGGCGTCGTTGGCGATTGGAGGTCTAGCGCACTTTAGTTCGGGCCCTGATTTTGATAAGTTTCTGAAAAACCCCCCACCCAGGCTTGAAGGCATATACGGGGAAATGTTAGGAACTCTCTTCTCAAGGGAAGAACCGGGAGAAGTTCTAAACATGATTGGAAGCGTGGCGCTTGCCCTGCGGCCACTCACGTTTGGCGAATTGGGCCATATCCTGGCATGTCTTGAGGAAAGAACGAAGACTAAGCAGCCTGGTTCTGAGGGGGCCAGCGCCGAAATTCGGCCAAGATCGGCAGAGGAAATCAAGAAGTACGTCCAGTCCGCTCTAGGATTTCTTCGGGCTACCGCCACAACTGTATCCATTGTCCACCATACTGCAATAGAATACCTTTTTGACGAAAACCGCAAAGATGGCCTCTGGGTACTCTCTAAAAGCGAGGTCCACCTCACAGTTTCCTGGGAGTGTTTCCGATACCTTCACCATGCTTTTGCGGATCCGGAGGAGCTCCCCAAGGAAAATGTCAGCGGATACGATGATAAATCCTACCACTCAAGTTCAAAGCGAGATGACAAGGTCGAGGAATTAGGAGGGACTCCATGGGAAATTGCAAGGAAGGACCCACAGGGAGCCGTGGCTAAATGGCCGTGTCTTAAATATGCATCAGAATCCTGGTTTATCCATGCTCGTCGGACTGTCGAGATTTCAAAGGACAAGTTATGCTACGACTCTACCCCTAACTGGTTGCAGCACCAGTTCTTCGAAACAAGCGATGTCATACGAAAGCCCTGGATTGAGCTCTGTGGAGATCCAGAAATGGAGGTTTTGGCAGGGGAGCAGACACAACTGCATATAGCGGTATGTCTAGGGATTGTGCCCCTGGTGGAGAAGGCCTTTTCAGACTCCACCAAGGAGAATAGCAACAATCAGTCACCATTGCACCTAGCAGCCAAGTTCATGTCCGGGGCATACAAAATCCTAATTGCTAAGAGTGAACCATCCCACCTCACAGCGCCGAACCAAAACAGCAACACACCGCTACACGAAGCGGCCATATCCGGCCATTGGCTCATGCTGGCGGGCCTGGTAAAAAAATTCATCACACCAGAGTATAGGGGATGCAGCGACGAAATCAACAAGAAAAACCAACAGGGCAACACCCCACTTCACCTCGCTCTTCAATTTGATCACCCAGGTATGGTTGAGTTTCTATCCAAGAACGGTGCGGACCCAAGCATCAAGAACAGTGACCGGATGACGGCATTAGAACTGGGGGCAAAGCTCGGGAGAGGAGAAAGTTTGGATATTCTAAAACAGGCCGAGAAGATTCGGGGAAAGACCAAGAAGCGGATCAAGAGGGAGACCAAGAGGGCCTGGGGAACCAAGAAGGAGACTAAGAGGAAGATCAAGAGGGAGACTAAGGAGCCTGGGGATGAGCATAACAGAAGTCTATGACGTAGGATAAGGAGGTGTTGAGGAGGAGGTAGACGAAACCCTAGACAAACTCGGGAGAGGTATCGCGGAGGAGGCTTGGAAGGAATCGCAGCGGAGACTGGTGACATCGGCGCTAGAAAAAGCGAAGCCACCACTAAACCCTTGTGGGCAAGTCAGTTGCTGATAGCTTAAGCGGATATAAGGCGGATTCCATCAGCCTAATGAAGCCGATCACGCCTGGTAGGAGCTTATAGGCTGCCCGACTAGCATTAATATCTGCTAAACTTAAACATGTATCAGCAAGTAAGCTATTATCCCCAATAATTTAATTTATTTTAGTATACTGACAGTCGGATATTGGTCTTACTAGCCCGAATTGCTTTCATCGAACCGTAGATCAATTGGGTGATGATATCATTGAGGCACGTGGATGTTTGAAGGCATAGGAGCGTGAAGGAGTTTCTATCTCTCAGCGGTTCTAGCAATAGAAGCCTTGGAATAGGATTTTGAGGAAGTTTCCCAACACCCTGTATTTTGAAATAGATTTATTTCATTCCTTAATCCTTTTCTTAGAAGTCAGTTAGTTTTTCTCGGTATGCTATAGTTTCTTTTATTATATGCAAGTGCGGGGGGACGGGAAATATTTTTCCGTTGATGGATGGGAAGGAGCATAAACTGTTAAAGGAACGCATGACGGTAAAAGGAGATGAAGGAAGAACAAGAGTTGAGCATTGGATCAAAGGCGCAGGAGAGCAGGAGTCTTTGTGATGCATTTCATTTGTCTAGAGATTACATAGAATGTTTCTTCCTTTTGTTTTGGAACACGGAGGGAGGAAAGCGGAGATGTGTGTGGTGATCGATGGAATGGATCAGAGCTTGGCTTTGTTTTTGATATACACTTCTGTCCTTGCCACTAGATTAGCAAGCAAGAACGAAGAGAAGACGTTGCGCGCCATCCATCCCAGCTGCTATTTCGGTGACGTATATTTGACCATTTTGAATATCTTTCGTTCGCGCCTCCGTTAGCTTGTTAGTACCTCCGTCTGTTCCTCCCTGCACCCCCTCTTCCTTTCCTCTAGGGATCATGCGAGAAACTAGGCTTTAATGAGTTCACAAGAAGGATTACGAGTGGCTTGTCATGTTTTCCAACTTCGGGATTTCCCGTTCGAGTTAAAATAAATTACTTAAAATAGTAGGTATCATACTATAAGACCGAGCAGTGATGTATGGATGGGGAGAGCTTGCCTGACTAACAAAAGCTGAATATTTTGGTGGAAAAAAGACCTTGAGTGGAAACCGGAGCTAGGGAAACTAAACACTGGAAGGGATCAGTGGCCTGGGAAGCAAGCCAGGCCAAGCCATACAGGCCCGGCACAATAGGCTAAGGCAGCCCAGGCCATACAGGCCGGGCTTTACAGGGTGGACTACCTCCTATATCGCAATAGTGCAAAAGATTCTCACTTGGAAAGAGGTTCTGTGAAGTGTATTGGGTATGGATTATTTTAGGCTGCTCACCACATGCATATATTATCACTCGCCTAGGACCGTTGCTTGAGGGCTGTTCCACTACTATTAGCTTCATACCAAACTCCGACATCAAATGCGACAGGTTCAAACACTGACCGATCTACAATGAAACACGAATACCCACAATAGCGATTATAACATCAACAGCATCCGCGGCTATATACTCAATCTTCGGCAGGCCGATTAACTACATCCTCGGCCATTTTTTTCTCACCTCAGATGTGGTTCAGCGAAGCAGGAAGAGACTGATGAGAGACATGGCATGCGCAGGAAGTATGCCGAGGGGGAAAGGTTCAGTATCAAGAAGGATATAAGACAGCCAGTTCTTCTCGTTGTTGATTTGTTGTCTGTCCATCACGCATTCATTCTATCACCGCTCGGTCATCAGTTATTTCACACCAGTCATTTGTTATCGCATATTCTCATTTCACCGTTATCTTTTGTTCTCCAACCCCTTCTTTCTATTATACCTGTTCGTACCAATAAAACTTCAGCATTGTCCTGCGAGCAGTGATCGGAACTGCCGTGTGTGCCCCCTGTTGTTTTTGGAATTTGGCGACGATATACGGCGAAACGAAACGAAACGGCGCCAAGGAATCTCACACAACACGATCGCACAGAGAAGCGGGGGAAAAACTCTTCTCTTCACAACAACAACTCCTCGCTCAACGACACCTGTCTTCTAACTCAACTAACTAGGGCAAAGACAGAAGTATATATCATCACAAACTCCTCCTATCCCCATCAGGAGGTACCACACACTTTCTTCAGACAGTTTGCTCCATGTCCCATCTTTCCCCCTTTTTCCC
>Ga0307517_10007500_pt1 | contig 15865 bp, 23 predicted proteins | sample 23_EM_MG_FD_194515 | JGI IMG/M metagenome (GOLD analysis project Ga0307517, IMG submission 194515) | Populus trichocarpa ectomycorrhiza microbial communities from riparian zone in the Pacific Northwest, United States - 23_EM | ecosystem: Host-associated > Plants > Roots > Unclassified | place... | reverse complement strand
ATTGGCTAGCTCACCACCGTGGTATGTGGTGCACATTGACGATCGGATGGGTCCCTCGCGCTTCATCTTCAAGAATCCCATTTCATGCCGTTTTCGGACGAAATACGGGTGCCCGTGACACACTGCGCCCGCAGCTTAACTCCTTCACCCAACCATGTCACCCTTGGGCATCGAGGAAAGATACTCATTCAACCAAGTACGGAATCGCGCCCTGAAAGAACTCGCCAAGCTGATCCTCGTGCCGCCGTTTTTGCTAAACGTGTTGACGAGGACCACTCGGACTAGGCTAGGGTATTGGACTGTGCCGTGTTATGCGCTCGCGATATTCTTGGGCGCGTATGCGAGGACTTGGTACCTTGATTATTTGCAAGGGAGGGATGCGGAGCGGATTGCGGGGGAGAAGACGATAGGGACGATCCCTCGGTAAGCACGGGAATCATCGTGTGGTCATGCTGGGCCTTCGACCAATTCGTTGTGTGTTTTCAGAGTGAAGGGCAAACTTCCCGGGAATATCGATATCGTCGTCCGCCTGTTCGCCAACAACGACTCGGGCTATTTGTACGACTTGTTCTTGGAACTCTTTGACCAGTGTCAGTCCACCACTATCAACCTTCGAATCTTCGGTATCGACAAGGTGAGCGGTTGTCAGATAGACGGGTTTCTCGTGTTAACGACCGGCGTTCAGTACGTCTCTATTGATGCTGAGCACATCAAGTATGCCCTGGGACCGGGATTCCGTCACTTTTGGCTCGGAAACACGAGGAAAGAGCTCCTGTGAGTTTATCCCACTTCCTCTTTGTTGTGAAGGTTGATTAGCTCTGCCCAGGGAAAACTTGCTCGGTGACGGCATGTTGAATCGCGATGGTGACTTGTGGAAGACGGTGCCCCCCCCATCCCCTTCGCATGCACCTGACTCAAGGCTAACGAGGTTGTGTTCGCAGCAACGGGCGATCGTTCGTCCATTCTTCTCTAACGACCGAGTGCGAGACTTGACGCTCTTCGACAAATACGCGCAACGTTGCATGTCTATCCTATCGGATCTGGAGCCCGGACAAGCCATAGACATAGCAGATCTCACGTGGAGGTTCACCACCGACACCGCTTCTGAGTTCCTCTTCGGCCAGACTTTGGATACGTTATCCTTCAGCGAAGCAGATGGCGGATTCAATTCGTTTATCAACGCGTTTGCTGAGATCCAGGATATTGTATTCAAGAGGAACTCGTTTGGGGTACTTTGGCCGTTGACCGAGTTGACTGGTGATTTGACGGAGCCCCTTGGGAATGTCATCAAACAGTTTGTGGATCCTATCGTTCAACGTGCACTGGAGCACAAGAGGAAGATGGTAGAGAAGGGCCAGCAGGTCGAAGCTGACGAATGCACCTTCTTAGAGCACCTTGCTTGGAGGAATGACGGTGAGCACGATTGTTGATCTGCACAGTGGGGGTCCTTGTGATTGATCTATCCGTGTAGATGCGGGGCTCATCCGTGACCAACTCATCACCATTCTGATTGCGGCCAGGGACACCGTGAGTCGATCACTGTTCAACAGGGTGTGCGGTTCCTGAAAGAAACCCCAGACTGCCGCATTGCTGGCATTTACCATCTATATGTTCACACAACACCCAGAAGTCGCGGCCAAGGCCAGGGCTGAAGTTTTGGAGTATATAGGACCCAATGGCACTCCAGGTTCCCATGAGCTCAAGAAGCTTAAGTACTGTGAGATCCTTTCGCCGCCATTCTCCTTGCCCTTCATCTCACGGTTCATAAAGTGCAAGCGGTGTTCAACGAGACTCTCCGCGTATTCACGCCTTTGCATGCGAGTATACGTGAATCCAAGCCAACGGGGATATTACTTCCCCCTTCTGATCCTACCTACCCACGGGGGCCAATGTACCTCCCACCTTCGTCCACGTTTATCTACCTTTCCTTTTTAACGCACAGAAACCCTGCATTGTGGGGTGAAGATGCTCACGTTTACGACCCCGAGCGATGGCTTGACCCTCAGAGATCGCAGGGGGTGGCTGCCAACCCGGCCATCTTCATCCCGTTCAGTGCGGGTCCCCGATCAGTGAGCCGGTCGTGTCTCTTAATGACTTTTGATCTGCAACGCTGATCCTCCACTTTCCCGAACAGTGTTTGGGACAAAACTATGCGTTGAACGAGGCTTTGGTGTTCGTGGTTCGGTTGTTGCAACGGTTTGAGCGGTTCACGCTTGCGGAAGATAAACAGCTCGCTCCGCCATGGAAGACGAAACCCCTGCCGACCGGGTCTTCCATTTTTGGGCCTGGATACCCGGGTACGAAGCGGAAGGAGGTTGAGAAAGTGTGGCTGGGGAACCACGTTGTCATGTTCTCCAAGGTTGGTTGCTTGTTGCCGAGAGATTGTCTTGGTATTCTGATCCCCTCTTCCGTGACACAGGGCGGAATCTGGGCACGGGTTCTCAAGGTCTCGGAGTGATTCTTTCGACTTGATTGCTCTTTCTTGTGGTCACCGTGGTCACCCTTGGAGAGAATGTGTCGGCGTATGAGACGTAACCCCGCTCGGATAGCCTTTCACTTGTCATGACACATGTCTATTTCTTTTACCCCTGACGACGCGCTTTGACTTGTTTCCGCCTCGGCGTCCCGCTTCCGGCACCCCCACACTGTGGACCACGGAATCTACGGGTGGTACTCACCCTTTGCCTGATGAGATAGCTAAGGGGAGCATACGACTTCCGTCTAGCCTTGGGGAGCCCGGAATGGAAGTCGCTCATGGGGCATACCGCGTAGATCCATGAAAGGAATTAAGCCCGTCCCGGGCCTGTCGACGATCCAAGACTCGGAGTTGACCGCCGTCCCTGTCGCTTAGCAGCTCAACCCCAACAGTCACAATTGTTTACCCGAGTTTCCCGCTTGGTTGCCTGTTGCTTGCAGTTGGTCGTTTTCTGAGGATCTCAGTGAAAGTCTTCTAGCAATACCTGCGTGCTGCGCCCTAGGCTGGGAGAAAAATGAAACAGACGGAACACGCTGGAGAACTCCCGCTGGTTCATGCAGATGCTGCCCAAGGCTTTGATATTTGATGCCCGTTGCCAACCGGCGCTCGGGTATTGAGTCGCACAGTTCCCACCCCTCCCGCTTACCAGAAAAACGCTCCCCTCCTTTCTCTCCCACCAACCACATTCTCCCCACGCTCCTTTCCACACCACATTGTTATGAAGTTCCTCTCAACCTTCGTTCTTCTCGCCGCTCTCTCTGTCTTCGCCGAAGCCGCATCCCTGCACGACCACATCGGTCGCTCCAACCATAACAGCATCTCCCGCCGTGCGAATCGCAACACCCGTCGATGCAGGCAACATCCTGTTCGTATCCACTGAGTACCCCTGATTTTACAGGTTCTTACCGATGCAATAGCCTCAGGAAAATAAAGTTGATGCTATTGTCACCGATAACAAGGATGGTCAGAAGAAGGATGAGCCTAAGAACGACCCCGCTCCCAACGCGGGCGGTCTCATCAAGGCTCAGGGGAATGACTGTGGTCCCGTCGGCGCTACCGGTAAGTCCTTCTCTCTGCCTCCCGCAAAATTTGCGTTCAACCCTGTACCCCTCACAGAACAGGTCACCCCGCTAACTGGTCCCAACGGATCCCTTGATTGGATGAACTGTGGTGTTGAAGGCGCTGGGTGGAACCCTCCCTTCGTTCGTGTCTCTGACCTCGTCACCGTGAACCTCGACGAAGCCATCGCCCTTGGCGGTCCCTTCACTAACTGCGCGCCATACGCTTGGGCCTTCAAGCAATTTGGTGGCGAGTTCAATAGTAAGTTTCATTTCCAATCTGACGCCGAAATGCATGAAATTGACGTTGGAACGTTCATCTCTAGTTCCTGCCATCCTCTTGGCTTCGATCGCTTCCCAGGAAAGTTCCTGCAATCCTGGAGTCGTCGGTGGTGCTGGAGAGCAGGGTCTCATGCAAATAACTAGAGAAAAGTGCGGTTCCCTCTCCGATGAAGGCTGCAGAGATGTCGTGCGTACGATTTCCCCTCTTGCCCGTGTCAAAGCCGCTTAAATCTTATGCGATGCCTCCAGGGCTACAACGTCCGGACTGGTGCCAAGTACTTCCGTGATACGCTCGATGCCAACGGTGGCGACTTCTTCGTGGCTCTTGGTACATACAACGGCTGGCCGAGGGGAATGACCGTCGTGAGTATATCTTTTTTCGTCATTGGCTGCATCCTTCGCCATACTGAAGATACCTTCCCCAGGGCTCTGCCACTAGCGCGCCCAACTGCCATCATCATAACAACCTTGACTAGTAGGTGTTCCACCCTTTGGATTTGAGTCGGGGTCTCTAACAACCACGCCCACAGCCTCTTCCAGACCGTCAACGGTTGGATCTTGAACAAGGATCCCATCTCGTTGGGTCTCGGCAAGTACTTCAACATCAATTCCTGTAAATATTAAGTGCAATTGGAGGATTCTGGATCCCGGTTTTTGCTTGGAATGTTCGCGACCATTATACCCTTTTGTTGATATCACTTGCCTACACCACCTCTACCCTTCTACTTTCCTTTATGGCTACGATCCGTGGTGACACACATCACACCCGCTCGTTGACTGAGCAATTATAATTCTTTGAATCGAACATGTGGGTAGATTCCTGCGATATCTTCTTTGTCGGCTCTCCAGGCGCGCTGGCTATCTGCAAAGCAATCCAACTGCGTGCCCAGTTCCGAGGACGTGCCGGTCACCCTGAGCTCGGACCGGAGGAGCCTTGAGGGAAGTGATCGGAATGCGTCCATAGTTGGCCGGCCATCCGTCGGTCACCGCCGTCGTGTTCCTTGACTTCTCCCAATCTTCGAGGCTTTATCTCGCGAGGACTGTGGTCCGTTCATCCGTAATGAGTGACTCTGAGGCTTCATCGGCCAGCGGAGAATCGACGCCGCCCTCATCCGCCCCCTCTCCAGAGCTTTTCAAACTCACCCTTGCGGAACTCACGGAGGAGACCAAGGGGGAATCCACTAAAATCAAGGGGGAAGCTAACAAGGCCTTTGTCGGTACGTTCTATCCAGCCCCCCCACCAGGAATCTCTGCATCTAGCATCTCCGCTCCCGAGTGAAAGTGCAGACGTTAATTTTGGGTTTTTTTCCGATGCCCTTGTTTTCCAGCCCACGAGTTTAAGAAGGCCGCAGATCTTTACACCCAAGCTTTGGGCAAAAATCCATTCGATCCTACGTTATGGTGTAATCGGGCGTATACGAGAATCAAGCTGGAGGAACACGGATACGCTTTGAGTGATGCTAGTACGGCTTTTTTTTTCTTGATGGAACACTGGACCTTTATGGGCTTCAATGTTAATTGCGGGTTTTATTTTTGTGGTCAGCCAAGGCGATTTCTTTGGATCCAAAATATGCCAAGGTCTGCACGCGCCACTTGAGGCTACGATCTTGACACTCATGCATCCACATCTTAGGCTTACTTCCGGTGCGCATATCTCGTGACCGTTTTTCCGCAGCATCCGGACCCTTAACCCTGCGTCGTAATCCACGGTGCATCCGACCAGGCGAGCGCAATGTCACCTTCAAATGCTGAAACCCCAACTCGCCATTGGGGACTTCAAAAAGGTCCTCGCGATCGAACCCCACAACAACGGCGTCAAGCAGCAACTAGAGGCGACTCAGAAACTTGTACGGAAAATCGAATTCGAGAAGGTCAGTCCACCCCAAGATCTTGTGGCTCTGTGATTATCTGATTACGCCCAGGCGATCGAACGCGAAGAGGAGATGAGCGCCGTGCTCCGGTGTTTAGAAATAATAGCGGATGGTAGGTCTAAACCTCGCATCCCTCTTTTCGATGCCTTCTTAAATCGTGACGTAGGTGGATGTGAACTTGACAAGACGTACACTGGCCCACAACTCCCAAAGGACGCCACGACCGGAAAATATAATATCACTCTCGAGTTTATCCGAGAAATGATGAAACTATTCAAGGACGGCAAGGCCCTCCCGAAACGGTACGTTTGGGAGATAGCCCTTGGTGCCTACTCTGTCTTCGAGAGGGAGCCGAGTCTTGTGGAGATGACGCTCGAGAGTGGGAAGAGCGTCGATGTGATTGGAGATGTCCATGGTGTGTATGGGGCGATATTGATCTCCGCCCCGGGTTCGAAACCCACGATTATTTTCCCAGGGCAATATTTTGACGTCCTCAAACTGTTCCAACTGACTGGGGAACCGACGGAGACCCATGCCCTGTTGATGAACGGCGACCTCGTTGACCGGGGATCCTGGTCAATAGAGGTTATCCTGACTGCCTTTGCGTTCAAATGTACGTCCACCTCTGAAAGTACGGTCCCCGTTGGCTTAACTGGTCAACAGGGTTATACCCGACGGCGATGTATGTCAACCGTGGGAACCACGAGACGAAGGATATGAACCGGACTTATGGCTTTGAGGGTGAAGCCAAACACAAGCATGGAGAACAAACCTACAAGGTGGGCCCCATTTACCTCTCGCGATCATGTTCCCCGCAGACCGCCAGCCCCCGCCCTAGCTGTTTTCCCATGTATTCACGGCAAGTAAGTACAACCGGTCTTGCGTCCATACGGCGCGGATTGCCCCCATTGTTTAGTATCTTGGTATTGACCGGTCGTGTTCCTTAGTGCCGTTAGCGACCTTGATCTCCGCTACGAAGCCTCCTGTCCCGTCACCACGAGATAAGACCGTGATCATCGGACCTGACGGAGCGAAACGGTACTTCGTGGTTCACGGAGGCCTGTTCAGCAAGGATGGTGTGACGTTGGGCGATATTAAGAAGATCGAGAGGATTGGCCATCAGCCTGGCCAAGAGGGACTAATGTGTACGAGAATCCATCTCTTGATTGATGTGATTGACTACTGACAAAGACTTTGGGTGATTTAGGTGAGGTGAGAGCGGAGTTGTGGCTCCCTAACTGGGTGAAAGGAAACTGACGATTGTCCAGCTACTGTGGACAGATCCCCAGGACGCTCCTGGTCGAGGGCCAAGCCGACGAGTACGTGAATTTCTCTCCCAGTACAGCACTGTCCTCTTTCCACGAGTTTACCTTTTCACGACTTGCCGCCCCTTTCCTTCTTCCTCCATCCTCGACTTTCTCTCGGAACGGAATTCTGATTCTGACTTAATTGTCGTTGTGTGCCCGGTCTGTTACAGGGCGTCGGCATTTCGTTCGGACCTGACATCACTAAAAGATGGTGTACGGAGAATAAGGTGTCGGCGATCATTCGCTCCCATGAAGTCCGACAAGGTAGGATCCGTCGGTGTTACGCTCCTCAATCGAATTGCACTGATGTCTCCGCCCTTTCCCTTTACTACATCCGTCTATCTCATTCCCCTGTTCCTCGTTGTTGCCCGTTATCCTGGGTACACGACAATATAGATGGGTATACCGTTGAGCACGATGGGTTGTGCATCACCGTAAGTGCAAGGGCTTTCTCGCACTTGTTTAAACATTGAACCATATTCTGCTGGCGCTCCTGTTTGCCTCGACTGTTAGGTCTTCTCCGCTCCGAACTACGTGGATCAGAGTGGCAACTTGGGCGCATTCGTGAGTTCATGTTCCTTCCCTTGATCTTCTTTATCCTCCAACCGTCCTGCCTATGCTGGTACACTGTTTTACGGGGGCACGCTGACTTCTTCGCTTGAAAGATCCGGATCGATGACGCAGGATCAATGGAATTCATCCAGTTCGATAAGCAGTGGCATCCTCCACTCAAGCCCATGCATTACGCACAAGGCGGTCTGGCTAGCATGCTGATGTGATGTAGTCCCGATTTCATGAAATTGCATTCCACGCAAGCCACGGTCTTCCCCATCCCACTTGCGTCGGGCGTTCTGATGGTGGGTTTGTACGTATACGTGCATCCGCACGGCAATTCGCCGTACTGTATTTCGGTGTATCGTTTTCGTGTTGTGCTGTCCGAGTTGTCGGTGTATGGAAGTTTGGGTATAAACTACTTCTGCGATGCGGTTCCAGCGTGTTTTTGTTATGAAACCCGCCTAGTGTTTGTGAGGGAGGGCCGCGATAGCGCCTTAAATGCTCTGTCAGAGTTGCCCCGTTCGGCTTGATGAATTATGCCAGAGCCAGTCAGGCTATTGCGAGGGGGGCGCTGCAGATTGCTTTAGATCTCCCACGTCCCCAAGTCCAAGTGGACGGTAATTCATGTTAGGAACGCCGTCCCCTTCCGATATAATTGACTTGACTTGGCTAGAGCCGACGAAGGCAGACGGTGCACTTGCTAAGATCAGCCACAAACCCATCCGGTTGGATTCCTTCGCTCTTGTGGATACTAACTTTATTCGTCTTCATCCCTTGTTTCTGATCCTTTTCTCACATCGCTTGTTGGCTCTGCATGTTCCAGTTGACGAAAATACACCGCACCACGTGTTTTCAAGAGGCTAACCTGACCCTTGTCAACTGGACGACCCCACATCCATCCATCGACTTGGACTGCTCCTTTTGCAGTCTTTGGGGTGGTGATTGTGTTGCATTTTGTGTGGATGGTCCGGGAATTGTGCTGAAAAATATGCAGTGTTTTGAGTTCTTCAGCCTGAACGTATTATTGTTCACCTCTATTTGTTTGTACTGCGATGTTTCCTTATCTAGCTGCTTTTGCCCTTCTCCCTCTTTCCCCCTCATCGCTCTCTCTTCGCGCTGAGCAGTACGTCGCATTTCTTTTTCTTGTTCCCTCACCAGTGCTAACAGTTCACCAGTTGTCTAAACTAAACACTGTTTAGGTACTTAACATTATCGTTCCTTCTTCACGTTGAGGGTCTAAACTAAATACTGTTTAGTTTTCTTCAAACTATACCCTCCTGAGCAAGTCTCGGTGTTCTGTTCGATATCTGTTGCGAATAGAGTGAATATCCCACACCTCGGTCGTTGTTCGCTGGTGCGCTTTTGCTGGTTCACACATGCCGTTGTTTCTGATCGGTTATTCATCATTTCTGCACGCAGGTATTGGCAGATCCCACGTTGGTCTCGCTCACTCTTTGCCCTCTCGAAGCCGTACGGTGATTGTCATTCAGTATCTTTGAATGTTGTCCCCGGCGTTGTCGATGATAATGCGACGGGAATTTGGCCCGGCTCGGACGCGATCCTTCTCCAATTCGCCGTTGAGCGTGTTGAGGGAGCAATTGAGCGGCCAAATGGGATCCGAATCGGCCAAACTAGAGCTGAAGTGGATGCGCGAAGAGCTGAGAGCGCGCAGGGCTCCAGCTACTTCTGTAACCTCTTCGCCTTCTCTCGGGGGGTTGAACGCGTTGGGGTGGGAGCTTGGAGAGTTGAAGAAAATGGTTAAGAGACGCCTGGAGGGCGAACCTCTGCAATACATTCTCGGTGGGTACGGCACGATTTTCCGCCGGGACTTGCGTTCGAGACCTCGCCCAATTGCGTAGACGTCACCGGGGATTGGCTGTCTCTGACGCTTCCCCGTGCCCGCCCATCACTCCTGTCATCACCTCCCGATCGCAGAGGTCATGTAACTGACCAAATATACGGCCTCTATCTATCCAGGTAGTCAACCATTTGGTCCGATAGCGATCAAGACGCGTGCACCGACCCTAATCCCGCGGCCGGAGACCGAGGATTGGACGATTCGCTTAGCATCTTTATTGGAGGGCCGATTTCCCATCAAGGACAGAGACCGAACGGTGCTCCGGATGCTTGATTTGTGCACTGGGACTGGATGCATACCCATCCTTCTCAGCCACCTGCGGCGACAGGCTGGAGGGATTACCGTCGCTTACGGGGTCGATATCTCCACCGACGCTGTGTCGTTGGCTCGGGAGAACGCGACCGATCAGTCGTTAACACCTTCAAGCGGCCTGGATTGCATTACCCCGCGTGGTGGCAACCTGGAGGGAAGTACAGAATTGGTAGAAACGGGCGAGCTTGGTGGTCGGGCCAATCACTGCCGTGGGACAGCGGATAACGGTCGTAAATCTGTGTTGGCCGTGATACAGGCCGACGTCTTGCAAGAAAACTTTGTGCGGGTGGTCCTCTCGCGAACGGAGGCCCCTTTCAACGTGATTACGTCTAACCCGCCGTATGTCACATTGGACGAGTACGAGCGGCTACCGAGTTCTGTCAAAGAGTGGGAAGACCAGAGGGCACTTTTGGGGGATCTGCCCACACACGGATCCAGGGATTGTTCAAGGGGTCGGGGGCTGATGTTCTATCATCGAATCGCCCAGATTGTGTCCGCTCATGGCGTTCTCGCCCCCAATGGCGTCGTTGTGCTGGAAGTTGGACATACCCAGGCTGAAGAAGTTCAGGAGATACTTAGGGAGACCGGGAGGGTATCAGCGACAGAAGTGTGGAAAGACCCGTGGGGTGTTCCACGGGTTGTGGTTGGGTACAGGTAGCGGGCCAAGAATATCGGACCGCTTTTCTTGCGGTGGTCCGACAACGAAGGCGGAATTAGAAAGGGATATTTTTCGTTAGCTGGACGTGAGGACTGGTGTTTTGAAATTTCTGGTGATTCGGCCTGTAGTCGGATAGACGGTCCTTAGCGGTCACTCTCACACTTTTATTGATCCTCTAAAGAACTTGATCATGCAACAGCACCTGCTATCACCGGCACTCCCTCCCTCTCCAACAGACGTCCTCCCAACTCCCTCTCATCAGCCTGTCGTCTCCTCTGCCTATCCCAACCCAGCCATGACGACAACAACAGTTACCACCACCACAACCGTCAAGCGTAAGCGTACCGACATTCCAGACTCTGTCAACATCACCAAACCGGTGGTAAAGAAGAAAAAGGCCAACAGGGCTTGCGTACACTGTCAAAAAGCCCACCTGACATGCGACGACTGTTCGTGTTTCGTTCCAACTTGCTGCACAGGTTTTTTTCGAGTGTGCTCACAACATGACTGGTTTTTCGTTCTACAGCCAGACCTTGTCAACGCTGCATCAAGCGTGGTATGCCGAGTGACTGCGTCGAGGGTCATCGAAAGAAGGCCAAATACCTCCTCGACGACGAAGAACTTGGTCGGTATTCGCTTCCCCCACATCTCGCGAACCGGTGATCTCATATTCGCACTTACCCCCACACAGAAGTCCTCCAGCGAGAAAAGAGTGTCAAACATGGAAAGGGCGCGAACAACGCCCTTAAGAAGAAACAGACCCCTCAACTGGAGATTCAGCAGCCGAGAATTGTCTCCCCAGAGCCAGTCCAGATGGCCCAGACTGCCCCAATCCCTACCTGTTCGCAAGCCCTTCCCCATTCGTTCGAGTGCCCATGATCTGATACCTAGCTTTCGACGATCCAGCGGAACCGTATCCGGCTCCAGTCTCACCCATGTTCCCATTTACGACCACCACGTACACATCGCCCTTTGACCCGAGCTCCTCCTACTCGATGTCGCCCGGCTTTTCCTCGTTTGGCTCGTCCTTTGGGTCAGAGGCAGCAAATTTGGAGTACTCTATTCTCTCGGCGATACTGGGAAGTACAAACAGCCCGTCGGAGAGTGACCGCGGTACTTCGACACCCCCTCCCTCAGTCCCCACAACTTCAATGACAGGCGAGCCCTCACCAAACTTTACCACCTCAGGATGGTCAGATTACTCACGTGAACAAACCGGTACGTACTTGTTCCCCAGAAAAATTATGTCACCCTGCTGACTAACAGGCCTTGGCAAATTTCGCTGTGTGGGTGATTTCACTCCGGATTGCCGTTTCTCCGCCTTCCGTCCGGCCCACTTTCACGCTCAAACAGGCCTAACGCCCCCTACCAATCTCCTCCCATTTCCGCTCGTGCATTCCACACGCTCCCCCGCCAACAACCAGCTGTTGCGGTATGTCACCCCGTGTACAAGGACGACACCTTCGACGTTCCAGAACAACTTGAGCATCATCAATAACCCGGTTTCCAAATCCATCCAACCGGGCACAGCCACCGCATCACCGGTGCCGTCGTCTGCTTCTTTGCCTCACACGTCATCGTCCGAAGACGACCTCTCTACCACCAACGCATCGTCATCGGGAGTCCCACCACACCTCCAATGTCGAAACAAGGTCTACGATAATGTAACGAAGAGCTTCGATTATACGGAAGGATATCACTTTTTGATGAAATTCCTCGTTTCGAGGTAAGCCACGCATTGATCAGCCGTTTCTTCTTTGCCCTTGGCCCCAGTCCCCCAACCATAGGTATTGATACACCCTCATCTTTTTTTAGATTCGAAAAGAATGATATCTTGAGGATAGTGAGGGCCCTTGCCATTGTAAGGCCCTCGCTGATCGCCCTTCAAATGCCGTTATCAGAAGAAGATGAAGTTTTCGTTGAAAAATGCTTCCAGCGTTCACTACTGGTAAGTGATACAGGGGAGATCCACTTCATGAGACATGTGACTTGCGCGGTCCCGTCGCTGTTTCCCCCCCCCCTCTTTTTTTTTTCCTTCCTGCGGCTAACTACGTGCTTCTTTCTCGTATTGCAGGAATTAGAGAAGCTGATCTCCTTCAGCGGTACCCCGACCTGCGTGTGGAGACGAACGGGCGAAATCTGCCTCGTTGGTGACGAGTTCTGTTTGTTGACAGAGTGGTCAAAGGATGAGCTGCTTGATCCCCATGGGTCATCGGCCTCCGACGACACTGCGTCGTCGACTGATGAACACGCCGCCATCGTCGGGTGTCGAAAGAAGTTTATTTATGAGGTCAGTTCACACGTTCGGAGCCCCGAATGCTTGCCGTTTCGGATTTGACCGCTCGCTGTGTCCGAGCGTGTGTTTTGTTTCCCCTCCGCACCCGGTATGCTTCGTGATTCACCTATCCCCTTTTGACTTGCTTCCGCTTTTCCCTTCCATCGATGCCCAGTGCTGATCTCGTGTTTCCCTCCATAGTTGTTCGAGAACCAATCAGTGGTCGAATATTGGGAAAACTTTGCGTCGCATGCATTCGAGAGCACAACTCAGTCTGTCGTATCGCATTGCGTGTTGCTGAAGCCAAATGGGGCTCCTGTACCTTGCACATTCTGCTTCTCGATAAGACGGGATATTATGGATTTGCCCAGTATCATTATCGGTGAATATTTTCCAACTTAACGACCCAACAATCTTCCAGGTTTCTCATCCATCTTGATTCACTACAGGTCAATGGTTGCCGTTATTGTAGCCGTAACCAACTGCATGAAACCTCCTGTAGCCCTCCCCCTCAGCCCTCCCCACAGTCGACATCTTCCTACCCTCCAACTCCACCTGCTGCTCTCATCGCGTCCTGCATTCCGTCAGTGCACCTCGGACCTTGCTCTACTGCCGCTATCCGCCCTTGCCCCTTGTAATATACATGGAACAACGGACCACCCAATGACACAAACGTGTATGCATATGTACAAAACTACGGAATCTCCTCTATTGGGCATAAACGGGGGGGACTGGCTCTCTGGATTCTTTTTTCACCTATGGTTGGGGAACTATCACCTACATTATTCGTATCTCGATCGCCTTTGCTTTGGACTTCTGAGATGTGTACATGGGGTCTTTGATCTAGGCTGTGTTCTGGTCAACCACCGCTTGTATGCACGCTTCCAACACCCTCAAGGACGTACATTCTCCATCGTCCTCCCTTCCGTTTCCCCCACCCACCCACACGCCGATTTACCCTCCACCTGCCTCTATCCCTCTCTCTCACCCTCTGATCTTCTATCTTGTTTTGTCCTGTCTCGTTTTCTCTCTTGCGGCCACAATTCGCTTTACCTTTGCTATGCTGTTCACACCCTCTCTATCACTCTCCATCACGCCTCACACAAACCTGTGTCACAAACCCAGTCCTGTTCCCTATTTATCGCCCATTCGTCCTCCTTGTTTTTCTTTCTTCTTGCCTTCGCTCGTTCCCTCAACAAAATTTCCCCCTCCCTCTTGGAGCTTTTCCCGTTTTCCAACTCATTTAATTTTGACGCCTCCTCGCAGGTTGTCGGTAAAAATGGAAAATTGAAATCTGGAAACACCTAAAGTCCACTAAATAGCAACATCGTCGACCTCACTACTCCCGGGCGGTCCACCGGTTGGCAGCTGTCCTACTTGGAACGTCACTCGCCCGCCTCAGGTAAGTGAGTCAAACATCGAGATACACCCTGCTCAACCCGCCTTCTCGAACAAAGGCGCAGCTATGTTTAACCTAAGGTCCGACACGGCCATTTATTTAAGACGTCTCCCAGGTTTGGTTCCCGTGGCTCGGCAGTTACTCAGAGAACAGACATCGGTCATCTGGACTCGTGGATGCCTGACCCTCTGCCTCCCCCCAGTTTTCATTTCGGGATTGGGATGTGTCGAGACATCAAAAAGTCTACAGGCGAACACTTTTCTCCTTTTGGAATGGAAGACACGGTGGTAAACTTTCTCAGCGTCTTCTGGCGGGCCAGGGTTCTGGGTGCTAGTACTTCACAATCATCAGGTTTTCACTGCGATAACAGCGTCGACCCTCGCAGTGCCGAAGCCACGTTTTCACGTCAGCATCCCCGCGCATTCAGGCACGATGACTTAGCAAGTTGGTTCTTCCTTCCGGCACCACCACATTTGTTTTTGCGGTTGGGCGCAAAGGGTGTTGGCGAAGAACGGTAGAATTCTCATTCAAAATTTTGTTTTGCGGCGGCATCCGTGGAGTGGGGGCTAAGTTGGGGTGCCCAGTGACCAAAATCATTCTTGTGTATTAGCAGCGTGTTTACACGCACTCGATATACGTGATGTTGCCCGTTTGAACGACCCACGTGAATCACGCTGGTGTCTACGAGGGCCAAAGAAGAACCGGGGTTTGAGTTTGGGGGCCGCGAGGGAACCGATCTCGTGCCTTCTCCCTGGCTCATCACCGCACTGCACTTCCCGAGGATGGATCCGTTCCCTGATCATGGGAGAGTGTAAAGCTCGCATGAATGAGCGGTTCTAGGTGTGGATCTCACCGCTGGGGACCCCCCCTCCCGTTCCGGAGCCCATCTAATTGGATTATCTTCTATAGTCACGAACGCACCCCTCTAGCATTCGTGTTCATGTTCCAACCTGTGGGTTAGAGTTCTCCTCATAACGCGGTATTAGGTGAAACCTCTGGAGGGAGAAGTGCTCATTTCCCTCGTCGACGCGTCATTCGCTGCGAGTCGAGGATCTGAAATACACCTGTGGAGGTACTCCCTCTTATAGCTTTCTACCTCACATCGGATGTGGAGGTTCTCGTTGCTACATCATGTCCGCCGCCCTCCTCTCCTCCCAAGCTTCGTAGTCTTACGTCAACGGTATGCGCGAAGAGCGAGGGATGGTCATTTCACCAGATGATCGAAGTCCGTACCACTTCATGCCAACTTTGCCTGGATCAGGAAGAATTTTGTTTTGAAGACAGCAGAACGATATATATATTAACACGGAAATTTTATTCCAGAAGGACCGCGGCGCCGAAGGTGGGCGATCGGTCCCTTCAGGTCAGGGGACATTGGTGTCGATGGATACGCTCTCGTGGAGAACTCTCGAAATCGGACCTCGCGGCTTTGGCTTCCCGGGGAACACGCGGGATATCATCGAGGAGCTCGGTCGTTACCTAGGGAGCTGCCCATCGTTGGAGACCAAATACTCCGAAGATATTACGACCACCTGAGCGGAAGTCGCATCCTTCCCTAGCCTTCTGCTTCTTCTCCCATGTAATTATTGGCTCTGGATACAGCCCTACGTTGCTTGGTGCGCTCCCCCTCCTACCCTTGGAGACCCTCGTTACCCCCACCAACGTCAGACGCATCAAACTCTCCGCTACGCGCAATTGTACAGGCTCCATCATACTACTCTCCGTTATCGATCTCATCAGCGACAACGAGAAACAGGATCACCTTAAAGAAATTTGCGTACATGGCCCCGGGAATGGGAACCGACGTGGGCACG
>Ga0307517_10007499_pt1 | contig 15867 bp, 8 predicted proteins | sample 23_EM_MG_FD_194515 | JGI IMG/M metagenome (GOLD analysis project Ga0307517, IMG submission 194515) | Populus trichocarpa ectomycorrhiza microbial communities from riparian zone in the Pacific Northwest, United States - 23_EM | ecosystem: Host-associated > Plants > Roots > Unclassified | place... | reverse complement strand
TGCTTATAGGTTTTTTATCTCCATAGCTAGCGCTGCATGAGTCTTTTGTACCTTTAAACATAATAACGATTTGATTACAAAAAAAAAAAAAAAAAAAGAACGACCAAGGATAGGACACGAACCATCTCCCCTCCACCTCGGGGCATTGAAATCTCAACACCACGGGAAATCATCGTCACTTTCCCCCACCCACCTCTCTTCCCCCATCCTGGCTACTGCCTAGGTGTTGACGTTAAGCAATCTTCCCTCCTGTGCTGAGGCACGCATGCCTCCACTTCTTGGAGTTCTTGTTCTCGTTCGTCATTGATCCGCTCATGATGTTTAGTTCTCCCCCTTACCCCGCACTTGCTTTGCGCCGCGCTCAGCATTTTGCGCGGTCGGAAAGCTTCTGGCTTCGTTCACGGTCGGCAATACGGCGTCCGGACTCTCGGTCGAAGTAAGGCTTCGGTTCTGCTGGCCTTGTACCTCTGATGGGGAAAGCTTCGGTTAGTAACATCCCCGTCCCGCTCGGTTTCGCTGTTGTCCCAAAGGGCCTTGCTATGGCCCGTTAGTCGGTTGTGGCTAGCCGGTTCACAATCTTTCCTCTACCCCCCTCCCGGTTCCGTCCGCTGGCACCGTACTGCCCCTTAAGCTGGCACGTTACTGCTAAAACTCCTGCCCCGGCTGGCACCCTACTGCTCCCCCCCCCTCAGGCTGGCACCCCACTGCTACCCACCGGCTGGCACCCTACTGCTCATCCTCGTTGGCTGGCATCCCCTCTGCCCGGTGGCTCCGCTTGCCATCTACCATTCCGGTCGGTTGGCCTCCCCTCGATTACGCCTCGTCGTAGTATAGCACTGCCTCCGTGAGTATTGTCCAACGCCTTGGGTCGATGTAATCACCTGCCTGACCGTACATCACGGTTTCGGTGGGCCCTCTACTGGAGTTTTCCTATGTCGCTGATCAACAAGCCTCTCCCCGCGGGCAGCGTTTCTGGCCGTTAGAGTCTTTTGTTTTGTTTTGGTGAGCCAACGGAAGGGTTTAGGTCTCTCTACCTATACGTTTCTATGTATTGTTTCCTTCCATGTCTGGGGTTTTTATCTTAGGCTCTAGGCGAGGGGGACTTTTCCAAAGGATTCGGGGTGCTTGATTTTTCCCATGAAGTTGTGAAGCGGGTCGTGGTTATTGTTTATAGGGTTTTTTCTCTCCATAGCTAGCGCTGCATGAGGCTGTTTGTACCTTAAAACAAATCACGCATGATTCCAAAAAAGAAAAAAAAAAAAGAACCCACCAAGGGATAGGATCGCAGGAGACCTGAACATCCACAACCCCCTCTCAGACCCTCTACAACCCTGCTCACCAACAGAAATTGTGTCCTCGACCCCCTATTTTGAAAAAGTAGCACAGTCCGACTTCGCCCTCCTCAATCCCCCGGGGGAGTACACAAGCTTCCCCCTAGTAGGTAATGCCCGCCCCTCGGTTATAGATCTCACCTTTGCAAACCCACCTCTCCTCCTCCTGGTAAGAAGCTGGGAGGCCTCCCTCCCCTCAACTGGATCCGACCACATTCCAATAACGATCACTCTCGCGGCACCCTCACTGAACCAGAAACCCCCACGCCCTAGATGGGGGGACATGGACTGGGAATCCCTGGACCCGATCATTAAGGAGTTCAAAGTCCCGGCCACACCGTCATGCCCCACCCCCCCGAAACTGGATAAGTGGATGTCAGAATCACTCCACCCTCTAGTAGCTCTCCTCAAAGAAGGCACACCTCTGTCCAGACCCTCCCATCACCCCAAGCCCTGGTGGAGCCCCCACCTGACCATCCTCCGTCGCGAATCTCATAAGGCCGCCAGATCAGCCCGAATGAACGATACCCCACACATGCGAGAGGTTGCTGGCACCTCCAAGGAGGGGTACTTCAAGGCAATCAAGGCCGCCAAGAATTAACACTGGTCCTCCTTTCTGCTGACCGCCACCCCCAAGAGCCTGTGGACGGCCAAGAGGTTCGCCTACGGCCGTGCCCCCCGGCGCTTCCCCTCCCTCCCAGGGGCAGAGACCCTACAACAAATGAACAGCGTCCTCCTGGACCGCTTCTTCGCCCCCAAGGAACCCTTCTCCCCGGCACCAAGGCTTAGGCCGCACAAGGCGGTTCCCCCCCTGATGACAGATGAGATAGCAACGGCTCTCGCGAAGTGCTCCCCGACTTCGGTCCCGGTCCCGGATGGGATACCCTACTCCACCTGGAGACAGGTCAACAAAATTAACCTGTCAAACCTCCTCCTGATACTTGCCCCGCTGGTCCTCATGGGGTATCACCCTGAGTCGCTGAAAGGTTCCAACGGCGTGGTACTCGATAAGCCAGGGAAGCCCTCCTACGAATCTCCCTCCTCCTTCAGGATAATCGTCCTGATCCGCACGTTCTCAAAGATCTCGGAAAGGATTATAGCCGCCCGCCCACTTGCGGCGGCCCGACTTAAGGGGCTGTTGCATCGCAACCAATGGGGTTCGCTCCGTGGGCTCAGCACCTACGATGCGTGCCTCACTGTCACCAATGACGTCAAAACCGTGCAGAGGCCCCGTCTCAAGGTCTCCTCCCTGTTCTTAGACATCAAAGCAGGATTCGACAACGTCGACAACTCAACTCTTGCCCGCATCCTGAGGGAAGGCGGGATACCCCCCTATCTGGTCTCCTGGGTTTCGTCCTTCCTCGGGGAAAGGAGCTGCACCCTTGTTTTCCAAGGTGCCCCAGGGACCCCAGCCCCCGTCAACGTCGGCGCCCCCCAGAGCTCCCCGATCTCCCCGCTCCTGTTTCCTCTCTACGTGCCTTCACTACACTTCAGGATCCCTAGGGGTCTGATGATCTCGTATGTGGACGACTTCACCCTCACAGTGGGCTCCCTCTCGTACCATGGCAACATCCGCCGACTCCAGGAACTCTTCGACAGGTTCGAGAAGAAGGTGTCCCTCCTGGGCGTCTCCTTTTCGGTCGCAAAGACAGAGCTAATACACGGGAGGACCCCCTGCCAGAGAAAATCGCCGATGTACGTCTCACCTATTCAGATTAAAAGGGAATTGTTTCACCCTAGCACCTCCGTCCGGTGGCTCAGGTACTGGTTCACTCCTGCTCTTGACTCCTCCGCTCAGTTCTCGCGTCGCTTGGCCCTCACCCAGGGAGCATTCGCCCTTATACAACGCCTCAGCCCGCCTTGCGCGGGCCTCCCCCCCTACCTCTGCCACAGATTGGTGACATCAGTAGTTGCCCCTATCCTACTCTATGGCGCGGATCTGTTCACCCCCAGCGTGGGCACAACAACCCGCCCAGACACTTTCTGCCGCAAGATCCAAAGGTTGACCAGAAACTGCTTCTCGCCTACGGCCACCGGGATACTTTCGGTGGAATCATGCCTCCCGCCTGTTTCGCCCCTGATCACCCACCGGCAGAGGCTGGCGGCCCTCAGGGTTGTCTGCTCCCCTCATAGTGTGCACCCTGCAACAGCTGGACTTCACCCCTCCTTGCCCTCACTCTCGACGCATCGGGCGCCTGACTCCTCGCCGGCCATAACCAGGGGCCTATCATCCGTCTACCTCCCACTACACTGGAAGACGCCCCGCCCTGTCCCCCCGATGCGAAACCACCTGCCGGTAGACGCGGTGGCTCACCGGACAATACCCTTCACCCTCGCGCTATCAACGATGCCTATGATCAACTCCCACCTTGTCTGCCCGACCCCCATCCTCCCGCCCCAGTCCCTGATGGACCACACCTATTCTGCTCGAAAGAAGAGAGCAAGAGAGACACTCCTCAGGGAGTGGGCCGCCCTTTTTCCGACTCCCGGGTACTACCTACAGCCTCCCGCCCTGTCTCCGAGGCCCTTCATGGGCTTGAGTAAGTTCGTTGCCGGGAGAATTCACCAGATGAGAGTCGGAAAGAGTTATCTGGCCGCCCACCCGACATGGAGGTTCCCGGAGGCCGACACCTCCTGCCCCCGCTGCGGCTTAGAACCAGAAAGGTTCGAGCACGCCATCCTATCCTGCCCCTCGAGACAGCCCAGCAGGTCGCGCCTCCTCCACGCCCTTACTCGAGTTGGTCCCGAAGCCCCACTCTGGACATTCCTCCCTCTGCTAAAAAGACTCGCCACCTTCATAGGCATCACTACCACGGGATTTCCCCCCACGATGTTCCCGCCCACCACGCTCCCCTCTTCCCCCCCGTTTTCTCTCTCTCCCCCCAGGGTGCCCCCCCGGTCTTTTGTCTTTTTTCATTGGCTGAGGTATAGGGTCGTTGGGTTTCTGTCCTTTTATCTTACGAGAAGCTTTCGGTTTTTAGACGACTAAGTTGTTAGTTTGTGCTTTCCGTGTTATATGTGGCCAACGGCCTGGCGGAAGAGAAACCTGCGCGCTAGTGGATATTTATCGGTGCCGTGACTTTCTTATGTTTATGTTTTTGATTTATAGGTTTTGTTCTCTCCATAGCTAGCGCTGCATGAGACTTTTTGAACCTAAAAACAATGAATGCAGGATGACAAAAAAAAAGAAAAAAGAAAGAAAAAAAGCACCAAGGGATAGGATCTTCATGCAACCATCTAAGTACTTTTCTATACTCAAGATATTGCAATACAATTACTCTTTACTCTCTTTACGAAACGCTCCTCCACTACGAGAGCTGACGCTCTAAGAACCTGCAGACTATTGTGATAGTCTCGACGGGCTGCTCGAACATAGAACTATTGTGATAGTTCTATCAAAGCACGACACTCCATCCATGTTACTATCTAACGCAATAGTATCCTTGGAAGGATCACTGGAGATAAGCAAGCCAGTTATGTACTATCTGCAGAGATAGGATTTCCGTACACCCTATTATAAAAATAGGACTACTTACTTTTGTATACGACTATCGTTGCCTGTTGCATAACGACCTAATGATAGGATTGTTACATTTGGTTGCGTCTACCTCGCAACACCCAACGATAACACGGTCCAACAACCTGTCGATCACGAGATCGACCTCACGGAAGCAGAAATCGACCTAGAGGGACTAGGAGCACCATTAGCCGAGTCTATTCAACGCTCGCGAGCCGCAAGCTCCACAACAGAGAGCTCAGAAAAAGGTTCTGACTTGGACCAAACGCACACAGTACCTACAAGAAGACACACGATGGCATCCAGATCTACACCTAATCCTGACACGAAGGGCAAAGAAGGGGATCCGCCCTTACCATCCAACCTCACGGCGAATCAAATACAACAAATCATTGGAGCCTTAACCAGGCGATGTGGAAACACGAAGAAGCCTAAAATTAAGGAACCCAGCACATTTCACGGCGAAAGAGACCAACTCAGAGGTTGGCTGGCCCAGCTGTCTGTTTACTTCAAAGGAGTAGGATGGGAATTCAACTACAACAACGACATAATTGTCTACACTCTTAGACTACTAAGAGGCGACGGGTTGAAATGGGCTACGCCATACATCGAAAGACGACAGGATGTAGCCTTGAGCAGTTGGGATGACTTTAAGAGGGAATTGCAGCGACAGTTTGGCGAAATCGGCGAGCAAGGAGCCGCAAGAGCAAAGCTCATGAGGATGGCTCAAGGATCGAAAGGAGCTACAGAATACTGGAACGAATATAGACTCGTCACCAGTCAGACCGGAATGAACGATGCAACCCTGACCTACCACCTGATGAGGGAATTTAAAACAGAACTCCAACACCCATGGGGAATGGACGGATCGGACTCGCAAGACCCACAATTCGTTGCCAACTGGGTTATTAAAAAGGAGACAAAGAGTGCAGCTATCAAACACATGGGTCACGGGACAATCAGCAAAGAAAAGGCTGCATTTCCAGGAACCCCACGAAATCAGAATGGGACCTTTCGACCCCAGAACGACAACCAGCGAGATCCAATGGTGTTGGATGTTACCCGAAAAAGGCCTGGGTTCAACATCTCGGCCAAGGAATACCAACGCAGGATGACAAGCAATTTATGGCTCAAATGGGCTAAGCCGTGACATCGAGCGGCGGCATGCCGAAGCCAGGCCAACAGCAAAGAAGGAGCGACCTGGGCCCCAAGGAACGACAACAAAAAACAACGGAGACCACCAGCCAAAGCCAGGGAAATGGAGGTCGCAAAAGAAGCAGAATGGGGAAACGACGAAAGTCCCCAGTAAGCAATGGTCTGAGCGACAGGACCAAACCAAAGCCCATTAAGATGAAGAACCTTTACGCGACACTGAACCACACGGAAGCATTGAACAACGAAAACGACCACATTATGGTCGCGATACGACTACATGGTACAAGAAGACAAATCACCATTAACACGATGATCGACTCGGGAGCAACCGCCGACTTTATCGACAAAGGGTTCTGCAGCAAATACAACATCAGAACAACACAAGCAAAGACGATACGAGAGGTTTACCTGGCGGACGGTCGACCCACCGCTATGGGACCAATCACCCATACAGCGAAAGTACCTATGGACATGGGCAGCCATAGGGAATTGGCGATTTTCCAAGTGGCAAAACTACCCAACCATGAGGTCATCCTCGGAATGCCATGGTTAAAGCAACAGAGTCCCCGAATCGCCTGGGGCCAAGGAAAGATTACCTTTGAAAGCGAAAGGTGTACGACATGGTGTTTAAAGGAATCACCCACGGTATACGCAATACCAGAAGATGAAGCACGAGAAGAGAACTTGAAAGTCGAGTCCGGCGTCGCTCAATGCAAGAAAGATCAGCGAGTCAAGGTTAAGAAACTTGACCTACAAGCAAAGAACCCGACTCGAGGATCGGTACAAGCAGCAAGACAGAACCTGTACGCAAACGAAAGCAAGACAATACCGGCCCGAGGACAAGAAGTTGTCCGAACCGGAATAACAATTACACCACCAAGAGGAACCTATGGCCGGCTAGCGCCAAGAAGGCGCATGGCAGTTAAAAATCAGATTGCTGTCAATGCAGTTGTGATCGACTCTGACTATACTGGGGAAATCAAAGTGGGACTAGTCAACATGGGCAACCAAGACTATCAAGTCAAAAACGGAAATCGGATGAGACAACTCATCACGGAAACCATAGTCGAAAGCGATTGTTACGAGGTCGGAACGCTCGCAGAAACCAAAAGAGGACAACCTGGATTTGGAAGCACAGGAACTTCCAACACACAGATATGCGAAATCAGTGCCAGAGCCTGCGGAAAGTTTTACCGAAGACCGGAAACCACTACCGGAATCCTCAAGTACAGCAAAAAAGAAGGACGCATAAGCCTAGAATCCGTCAACATTAGCACTGAGCTAGCCATCAAAAGCGGGAAATATCAAAAGCAACGAAAACTCGAAGAAATGGTGCTGCAAGAATATCATGAATACTTGGATGTATTCGCAGAAGGAGAAAAAACCAAACTACCACCTCACCGAACAGGGGTGGACCTGGAAATCAAACTCGAAGAAGGAGCAGGACTCCCGATCAAAAAGCTCTACGCACTTTCCCAGGACGAACTAATCGAACTTTGGAGCTATATAACAAAAGGAGGAGAGAGAATGAATAAGAGAAACCTACTCTGACGAAGGATCACCCATCATCTTTGTCAAGAAAAAAGATGGAAAACTTTGACTATGTGTCGACTATCGGGCGCTCAATCATGTTACCAAAAAGGACCGATACCCCCTACCGCTCATAGGGGAAGCCTTGGACAGGCGACAAAGGGCAAAATACTACACCCAACTGGAGATAAAGGACGCATACCACAATGTCAGAATAAAGGAAGGAGACAAATGGAAAACGACATTTACCACGAAATACGGCACTTACGAATACTTGGTAATGCCTTTTGGGCTAACCAATGCAGCGGCAGCATTCCAAAGATGGATCAACAGAACCTTGCAATCATATATCAACATATGCTGCATATTATACCTGGACGATGTCCTAATATACTCAGACAACCTGGAACAACACCAAAAAGACGTGGCTGCCATCATCCGCGCTATACGGCAACAAGGAATGAAACTCAAACCATCGAAATGCGAATTTGACTAAAGAGAAACAGAATACCTAAGATTTATCAACAACAACGAAGGAGTCAAAGTCGACCCTATCAAAACAGCAGCCATATGGAATTGGAAAGCACCTACCAACAAAAAGGGAATTCAGGAATTCATGGGATTCTGCAACTTTTATCGACGCTTTATAAACGGATTCAGCCGGACAGCCAAACCACTATACGATTGAATCAAGAAAGATGTCATCTGGGAATGGGGAAACAAAGAACACACCCGCTTTGACAAGCTAAGACAGAAGTTATGCTCAACACCAGTGATGACATACTTCAAAGCGGGACGACCACTACTTGTCGAAACCGACGCCTCACAATATGTCTGCTTAGGCATATTGTCCCAACAGGACGAAGACGGAAAATCGAAACCAATAGCATACCGATCAAAGCCAATTAAACCGGCCAAATGCAACTACGACGTACACGACCCAGAACTGGTAGCAATAGTTCAAGCGCTCCAGGAATGGAGGCGATACCTTAAAGGAAGCGGGCAACATCTCAGAGTCTTAACTGACCAAGAGAACTTGACAAGATTTACGACCACTAAGGACTTAACTGGACGGCAAATCCGATGGAGTGAAGTTTTGAGCGGCTTCGACTTCAAAATTGAATATCGACGAGGAAAAGAAGGAGGCAAGCCAGATCCTTAAAGCGACGAAAAGCAGACATCCCACAGGAAGCAGATAAACGACTTACACAGAAAGAAAGGATTCTCCTACCAAAAGAGAAATACTTCGACACGAGCATCCAGGAAATGGAAACAATGAGACTTGAAGAAACAAGCTACGAAGAACTTCGCAACGAAGAACTTCGCAACGAAACGGCCCGAAATGAAGAAATTCCAACAATAAGGAAAGCCTTCGAACGAGGAGGCAAGGAAATGTTGGGAGTGGCCTTAGGACTATGCCAATCAAAGGAGGAATACCTATGGCACCAAGGAAAGATTTGAGTTCCCAACGAAGAGGGAATTCGAACCAACCGTATACGGCAACACCAGGATATTCCGCAAACGGGACACAGAGGAACGGCAAAAACAACGGAGCTCCTACAACGCAAATACTATTGGCCTCATATGCGCAATAGGATAAAACAATAGGTCACGAATTGCGACATTTGCCAAAGAACGAAGGTGGTACGATATGCACCTTATGGCCTGATAAAGCCAAATGAAGCCCCCGATCGACTGTGCAAATCGATATCCATGGACTTCATCACGGACTTACGAAAATCAAAAGGAGATGACACAATCTTGATCGTCATCAATCAACTCACAAAAATGGCTTATTTCCTACCATGCACTAAGGAAATGGATGCACGGCAATGCTCGGAACTTTTTATGAGGGAAATATTTCCATTCCATGGGCTGCCTAAAGACATCATAACAGATTGAGGATCCATATTTACTTCTAATCTATGGAAAGAAACAACAAAGCAACTAGGAATAGAACGAAGATTGATCACAGCATTTCACCCTCAAACGGACAGACAAACGGAACGGACTAATTCCACTTTGGAACAATACCTCTAAGCCTACGTCAATTATCAACAAGACAACTGGAAGGAGCTCCTACCAATGGCAGAATTCGCATACAACAATGGATATCAAGAAAGCATTAAGCGCACACCTTTCTTTGCAACCTACGGAGTCAACCCCGAATATCAGACTATCGGGCACCAAATGCAAGGAAAAATCACACCACCGGAAGACATGAGTCAATTACACGACACCCTACAGGCGGAAATGACGGAAGCGCAACTCAGATATAAGGAATACTACGATGCAGGAAGAAAGCCCGATCCAAATTTACAATCAGGAGATATGGTCTGGTTATTACAAAGAAACATACGAACGACAAGGCCATCCAAGAAACTGGACTACAAGAAAATCAGACCCTTCAAAATCTTGGCAAAAATAGGGGAAAGTGCTTATAAGCTCGATCTTCCACCCTTGATGAGTATCGACAATACATTCCACATTTCTCTTCTTGAACATTATCACGAGAATAAGTTTTCTTCTCAACAAACACAACCACCACCTCCGATTATCATGGAAGGAGAACCAGAATACCAACTGGAACAAATCATCGATGCTCGACTACACGACGGAAAACTAGAATACCGGGCCAAGTGGACCGGTTAGCCTCCTAAACACGACAAAGTTTGGTACGCCTACGAAGATTTTGAAAATGCAGGCATCGCACAACAACGATTCCACCAAAAGTACACCAGCAAGCCTTCTCTCGATCAAGATAGAGGAACAAGAAAACGGAGAGACTTGGGTCTCGATAACACCAACGTTGCAACTGGCACCACCACCACCACCTCCAAGAATGACGACAGCAAGACCCCCGACACCGGAGAACGCACAAGAAGGATGGGGAATGGCCGTGGGACTACCCACGAGCCCCCCATACCGAGTCCCACAAGAGTGGGAAGCAGCAGAAAAAAAGGAACCAGCTCGAAGGGAGCACGATGTGCTGTCATGGACGGCATGCTACGACGACGGGTGTCAAGTGCACTACAGGGACAAGGAAGCCTTGGGGTGGTTTCCTCAAGACCGATCTTGGGCTATGCCATCAGTACCGGTATTGCACTGGAACAAACAACAACAAAGGAAACGCCATGGGCAGAGCGTGACATGGTACCAATGCTACGACGACAAATGCTAAGTACATGTGCAAGAGAAGATCAAAGCGGGATATTATCTGCAGGAAAACGGCGACAGGAAACGCCTCTGAAAATGGCAGCGGAGACATCCCGAGCCGGAACAACGAAGGAAATTCGGTGACGTGAGGACACGGCAGGAGAGGTAGGGGAGCGAAAAAACTCAACCAGATGTCGCAGCCCTACAGAGGCAAATCCAGGAACTGCTAGAGGAAAAGCAACAAACACTGGAAAGGGACGAAAAAACCCGGCAGGAGCTAGCCAACTACCAGACCGCAATAGGACGAATGCGCGAAGAAATCCAAGGACTTCGCAGAACGGTCGCGGGATCTGGTTGCAGCATGGCGAGGTGGAGGAACAAGATGGACGCAAAAAAAGGGCGCAAACGAGGAGCAGGAACACAGGAACCACAGCCTCCGAAAAGAGCTCAGAAAAGCTGGGCAGAGGTTGTTAGATCTAGGAGTGTAGCATTGTGGGACCGATGCTAGGGGGAGACAGGAGCTAATGTCACAAATCTTGACTAAGCAAGGCAGATTTCATAAGATATATTGGATTTCACACGATGACGTCGCTTGACTCATAGTTCTCAGATGACTACGCACTCGCGAGGCATTGTTATATTATGATTGGTTGATTGTTTCATGATTCACGATTGTGACGCCATACAATGTAATAATTTTCGAACATGACTCATATTATGAGTCATGGGTTTCACGCATGTGACTCGTGCGAGCAGATGATTTGGTTTATGAGTTTTGATTGGTTAACAGAAGGTTGTGCGATGACTCATATGAGTCATGGATGGATTTCGCGCTATGACTCACTACGAGTCATAGAGGTTTATGTAGCGCGAGGTGATGAGTCACCAGGGTTAGGGTTGTGGGAAGATGCCTATATAAGGCGCTTGGTTCCGACGAAGGGATAGGACACGAACCATCTCTCCTCCACCTCCGGCGCTTGAAATCTCAACACTACGGGAAATCATCGTCACTATCCCCCACCCACCTCTCTTCTCCCATGATGGCTACTGCCTAGGAGTTGACGTTAACCCATCTACCCTCCTCCCCTGTGGCCTCGGCCTCCCCTCCTTGGGGTTCTCGCTCCTGTTCGTCGTTGACTCCCGCTCATGATGTTCGGTTCTCCCCCTTACCCCGCACTTGCTTTGCACCTCGCTGAGCATTTTGCGCGGTCGGAAAGCTTCTCGCTTCGCTCACGGTCGGCTTTACGGTGTCGGACTCTCGGTCAAAGTAAGGCTTCGGTTCTGCTGGGCTTGTACCGCTGATGGGAAAAGCTTCGGTTAGTAACTTCACGGTCCCGCTCGGTCTCGCTGTCGCCCTAAAAGCCCTTGCTATGGCCCATTAGTCGGTTGTGGCTAGCCCGCTCGCGATCCTTCCTCTTCCCCCCTCCCGGGTCCGACCGCTGGCACCGTACTGCCCTATAAGCTGGCACCTTACTGCTACTTCACCTACTCGGCTGGCACCCTACTGCTCACCCCCCACCGGCTGGCACCCTACTGCTACTCACCGGCTGGCACCCTACTGCTCATCGTCGTTGGCTGGCATCCCCTCTCCTCGGTGGCCCCCCTCGCCCCTCTCCCCCTCCGATCGTTCGGCCTCTCCTCGGTTACGCCTAGTCGTGGTATAGCACAGCCTCCGTGGCTTTGTCCAACGCTTGGGAACGATGTAATGACCTGCCCGACCGTACATGCTGGTTTCTGGTGGGCCCTCAGCTTATGAGTTTTCCCGTGTCGGCGATCATCTATCCCCTCCCCCTGGCCCCGAAAGGGCCTTAGAACCCCCGTCGTTTCGTTTGTTTTGGGGAGCCTGCTGAAGGGTTTGGGTCTCTCTACCTGTACGTTTCTATGTATTGTTTACTTACGTGTCTGGGGTATATTATCTTACGTGCTAGGCGGGGGAGACTTTTCCTATGGACTCGGTGTGTTTGATTTTTCCTATGACAGGGTGAAGCGGGCGGCAAGACGTTTGCTTATAGGTTTTTTATCTCCATAGCTAGCGCTGCAGGAGTCTTTTGTACCTTTAAACATAATAACGAATTGATTACAAGAAAAAAAGAAAAAAACGAGGAAGGGATAGGACCACGAAACATCTCTCCTCCACCTCCGGCGATTGAAATCTCAACACCACGGGAAATTATCGTCACTTCCCCCCACCCACCTCTCTTCCCCCATCATGGCTACTGCCTAGGGGTTGACGTTAAGCCCTCTACCCTCCTCTCCTGAGGCACGTCAGCCTCCCCTCCTTGGGGTTCTTGTTCCTGTTCATCGTTGACACCCGCTCCTGATGTTCGGTTCTCCCGCTTACCCCGCACTTGCTTCGCACCACGCTTAGGATTTTGCACGGTCGGCAAGCTTCTCGCTACGCTCACGATCGGTGTTACGGTGTCGGACTCTCAGTCAAATTAGGCCCCGGCTTGCCGGACTTGTACCTCTGATTGGGAAAGCCACGGTTAGTAACATCACGGTCTCGTCCCGTTCTCGTCGTCGTCCCAAAAGCCCTTGCTATTGCCCCTTTGTCGGTTGTGGCTAGCCCGCTCACGATCCTTCCTCCACCCCCCTCCGGGTTCCATCCGCTGGCACCGTACTGCCCCATAAGCTGGAACCTTACTGCTAATCCTCCCCACTGGCTGGCACCCTACTGCTCCTCACCGGCTGGCACCCTACTGCTCCTCACCGGCTGGCACCCTACTGATACTCACCGGCTGGCACCCTACTGCTACTCACCGGCTGGTACCCTACTGCTGATCATCGTCGGCTGGCATCCCCTCTGCCCGGTGGCTCCGCTCGCCCACCTACCTCTGTGATTTACTCTAAGGTCGCAAACCTCGCTTAGGTTACGGTTGATCATGGTATTGCACTGCCACCTTGGTATCTCCTAAACGCCGACGCGTCGCCATCCTCCGGTCAGTCCCGACCATGAACCGGCCTGCCCCTTACGGCGACTAGCCGCAGGGCCTTTTTGTTAGGGATATTTGCAATAGTAGTTATATCTCGTTATTTCTTTGATTCTTTTCCTAGTTTTACCAGGGGGCCAGCTGAAGTGTTTGGGTCTCTCTCCTGTACGTTTCTATGAGCTGTTTCCCTACGTGTCTGAGGTGGGAGTCTTAGGTGCTAGGCGGGGGAAGTTTTCTCAATGGTCTCGCGGGGTTTGATTTTTCCTATGATGAGGTGAAGCCGGCGGTTGTTATTGGCCTGATAGGTTTTTTTCTCTTCATAGCTCGTGCTGCATAAGCCTTTTTGTACCTAAAACAAATAACGCATGATTGCAAAAAAAAAAAAAAAAAATGACCAAGGGATAGGACACAAACCATCTCTCCTCCAGCTCCGGCGATTGAAATCTCAACACCACGGGACATCATCATCGCTTTCCCCCACTCACCACTCTTCCCCCATCATGGCTACTGCCTAGGGGTTGACGTTAAGCCATCTTGCTTCCTCTCCAGAGGCACGCATGCCTCCCCTCCTTGGGGTTCTTGTTCCTGTTCATCGTTGACACCCGCTCATGAAGGTCGGTTCTCCCCCTTTCCCCGCACTTGCTTTGCACCTCGCTTAGCATTTGGCGTGGTGGGAAAGCTTCTCGCTTCGTTCAGGGTCGGCGATATGGCTTCCGGACGCTCGGTCGAAGTAAGGCTTCGGTTCTGCTAGGCTTGTACCCCTGATGGGGAAAGCTTCGTTTAGTAACATCACGGTCGCGCTCGGTTTCGCTGTCGTCCCAAACGCACTTGCTATGGCCTGTTAGTTGGTTGTGGCTAGCCCGTTTACAATCCTTCCTCTACCCCCCTCCCGGTTCCGCCCCCTGGCACCGTACTGCTCCTTAAGCTGGCACCTTACTGGTCCTTAAGCTGGCACCTTACTGCTAAAGCTCCTCCCCCGGCTGGCACCCTACTGCTACTCACCGGCTGGCACCCTACTGCTCACCTTCCTGGCTGGCATCCCCTCTGCTCCGTGGCTCCGCTTGCCCTCCTCCCCCTCCGATCGTTCGACCATTCCTCGGTTACACCTAGTTGTGGTATAGCACTGCCTCGGGGGGTATGGACCAATGCCTTGGATCGATCTAATCACCTGCACAACCGCGCGAGTGGTTCTTGTCGGCCCACGGCTTCCGTGTTTTCCCATGTCGGCGATCATCTATCCCCTCACTTCGGGCCCGAAAGTGCCTTAGCACAACCCTCGTTTCTTTTGTTTTGGGAAGCCTGCTGAAGGGTTTGGGTCTCTCTACCTGTATGTTTCTATGTATTGTTTCCTTACGTGTCTGCGATATATCATCTTAGGTGCTAGGTGGGGGAGACTTTTCCTATGGACTCGGGGTGTTTGATTTTTCCCATGCAGAGGTGAAGCGGGTGGTGGGTTTGCATTTACAGGTTTTTTTTCTCTTCACATCAGCAAAAAAATCATCTTGCGCCCCATCTCTCCCCGCTCACCCTGTGCGCCGGACGTTCCAGGCGCTTATAACGTAAACTCGAGTTCTGGGTTCGTCCGCCCAGGTTCATTCCGTCCGGAAGTGAAAGGGCCGCCTCCAATGCGTCCGGACGCCACAGGCAGCGTCTGGATGCATTGGACGCGGCCCTTTTGCATCCAGACCCCTTAGACCCCTCTCCCCCAGAAACCCTCCCTCCAGCGCCCAGCCTCTTCCTCCCTTCGCGCCTAAAGTCCACGTTCCCATGCTGCCGTTCTGCGGACGCCTTTCAACCGCCACCTCTCACATCCCGGCCCCCCCCCAGACACGCCGGCCCGCCAGCTTTCCTTCCATGATACCCTCTCTCCTTTAACTTCGTCACTAGCCTCTCTCTGAATCTGTTTCTCACCCGGAACCCGTCCAACATCACCTCTGTTTCTCCCCCACCGCCAGATTCCCTCTGTCTTCTCGCATATCCGGCGGACGTTTTCCAGTCTTCATTTTTTCACCCTATTTCCTCCCAAAGCCCTCACCCGTTGCTCCTCCCTCTGATCCCACCCTGTATTCTCCCATATCTGGCGGACGTCCCTTACCCCCTTGCCCTTTCGCTAGGCTCTTGCCTCAGCTCTCCACATCCTATCTTGTTCGCCCCGCTCCTCTCGCCGTCCGCCCCCGGACTCTTGCGGTCCGCTCGCGGGCTCCCACCGTCTTCCCTGGCTTCTAACAGTCCTCCAGACACATTCCCG
>Ga0307517_10007498_pt1 | contig 15872 bp, 11 predicted proteins | sample 23_EM_MG_FD_194515 | JGI IMG/M metagenome (GOLD analysis project Ga0307517, IMG submission 194515) | Populus trichocarpa ectomycorrhiza microbial communities from riparian zone in the Pacific Northwest, United States - 23_EM | ecosystem: Host-associated > Plants > Roots > Unclassified | place... | reverse complement strand
CCGGGCAGGCTGGGTCAACCCTCCGGGTCGACCGGGTCTGGCCGGGCCAATTCCCAGCCTGTTTTTTGCTTAGACCCGGCCCGGCCACAGGCCCGGGTCGGCCGGGTCCCGGGTTGACCCGCCGGGCCGGGCCGGGTCTTAAAACACTGCCCGGGGCTTGAGGGCCAAGGAGCCATATGTCCTTCTCAAAACGGGTCACTTTCCCTCGCATATCATTACATTAACTGAAGGGTCCAACATTCTCATGGTATGGCTCTCTGCCCTTTTCCGAGATAATTTTACCTTCTTTCGCTTTTGTGGCTTTAATTTCCCCCTTTTCACCTTTTCCACAACTGTACATGTAGCAATTTTAATTATATTAATTTGTGTTTTAGTTGTTTAAGTACGGTATTTAGATGGTTTTGTTATTTCTTTTATCCGTGAAAAATGAGTTTATAGTACTAATTAAATTAAAATTAGAAAAGTATGTTAGCTTCTTCTTATTAATTGAACTTGGGAAATATTAGCTTCTTCTTTTCTATTAATTTCAAGTTAGAAACTAAAATGTTTTACAAAAAGATTTTTTTTTTAAAAAAAAAGAGGAATAAAAAAGGGGAAGAGAAAAGAAAAGCATTTAAAATGATGGGTGCTGTATTTGGGCCTTGGTAGTAATGGGGGGCCACATAGAAAACGACCAGAAATAATTGAAAGCTGAGCACTTGTTGTTTTTCTGCTACAGAATGGTGGTGTGCTGAAAGCTGATATTTATTTATCAAAGACTGTGTATTATTATTATTATTATTATTATTATTATTATATAATATATGTGTGTGTACATCTATCTATCTATCTATCTATCTATAAGGTGGTCCTTTAAGGGGGTCCACGTGGCACGGCCGGCAAGGGGTGGCCATGGCCACGTGGTAGAAGTGGTCCAAATGGATCAACAGTTGTTTGAAACGTGACACGTGTTCTTAAAGGAAAGGTGACAGGCTGTTGACCAAGAAGGCATGCAATGGAAGAGGGTTTAAACTTTAAAGTGTGAATTCATTATTATTTGATCAAAACTTGGCAAGTGAATTTACTTCTAGAAACAGCGAGATTGTAAGAGGGGGTCACCTAAAATATTTGAGTTTTTTTTTATAAAAATATATTATTTTAAAATAAATTCTCATGTTTATAGCAATCCTTTTTGGTAGTAAGACAATTTTTATTTTCTTAATAATAAAATACTAATCTAATCCCTACTTGTCAACAGCAGGATTATATTTGTTGGGCATAGAGAGGTCGCCGGAAAGAAAAAAAGAGTGTTGATGTTTTTTGCTTTTGCAGCTTGGCAAGGTGGGGCTGCTACTGCATCCTACTACTACACAAGTAATCATGAAAAGTGCTTTCGGATATAAAAGTGGCAATTTCAGCTTACAGCTTTTTAACAGTAAATTTCATGACATTTCTCAATCATTATATACGGTCAAGATCCAACGTGAGAACTTTTAGATGGAAATTCTTGAATTTATAAGGGTTATGAAGACTAAAACCCAACTAATATTTTCATTATTTTTTGAACTTCAGACAAAAAAAAAAAAAAAAAAGGACTCAAATATCGTCAATGTCCACTCTTTAATTTATTCATAGCTAGAACTGATTAGGCTAAAAGCCTATTGATGAAAACCCTTTTATTTGCCAAGTCATCCATCCAGTTCCTTTTTTTTTTCCTATAAGAATTCAAGGCTGCGAAGGCTTAGGATATCCACAATCGACGCAACTTGGTGGTTTAAAATTTGATGTGGTCCATACGCACATTTCTGGCATGAACAAATAAAACTTTTAATAGTATTGTGTAAGAAGAAAAGAGAGTGCTGGCGTTATCAAGAACTACAACAATTTAGCTGCGGATAAGCGTAGAAATAGAGTGATTCAGATTGAACATGCAAGACATGGCCTAGGTTGTTTTCATTAACTACTGCCTTCTTCTTCTTCTTCTTCTTCTTCTTCTTCTTCCTCCCTCTAAGTGAACTAAGGATAATAGTGATACCAAAAAATGCTCAGTAATAGAACTAATCGAATGCAATTTACTAATGTTCTAGGGTAGAAGGTTGGTATAAATATACAACACAATACGATCAAAATATTGATGGAATTCCTTTCATCAACAACATCCTAATAAAAAAATAATTTGAAGCATTATCATTATCAATTACCATGTCCACAATATTTTCAAGCTCAACATACAACATAACCTATATAAACATCTTGTAGCGACACATAAAAACACTCCTAAATTTTATGCATTTTCATGCTATAAAGTGACATGATTTAAAAAAAAAAAAACTATCAAAAAAGTTAATGAACATTAATAAAAAGGATGTAATTAAGAATTTTCTAAAACATTTGCGAACAAATTGATTCTATTATACATTTGAGATCCAATTGAGAATGAGTATATAGATTAGGTTCTCAATTGAGATTACTTCTAATTTTTTTATTTTCACTATTTTATTTGTTTTCTAATTTTTATGAACTAACTTTAAACTATCTCATTCCAATATATTGTATATATGTCTTGCATGAATTATAACATTAGGAGATTTACATAAGGTTCATTCCTCCTAAATATAATTGTAGTATAATATCATTAGCTGTATTACTCATTTACTTCTAATATTTTTTTTTGCATTTGTGATCGTGAGATTAAATTTATAATCTCTCTTTTAATAAGGGTTTTTTCCATCTTTTTGACACCCTATCATTTCCTTTTATCTCTCTCAATCAAGTATTCACAAGATTACTGAGTTAATTGCACACATAAATACGCCCATACAAATAAATATAAGTAGCAAGCAAATAGTATTAAGAATAAACCTAACGGCCACACAAATTAAGAGAGATATGATGAAAATGATTTCCTATACTTCAGCTATAAAATCTATCATGTATGTGATTTTATGTACATGATTAAATGTATTTTATACTTTAAGCATAATGAGTAGATACCAATCTAATCTAGATAAGATTTACTAGAAGATGCTTAAAAATATTATTAAGTACTTAAGAAGAACTAAGAATGTATTTCTAGTCTTTGGAGGACATGAATTAGAAGTTCATGGTTTTTTAGATGATAGTTTTCAATTAGATATTGATTATAGAAAATCTTAGTTATGATATGTTGTTACTCTATGTCATAATCCATTTCTGGGTTATTTAACAAATTCAATTTTTGTCCAAAATAAAAAAAATAAAATAAAGGTTGTCGACGTGGAGAAAGCAAGTAAAAGAGGATTTCAAACATATAGAAAAATCAAGCTGTAATTTTGGATGAAATTTGAAGCCTAATTGTATCCCATTATACCCAAGATTGAAGAAACAATGCAAATTCAAGGTCAAATTAAATGACTATTGGATGAATCTGCATAAAAATTAAGTCTAAAGATATAATTAAATTTTTAATAGGCTAATTTGATATAATCATAGGCCAAATTAAAGTTTAATCATGTTCAAGAATTAATTTAGGTCCAATTAAAGGATTTTATTAGGTGCAAGGACTTAATTATATTTTAAAAGGGTCAAATTAATTTTATTAGAGGCTTAATTGGTAAAAACTTAAGTTTGGGAGCCCAACTTGGGTTTAAATCAGAAGATTGAAATTTTAAGAGACCAAATTTAATTTTTACCAAATCCATTAATTGAAATCAGAGGCAAAATCACAAAAAAATTAAAGTTTTGGGGTTAATTGTAAAAATTCACAGCCAAGAACCAATCTGCAAAAGATGCCAAGCTATATGGACCCAATTGATTGAAATCATAGGTGAAATTGAAGAAAATTGAAAGCTTAATGGTCAATTAGGAGCTAAATTGAAGAAATACATGACCAAGGACAAAAATAGAAAAGACGCTGAAATCTGGGGCTAAAATTGAAGCTTTCTATGGACTAAATTGCATAAAATTTAAAGATTGAAACCAATCAGGAGTGTAAATGAGATAAATCAAAAATCAAAGGACCAAAATGAACATTACCAAAACAATATTGTTTGGGTTACTGTTCATCTTCTTCAATTTTCTCTGAAATGACAGCTTAGGGAGGCTACTTTGCAGGTGTATTTAATGCCATTAATCTCCACCAAATTTGACAACACTAACACCAAAATGATCACCTGACATTTCTCTATATCCTAATATGGTCCATTCAGGCCGATTGACAACACAACGGTTGTGGTGTAGGCCTAAAAAGGACAACTCAAGCAGCTTTGAACTGCCAAATTTGACAGTTCATGGTGCCTACTTTGAACTAACAATTAAGATATTTCCCAGCCGAACAAGGGCCAAGATTTGTCACCATTAAAGACAAAACATCCCTCTTCCACCCCCTATAAATAGGGGTGGATTTCATGGCATGAGGAGGAAGAAAATTAGGTCCAAAGTCGATAAAAAATCAACTTCTTCCCCCTATTTCTATTGTTAGGTGATAGTCCTCTATTTTCTCTCTCTCTCTCCACCACCGCCACCACCTCTTACATCTGCCAAAGGCAACCACCAATAGACCAGCTCCTCCCCCAGCACCTTCGTGGTCCAACGATAAAAACCGCCAACACATCCACCACGAGCTTCCCCTCTTCTTTGCAAGTTCTACTTCTTCCTCTTCCAGCTGCAACTAGCACCAGCAACCAACTTCACCACCTTTAGCCACATCGTGAATAGTGGAGAGTGAACTCTTCACTATTCCTAATCAATTACATTGAAGCAATTGTGCCAACCGACTAAGGAGTTTATACATTGTTACACAATATATACTCTAGACACATGAGTGTGTAAGAAATTCTTGAGGAGAATTGATCCCTAAAGAGTTAGAGAGCCTGCAAACTCCTAGGGGAGTTCTTATGTGAACTGTTAGCAATAAGATATTCTAGTTAAGCTACTACGGTAGGAGATATAACATTGTTCATTGTCTCAACAAGGTAGTATAAACATAAAGGGTTTGTGGTAAGAGATACTCCTCTTGTAATTTTTCAAACTAGTGAAAAATTGTTTATCTTGTGTTTGGCTACCTTAGAGGGTTTTTTTATATGTTGAAGAGTTCTTTAAAAGGTTTTTTCTTTGTAACCAAATATCTTGTACATCTAAGTTTTATGTATTTTCTATTAATTGGGTTATTGATCAATGTTTGCAAATTGTTATCAGATCATTTGTTAACGGATAGTAAACAGGAAAAACAATTTTTAAGTGGTATCATAACATGTTAACTCTATAGGTGTGAGATATATTTTTTCTAATTGAAAATGTCAACACTGAATTCACCACCATAATTCAATGGTGAGAACTATGCCTACTAGAAGGCTAGAATGAAAGCCTTTCTCAAATCACTATATGAGAATGTATGGCACTTAGTAGAGCAAGGGTGGATCAAACCTATTACTCCTTTTGCTGAATAGACCAAAGATGATGCTGCTAATTGTAAATGGAATAACAAAAACCTGAATGGTATATTTATGGTAGTTTCTCCTGATGAGTTTAAAAGAATCTCTATATGTGAAACAACCAATGAAGTTTAGGATATTCTTAAAGTTACTCATGAGAGAACTAAAATAGTGAAAAATCCTAAATTATAAATGTTAACCTTAAATTTTGAGGAAATTAGAATGTTGGAAGATGAGTCTTTTTATGAGTTTTATGCTAAACTTAATGACATTGTGAATTTCATGTTCAATCTAGGAGATAAAGTGGATGATGCAGGAATTGTAAGAAAGATCCTATGATCCTTACCTAAAAGGTTTCGGCTAAAAGTAACAGCTATTGAAGAAAGCAAGGATCTTGATACTATACATGTTGAATTTACGTTGCCTAAGCAAAGGAAAGGTAAGTCCATTTCACTTAAATCTTCTAGGGAAAAATATGACTTCTCTTCTTATGATGATCTTAATAATAAAGATATAGCTCTCACAGTTAAGAAATTTAGAAAATTCATGTTTAAGAAAAGTAATATTGATAAAGGCAAAAAGATCAACGATTTTGTCAAAATAAATGAATCAGAAAGATTTAAGTGTTTTGAATGTTCAAAATATAGTCACTTAAGAAATGAATGTCCTAATTTCAAAAGAAATAAAGGAAAAGCTCTTAATGTTACCTTAAGTGATGAATCTTAAAATTTTAACTCATCTGATAATGAATTTTCTTTTGTTGCTCTTTCTGATCCTGTTAATAGATCTACTAAGATGATACAAACTGTTGAGAAATCATATGGTTCTAACACAAATCAGATTGTTAATAATTTTAGTGATTTAAAATATTACTTATGTTGTTGATGATCATGAACTAATATTGCAGGAAGCTTATGATGATTTGTGTGAAAAGTTGTGAAAGTCAAGAAATTGAACAAGAAATTATTTAATAAACTGAAATATATGAAGAATGAGAAGAAAAATCTAGCAAAAGCTCTAAAACTATCAAAAGTAGAGATATCTAGATCTTTCATGAAAATCAAAGCACTTGAGAATGAGCTGATTATATGAAAACAATCACAAGAATTGTCAGCAACATAAAAACTTGATGAGTTGTTGATAGCTCAAAGGGTAACTACTGATCATACATGATTATGATCCATGACACATGAAAATTCCATCAATAATATGTTTGTACCCTCCTCCTCCATAGGAATTATCTTTGTAAAAAGTGAGGGACCTTTCATGCTTGAAAAAAATCAAATAACGTCAAAAAATATAAGTTGAAAGATAAGTTTATTACTACCTATAAAGATTATGGAATTAAGGCACATGTAAAAAAAAATTGTTTTGATCTAGGAAACAGATTTGAGAGTAAAAATCAAAATCTAGGCAAGACTGGATAATCTTGATCTTTGACATCAACACTTTGGTCATATTGATTTTAGAGATTTTTCAAAAAGAATTAAAAAGGAAGTTGTATGAGGACTGCCAAATCTACAAACAGTCAAGACAATGGTGTGTGGAGCATGTCAGAAAGGAAAACAATTAAAGTTCAACACAAAAAGATTGCTAACATTTTGACATCAAGACCATTTGAATTATTGCATATGTATCTAATGGGTACAACTCAAACAGAGAGTCTTGGTGGAAAGAAGTATATCATGATCATTATAAATGATTATATATTTAAGATATATTTGAGCTATACTATTAAAAGATAAATTTGAATCTTTTAATGTTGTAAGGAAATTGATTAGGACAATTATAGACATAAAAAGATCTTTATATCTCAAGAATTTATAGTGATCATAAGAAATAATTTGAGAATACTAACTTTTCATATTTTTATGAAGAACAGGGTTTACATATAAAATGCTCTACTCCAATCACTCCTCAACAAAATGGTGTAGTTAAGAGAAAGAATAAAGATGTATAAGAAATGGCTTGGACAATACTGAATGGTAAGTGACACGACTAAAAGATTGATGTCTTTTTCCAAATGTAGGAGTGTCGAAGTAATAAATAACCCGGCAAGACCGGGGTCGAACCACAGGGAGGTTAATTGTATAAATTATAAATAATAATAATAATAATAATAATGATGATGATTTAAACAGGACTTTGAGATGTAAGATTAATGTGAAGATTAAGCAATGATAAAAACAATTGTCAAGGTTAGAGGATCCACTAATGATATTTCAAACAAGTATAATATAAACTTTTTTTATTACTCAACTGGAAACCACACACAAAACAGGTTCCAATCGGATTATAAATTGTTAACATGATTACATTAGTTATCTTATTCGAATAATGCTAATACTTGTAAATGTTGTCAGGTATTCATGATTATAACTTATGTTAACAACAAGTCAAGTTTCTTTCATAGCACAAGTGTCGGTTATACCATACTGTTGGGCTATGAAAGTGCCAAGTATTTGTTGTACCAAGGGTTATACAACATAAATCTAGATTAACCATTTAACAAGCAAAGTATTAAGAGTGAATAAAATAACAAATACAAAACATGTTAGTATCAAACATTACGGTCCATGTTGAGTTTATACTATACTTATTCTTACACCATTAGTGTAACCTTTTCACCTTGACATAATAAACTTAACTAAACATAATGAAAGAAAGAAACATAAATAAACAAGATAAGAACATAAATAAGATATAAGTTAACTAAGTAAAGGAAAGGAAATGAAAAGTATAAACAAGAGATTAATAAAAGCAAAACTTAAGCATTACAAAGAAAGAGAGCAAGAACATGATCTTGATCTAAAAACCAAGATGCCTAAATGGATGGTAAATACCTCATTTTATAGGCCAAAATTTGGAACTATTGATTTGTTGACTAATTGTTGAGTGGGTGACCACATCTTGACTTAGTGACAATCCTTATCTTCTTGTCTGAACAAAACAGCATTGCTAACATCAGAATCTGAACAGATTATCCCTATAAAGTTTTAGGAAATTGTCTCAGCTTTCCAATAAAAAAAATTAGGTGCATTTGAACTTCTAAAACTCGAGATATGGGCTGAACACTAAACAATGTCTGGGCTACAAGGAAAATTCAGTTTTCTCCGTTGTTGCTACAATTTGAACTTAAAAATGACCTTTTTGAATCTTGGACTCCTCATGAAAGTTTTAGGCCTATGTCTTAGCTTTCCATCCATATAGAGCAGACCTAAATCCAACTTCTACAGCTCCAGTTATGATCCAATAACCGAATGGTGTTCTAGTTTGGACTAAACCAGCATCTTTTTTCTAAGCTTGACCATCTCTTTGTCCTTTCAATTTCAGTACTTAAACTCATCAATCAATCCTTTCATTTATATGATAGGCCTGCATTTAAGGTGAACATTTACCATAAATTAAAGGTATCTTATATTATAAGACATGATATTATAAAACATGATCTAGTTAAGGAGTTATTGATATTTTAAGTGCAAAATGATGATATAAAACCTTGATAAAAATGCACTTTTAAGTACTAATCAGTAAGAAAGTTGCAATACACTTTTGGGGGGAAGTTGTCAACACAACTACCCATATTTTAAATCATGTTGTATTTAGACCAGGTACAAAAATACCCCTTATGGTTAGTGGAATAACAAGAAGCCTACAGTTAAATACTTTAGAGTGTTTGAAAGTTTTTGCTACACCTTGAGAGATCGAGAAAACTTATATAAGTTTGATAATTAGAGTGATGAAGGAATGTTTCTTAGATATTTATCACTCAATAAAGCCTATAGAGTCTATAATATATGGACTAAAACTGTCATGGAAACAATTAATGTGGTTATTGATGACAATATAAAGGAATATGTTAGGAACAATCTTGATGATATGTTTGAAGCAGCATAAAAAACCTTATATGAATAGGATGAACATTACGAGGAAGGAAGTTCTATACACATGTTTGAACAGTCCCAAGAAAAAGAACCTTCCTCAAGGATAAAGCACAAACATCCTAAGAATAACATAACTGGAAAAATAGATGAAGGTATAAGGTTGAGAAAAAGAATTATTAACCAAGTTTTATATGTGTATTATTTGTCATAGGTTAAACCTAAAAAGGTTGAAAAAGCTCTACAAGATGAAAGTTGGATCAATTTCATGTATGAGGAATCAATTTTTATAAAAGAGTTAGTTCCATGTCCTCATAGTCACTATATAATTAAAACTAGGTGGACCTTCAAGAACAAATCAGGTGAGCATAGAACAATTATAAAAAAATAAAGCAAGACTGCTGGCACAAGGATACTCACAAGTCGAAGGAATCAATTTTGATGAAACATTTGCACCAGTAGCTCATTTGGAGTTTGTTTGCATATTGCTTGGATTTACTTATCACCAGAACTTCAAACTATACCAAATGGATATGAAGAGTGATTTCCTGAATGAGATTTTACAAGAAGAGGTATATGTAAAACAATATAAAGGTTTTACTAATTATTTGTTTCCTGATCATGTGTATAAATTAAAGAAAACCCTTAATGTTTTAAAACAAACATCACTAACCTGGTTTGCATGGTTAACAAAATACATGTTAGATAACTATTTTCAAAGAGGTTATGCTATTAGGACACTCTTTATAAGAAAAACAAGTAAGGAAATACTCATTGTTTAGATTTATACTATTGACATTGTGTTATGAGCTGCTCATGATTCACTCTCTCATGGTTTTGCTAATGAGATGAAATCTCACTAACCTGGTTTGAATGGTTAACAAAATACATATTAGATAATTGTTTTCAAAGAGGTCATGCTATTAGGACAATCTTTATAAGAAAAACAAGTAAGGAAATACTCGTTTAGATTTATAGTGTTGACATTGTGTTATGAGCTACTCATGATTCACTCTCTCATGGGTTTGCTAATGAGATGAAATCTGAATTTGAGATGAGCATGATTGGTGAGTTAAACTTATTTTTTGGTTATAATAATGGAATATTTATTTCTTAATCAATGAATACATGAGATATGGTTAAGAAGTTTGGTGAAAGGTAAAAGTCATGCTCAAACCCTCATGAGAACTTCTATCAAGATTAGTTCAGACCCTATAGGTAAGTATGTTGATTCCACACTTTATAAAAGCATGATAGGAAGTTTGCTTTATATAATTGCAACCAAACCTAATATTGTTTTTAGTGTTGGTGTGTGTGCTAGATTAAAGTCTAATCCACACGAATCATACCTTATTACAGTCAAAAGAATCTTGAAATACTTAAGTGACACATCTGATTATGGTATTTGGTATTCAAAAGACTTGAATTTGAGTTTGGTATGTTACTCAAATGTTGACTGGGTTAGTAATGTTGATGATAGAAAAAGCATAACAGGAGGCTATTTTTATGTTGGTGGAAATTTGACAGCATGGATGAGCTAGAAATAGAATTCAATTTCATTATCCGCTATTGAAGCTGAATACATTGTTTTTGGAAGTTGTTGCACACAACTTCTTTGGATGAAAGAGATTTTATAGGATTATGATTTTACTCAAGATACTTTGATTGTTTATTATTATAATTCTAGTGCCATTAGTATCTCTAAGAATCTTATGCAAAATTCATAAACCAAGCATATTGACATAAGACATCATTTTATTTGACACTTGGTTAAATAAAAAATTATGACATTAGAACATGTTAAGACTGAACACCAATTGTCAATTATGAAAATGACAAAGAAAGGTTTTATGAATGAAGATTGACCTTTGAGGTAAGAATGACAAAGAAAGGTTTGACAAAATGATATGTTTATCTCACTCACACACTCACATCCTTATTTGATTAAAAAATGAGATATGCTTTTATGAATGAAGATTGACCTTTGAAATAAGCATCTCTTTTCAAAATTGTCAATTATGAGTGTTTTTAAGCTAAATATTGGATTACCTTATTAAGGTCTATATCTTTTTCCTTAGTGTACAAATTAATACACATATGAATATAATGATAGATGACATAGCTATTTTTTTTAATGCTCAATTGTTTTAAAGAAGGTTACTGGCTAGTCAAAGAATGTCTTTAAATAACAAAATAATATGTTTTAATAAGGAGAAACCAATGGTACTTATTAATAAAAAGAAAAGAAATATGATTTGATATGACAACGCCTTTTTCAAATATTGACTTATTATTTCTATTTTCGTAAATCATAAAAGTCAAACCAGTTCTCTTTTTCTGTCACCTTGATTTAAAAGTCCATGTTTTTCCAATTTCTAAGGCAAAATCATTTGTCTCTTTTCTCTCTTGATATACTATATATCTCTTGAATAGTCATTCAAATTTTTCTCTTCAATATTGCATTCTAAATCATTCTGGAAAAATGGTAAGAAGTTTGAATCTTGATCCAATAAAAAAAAACATGTTGATTTGATCTTGTGTAATGTTGAAATTGAAGTTTCTTGAAATCCTTATTGATGAATGTTGTGTTAATTTATGCAGGGTTAGTATAAGATGAAAGCATAAAATAAAAAACCTAAACCATCTTCATCAAGATCCTCAAATGAACAAGAGTAGAAAACCTCATCTTATAAGAAAAACCTTGTTCACCTTTCCAAGATTCAAAAGACTGATGAGAAAGACAAAGGAATGGCCAGTTCATCAAAACTTGGAACACATTCGGCCAAGATGGAGCATTTCACCTTACCTGAGGCAAAAAAAACATATAGAACAAACTTCTCAATAAAGAATTTATTAGGAGAACATGAGGTATCCATAAGAGATTTATATGATACTATATTTGCTTTCATTGAAGAGATTTTTAGGAAAAGAAAATGGAAAAAATTGACTAAAGGGATACATATTCCATATATAGAAATTGTGAGGGAATTTTATGCTAACTATGAACCATTTGACTTAGATGACAAGTCAATCACTTTCAAAGAAAGGGATCAAACCCTCTCCTTGTTCCCTTATATCATTAGAGACTTTTATGGCTTGCCTAAGGTCAGTATTTGAGTTTTCCTTATAAAGAAATTGGGATACCATCCAAAACCTAAATGAGTGATCTTTTTATAGGACCTAAATGGATTGCCAATTCACTAAGGTTACCTATAACATCCATGATAGCACCCAATAGACTATTAGGAAAAATTATCCTGACAAACTTGTGGCCAATTGCTAGACATACAAAACTGACAATTGAAAAAACCCAATTCGTGTATGTAATTATGACTGATGTACCCATTAATCTAGGTACACATTTTATAAATATGATTAAAAAAGCATTCTCTGACAAGGAATGAAGTCTGCCCTTTGGGGGTCAAATCACTAGAGTAGCTAATCTGACTAAGGTTCCCTTATGAGATGTTAAAAGCATAGTAAAAATATTTGGCAAAATTCATACTATAATTATTGTGAAATCTAAAACTATGGTTAGCAAGAAAAGACCTTTTGCTAACGAGTCAACTTCATCTTAACTAGAGTCACCATCAACTATCTCATTACGTCCAATAATCATAGAGGAATTACAGTCTTTAACCAACACGTTTGATAGTTTTACAAGAAGGTAGGATCAAAAAGCCGAAGAAGTTGACAAGCTACTCTCTAATATCCAACAAGATGTGGTACATGTTAATGAAATGCTTGTATAATTAGGGTTAGATGTTGAGAAAATCCATCATACGGTTGTGGGAGATGATGATAATGTGAACCTTGATTAGTGCCAAATCAAGAGGGAGATGAGTTAATGGAATGTATGATTATAGTAGCTTGTAGTCCTTTATAATGGTTATGGTTGACATTTAATTGCTACTTTGTTTTATTCCTACTGATTTTAAGTCTTGAATTGATTTTAATGGTTTGTAATATTTTGGATAAGCATAGAAACTTTTATGTTATAGCTATATGCAACACTTTTAATCTAAACTTCATGCATATGCATTTTTATTTGAATAATTATTTAAAGTTTTTGCATAAAAGTACCTTTTGAGCATGTTATCAACTGTGTTAGCATGATACAAATTATGAACTATTAAGAACACTTACAATTGTTCATATGCTAATTAATTGTGTCTACAAGAATTTTTGTTAGATCTTAACTTGATGCTTACAATTTTTTTTTTTTTTGTGTTTTGTCACAAATCAAGTCAAATATAGAGATTATAAATGTAGTTTTGTTGGCTTAAATTAGTGAAGATCTTTTTACAATTGGTAAAACGATAATTTATTTAAGATAGAAGTTTATATAGATTTTCTTTGTGATTATCTAATTAGTTTAGTTAATATAAGAGATAAGTTTAGATCGATAGAGAAGAAAACGTTATCCAAAGATAACTTTACTAGTGTTTTTGTAAAACATGTTACTAGTCTGTTACCAATATAACATACTAGGAAGCTTGAAGATTATTTATATCCTTATCATATGAGACATGTATATAAGGAAGGTTAAGTCTGAAGAAAAAGATGCTTCAGAGGAGAGTTTCAGAATATAATAGCATCAATTACATCGAAGCAAGTATGACGACCAACTATGTTTACATGGAGTTACACAACATAACTTTTGACACACAAGGAGTGTGTAAGCAATTATTAAGGAGAATTGGTTTCTAAAGAGTTTGAGAGCATGTAGACTCCAACGAGAAGTTCATGTGTGAATTATTAGCAGCTGGATGTTCTAGTTAGGATGATAATAGTTTGAAGATCATCAGGTGTACTGGTAAGCTACTGCAAAAGAAGATATAATGTGGTTCACTATCTTAAAAAGTAAGGTAGTACAGATGCAAAGGGTTTATGGTCAGATCATTTAAATTTTCTTTATTTTCTATTTATTTTATTATTGATTAGTGTTTACAAAGTGTTATCAGATTATTTGTTAACATGTAGTAAACAAGAAAATGGACTTTCACATTGTTCCATAAAAGTATTTACTATGCCATCAACATATATAGTTTTATTGGATCATATTTCCATATAAAAATGTCAAATCCTTACAAAACTACTTTGAACCTTTAGTTTTTACAAGTTCGGTTGCATTACATGCTCATCTTGGACATCCTCATATTTAAGTTCATTTGTACTAAATCATTGAATTCAAACTAAAGAAACATGATTTAGTGCATGACTAGTTAGGTGGCTCGCGCTACGCCGCGAAACAAATTTTTTGCATAAAAAAAATATATATAAAAAGTTAAGATCTAAGAGCGTTAGGTCTATCTACAAAACTAAACCCAAAAGCCTTGGGTCTGACTGCAATGTCTAACCCAGGCGTAATATTTATAATATTAATTATAATATTAAACTTGCATAACCCAAGTTTAAGCGGGTCTGCCTACAACGCTAGGCCCTAAAGCTTTGGATGTGAGTTTGAATAAAAGACCGTGTCATGAAAATATGATAATTAAATAGAAAAATATTAATATTACAGAATGAAATTAAAAAAAAAACCTAAGTTATCTTACCTCAAGGAAGCTACTGTTTGTTTGTTTTAACTTGTATAATCACATTGAAAGCCATGTTTTTATATCAAGTAGTCTAAGACTATTGAGTGTATTTATTATTAAGATAAAAACCTGTCAATCCTAAAAATAATGTAATTTCATTTTCAGACTAGAAAAGGCTTAATTCTCTCTTGTTAACAATGATGGATAGTGGACCTGAAAGAATGATGGAAATCGATTGGAATTTAGCCCATATTTTTTTATTAGGAAACAATTGGCTCAAAGGCCGCTATTTACACTTGGTGGGCCTATATATATCAATTAGAATAAAACAAAAAAACATATATTAGCTATTTATATATCCATGGTATAATTATCGAGAGACATAACCAGGGAACATAATCACCGAGGGGAAAAAAATTAAGGGTAATTATAAGCAAGGGAAAATGCAATCGCGGGATATTTATTTTAGATAAATAAATAGATAGTGCAGTAAGAAACAAAAAATATATCTCATCCTTGAGAATATGGTAGCCTTACTGCCTTAGGACTCGATAGTGTGAACAAATAACTAAACATAATAGCATACAAGCATTTTAGCAAATACACAAGCAAGTTTCTAGTTTTCAGAACTAGGGTTTCACATTCAATTAAATAGAATTAAATAGAAACCACGACAAGAACTCACACAAAATATCGTTATCGGCCTCCATCCCTCAATTTGTTTTATTTAATTATATACATCCATGCAATACAAGCAAAATATTTTCATGGTTAATGCAGATATAACACTTTATATTTCCACAAAAACATATAACTAAACTTTTAAAAACAATGAAACATGTGCAAACGACAAAACAAAAGGATTTAAAGATATATAAATGCAAAAAGAACTTTGATACATGAATGCAAATCACAATATATGTGAATACTATAAAATAAAACAAATTCAGACAAAAAATTTAAAAGAAAATTTTGCAGAAAAAATCAAATATGAAATAAAAATAAAAATTGTATGCAAACCTTAATTATTAAGTTTCAGACCAAAGCTGTGAAAATGAAAA
>Ga0307517_10007497_pt1 | contig 15874 bp, 16 predicted proteins | sample 23_EM_MG_FD_194515 | JGI IMG/M metagenome (GOLD analysis project Ga0307517, IMG submission 194515) | Populus trichocarpa ectomycorrhiza microbial communities from riparian zone in the Pacific Northwest, United States - 23_EM | ecosystem: Host-associated > Plants > Roots > Unclassified | place... | reverse complement strand
CCTCCTCTTCCTTCATGCAATCAAGTTCTATTGACTGACCCAATTCGTTGGAACCAGCATGACGGCTGGTAATGAGAATAGAGCCGTGGTGACTGGATGGGAAGAAGCTAACGATGCCGGCCAAGTCTTCAGGATTGTCCAGAGTATCGAAAACCAGTAGCCATCGCTTGAGAGAACGTCATTGACTAAAGCGACTGCAGCATCAGGGTTGTCGAACACTCGGTCAGGGAGCAGTTGCTTGGCAGCTATCTCCATCGAACTGTACAGGGTATTAAGAAGAAGCATCAAGCCAGAATATTGTTCGAAATCTTCTCAAGTCTTGCCCGCGCCACCCATCCCGATCAGTACGACAATTGAAGGGGTTGATGTGGATGTGGCACAGTCAAACAGCGTTTGGAGGCGAGTATATAAAATTTCTCGTCTGACAAAATGGGTGACCCGAAGTGGAGGGATAATGTAGAACGTTTTGGCCTACATACACAATTGAGATTTTGAGCCAATCGTTGGGTCGAACCCGGGGATGTATGGAATTTGAGAGAAACATTGTCATTCGTGGTACCATCAAATGAATTCCAGTGCTACACTGACACTGACAAACTTTCGTGGATCTCCAAGGTGCGAGGATAATACCGAGACATGCTTGGAAAGTTGTTCGTTGAGCTCAGAGACAGTGTGACGGGGAGCGATGAACCATAGATATCTTATATTGTTTGGCTAATTTCGAATGTGAAATGTACACACCTACATCCGCTTGCATTTATTCAGTTTGTGTTTGCATACTAATCCCCATTTCCGTAGGATTTTCAATATGGCGCACACACATAGGTAAGCTACAATGTAGGGTTGTAACCATGCACCGAACGGATACAGTGTATCCGTTCGGAACCGTTCGGTGCATCAGGAAATTGAGAAATTACTTAACTCCACATAACCGACCACAGGCCAAAAGAGATAACTGTGGATAGGAACAACGTCTGAGCGGTAAATCCGCGTTAAATTTAAAGGTGGATTTTCAAAGACAATGGAGAGGAGATTCCTCTCAATCTGCGATAGAGAACACAACTGCGTGCCACTTGATTCATCACTGATGCAATTTACCCCTCACTGATTTCGCTGATCCACATGAAATATTAAATTTTGCAAGTGGATGTAAATTAGGAGATGAATGACTTCCTCATGTGTGGAAACCGATGCCTCAGTACCTGAGGTACAACTTTTGCAGTACAAGAGAGTACAAGGAGACGTTTCAGTATTCCGAGTCCGGATAAAGGATTAAGCTGATCATTCGCACCCACAAGGTCAAATACCCGCGCCTTGCCTTCCATCCGCGAATCTTGTTTCTTTCTCTGCCATCATTCTCATGGGTGCCTGCATATCCTCACCCAGCGGGTTGGACGTCTCGGAGCAGGAGGTGGCGATGCACAAGGAGGCAGAGAAGCACCTCAAAGAGGTATGTAGTTCCTAATTTGCTTCCTGAGCCTGAGATGTCGTCTCATTTTGCTTGCATAGGCGAAAGCCAAGATGTCATCGCAGATCAAGGTTAGTTGTAAACATTCAGTTGCCAGGGCGCTGTCCGACCTTGGAATTACAGGTCTTGTTATTGGGTTCAGGGGATTCTGGGAAGTCAACAGTTCTCAAAGTACGTTCATTCCGTATCTACACGGCGTCTGTCTCTAATGCCACACCGCCGTGGGGTGGTGCAGCAATATGCTAACGTCTACCCTCATAGCAAATGCGGTTAATCCATCGGATTCCTTTCACCTCCACCGAGATCGAACATTACCGTCAACTCATCTTCATAAATCTGACTCGCGGGCTTCGCAGCATTCTCGACGCAATGATCGATATGGGATTGGCTGTTTCTCCCGAGAATGTGGCATATGTTAATATGATCGACAACGTACCAGATCTTGGAGATGGCGAGCCATTTCCACCCGAGTACCAAACAGCACTTCGTACACTCTGGGAGGACGAAAATCTGAAGAAGGCTTGGAACAGGGGAAATGAAGCCGCTCTACCCGAGAAGTAAGTTGGACATTCTTAAATTATTGGGTTTCTCAACATCTTCAGTCTCCCCTATTTCTTCTCATCTCTTCCACGACTCTTCGACCCTGGTTTCAACCCCACCTCACAAGACATCATTCAAACGCGCGTACGCACTACCGGCATATCAGAAACAACTTTTTATCTCAACGAGCACGAAATGCTTATGGTTGATGTTGGAGGACAGAAAAGCGAGAGACGGAAATGGATTCATTGTTTTCAGGATGTGACCAGTATATTGTTCCTGATTAGCTTGAGTGGGTATGATCAGTGTTTGGTCGAGGATAGAGATTCTGTGCGCCAACCCTCTCCACTCCTTCATTCCTTCATTCTAATAGGATACCAGAATCAAATGCAGGACGCAATGACAATATGGGACGCTATCTGTCATTCACAATGGTTCAAACAGACGTCAATTGTACGCCACCTCCGCGTGATGTTTTTTCTTGGTCACTGATCGACAACTTCAGATTCTCTTCCTAAACAAATACGACCTCTTCGAGAAGAAACTTCCAATATCGGACATACGGAATTACTTCCCCGTACGCCTCTCTGCACCGTAGAGCTTCAAAATGTGGGCTGACGACTCAATCAGGATTATGAAGGCGATCCAGGCGATGTCAAAGCAGGGTTGGATTACTTTAAGCGGCGCTTTTCAAGACTTGCACACAAAGCAGGGAGGTCGAAAGATAGGGAAATTTATTCACAGTACGTATTATCATTATCATTCTCTAAATCCTCGTTGCTAAACCATTTACCTCGCTAATCGTGTGGTCTTTATCTTTTACTTGTTTTGCTTGCCAGTGTGACGACCGCAACAGATACAGATAACCTTCGGTTGATAATGTGCGCTGTTCAAGGTGTGTACTTTATTTTTTTCTTCTAGCCAGGAGTTGACCCCATTTGACTTTAGAGTGAGTTCCCGTGTTTCTTTGCCCGTAATTTTCGATTTTTCGATTATTCCAAATCTCATTTCCCGGGATCGTTCATTTATTGATTCGATTTTCCCGATGTGCAGCACCATCGTTCGTAATATTTTCAGATCCTCCTTCCTCTAGCGACGGCCACATCAGACCCATGGCATCTTTTCAGATTTGTCTTTTGCCTCCTGCTCTGCTCACGAAATGACATATGCCACATTGATGAATGTCCGACACTTTTGCGACATCCATGACTTTTTTTCTTTTGCTTTTGCTTTTCCTATGACTTTATTTATTTTTGTTGGGTGGTCACATTTAACTGATTGTTTCATCCCACCGATTTTCTTCTCTTCGCTGCGTTCTTGGAATCCAACAAATTCGGACGCGACCTTGGAATATTGAAAAACCTAAATCTAACCCACAACCTACGATATGCTCATCATCAATGATCAAATCACATCGATCTGAAACGATAATCTTTGGCACCCCTGACAAACACTCCACACAATTCGTGTACACATCTGCCTCGAACGAACGTTGTTCTGCGTTAATCGACTGGTGTTCTTGTCTAACATCACGCGTATACAGTACGATTTTGACCAACAATGTGGGTGATGTGTTTCTTTATTCCATTCAGAAAGGCTGCAACACTGTTGGTTGCTTCATTATCTTTTTTCCTTGTTCTCGGCAAGCAGATTACTGATATCTCCCATGCAGTTAAAACAAATCATGCTTTGAAGACGTTCTCGATCCCCTGCGCTGGATATACATCCAAGCATTGATCTTTACGCACCCTCACTCCTCTTGCCACGACTTCGAAACCGCCCAACCGATGCCCCTCCTTTTCCCTGTATCACCGGCTCAATATTGGCTCCATCCAAATCAATTAATTTCTCCATGAGTATATTACGCCGAAGATGGGTAGAAATCTCCCCAGTGTATAAGTATTCATGTATTTTTCACTCCCATCACATCTTCACAGATTTCAGTCCATATATATTTTCAATTCACATTTTTCGGTATACCCTTTTTTCTTACTAGTTGATAATATCCTGTGTTAAGTATGGGTTATATAGTAGAATAAACGACAAATATTAACACTGCCAGTATCATGATTTTATGCGGAAGATTTCCAGCAATCAGGGTGTGCTCGAAGAAAACCTTCTTGCAATTATTATTGTACCAACTATTTAAGTTCTCATCTTGTAGTGGACTGAAGACAAGGGCTCTGTGAGTCTGTCTGATACTTAGTCTGCCAGTGTACCTGTATGTATGCGTGATTTGTAGCAGAATAGGATGTTGACAACCATGATGAGGAAACCATGATGCAAGGTAGTCTAAAACCCTATCTGTTTGTTGGAGGCTAACCGATGCTTTTTTCGGTTCTCAAATAAAAAGGGATTATATATCCTCTTTTGTAGCACAATTTCATGATAATGATTAATCATAGAGTGCGCTTTTTCGGTTGAGCAGAATCGTGAAAAGCTGCTTCAGGCACTTGTGAGAACTGAAATTCCAGATCGTTCGCCGACAATTCATCGTTACTGTAACGATTTGCCACCTGCCACGAATTGAATATGGTGCATCCTTTTTCTGTCCATCCAGAGGCAGGGCCTGCGATGATCCAGAAACATTTTGCAGAGATTTACATCACGAGTCCGAGAGAAATGAAAATATAGCCTGTCGGTCGAGCCTAGAGCATTCTGAATAGTCTAAGCCGTTGGATTATCACGATAGATCGACAGTACCAGAGATACTTGGCGCGACTTTTGGCCTGGGCACTCGGTCAAGAACTTGGTTGGTTACGAACAAGGAAAAGCGCCAAGCCGCCACGATAGAATAGGGAATCGGACATATAAGGCAGAGGCATAGAATTCAGTGGAGACCTGCCATGAGACGCCAAAACCTTGGATACGATGTCACTGGGGCAACTAGATTGAGAAACGGAAGCCGATGGGTTTGGCAACTGGCACTGCATTACAGCGAAATGCGATTCACTGGCAGCACTGCGTAAAAGTCTACTGTACTCGCCAAGATGTGTTCTATTCCAGTCGTGGGAGTCACGGTGGGAACCTAGATGATAGCTAACTCGGACTTGTTTTGACTTTTGACTTGTCGCTGAGGCCTGTGGCTTTAGGTCCGAGTCTTTGAGCTTTTGTGGCCCAGCGCTCAAGTGGCCCATCTTGTTCTTGACGTTGCTCGAAATGCTTACTCTTTGCTTTCATCCCAACACGGGAGCGATTTTGATCTTAATCTATGATTTCCAAGTTCTTCAACTCCATGGTTACAAATGGACACGGAATTAGAGCTTCTCTTTGTACCATGTGTATCACAATAGTGAAATGGAACTTATGGGCGGTCCCGGTCAACCTTTGCCAACCTTTGCCACCCTCCACCACAATCCCCCGACGGGCGGAGAGCTCCAGCGCCTCTGGACTGACAGTATTTTCACAAGTTCTGAGATTGGATTGCGTTTGGCTTCCCCATGCTCACTAATTCCGTGGTTCTCTTGGTCTTCCTGATATTCTTCAGCTTCGGCACGGTCAAAGGGCAATATGCTTCGGACTTCCCCTCACCCATGCCTATGGTGATAAAATCACCTTACTTCAACTTCTGGTTACCATCCGACTCTAATCTAACTACACCGGGAGGGAGATGGCCGATGTTCTATACTGGTGCCGTACGTCGAGATCCAACACGTCGCGTAATCGAATTGACTAATCATGCATGTAGAATGTGAGCTGGAGTGGGTACATCCGAGTTGACGGCACAGGGTACAACTTTCAAGGGAATAATTCGAATTATACTACAACAAGGACGATCGAAGCCTACATTACTCCAACGAGGACTATTTTCACAATCAGTGCTGGCTCCGTCCGACTCAACTTGACGTACCTTAGTCCGATCGAGGTCAGTGTACTGGAAACTGTTTTGGTGTTTTGCTGACTGCATTAAAGCCCACCGATTGGAAACTACATTCATTCCCTTTTGCTTATATGGCCATCGATGTCTGGTCTACAGACTCACAACCTCATTACGTCCAGATATATTCTGATGTATCAGGTCGTACGTGTTTTTGCATCCCTTTGAAGTTGAACGATTTCCACATAACCTTGTATACAGACTTTGTATCTTCAAACTCCTCAAGTACGATCACATGGAATACAACGCATACATCTGGGAACTCGATTTACCATAGAGTTCAACGAACGTCGAAAGAGTCTCTCACTGAAAACAGAGGTATGTCGGAGGATGGCGTCCTCTACTTCGGTACCAAGGCAGTGAGTCCTTTAATCTTAATTTGGTCAAACAACCTGGAGTAACACTATCGGAAATACCTAGGCCACTAACTTGACATGGCAAACTGGCGCTTTCTACGAGACTCAATCCAGTTTTCTTGTCAATGGAACGTTGAACAACAGTAGTGATACAATAAATCGTTCGATTTCTTCGTACGTGGTCTCGTCCAACATTCCGCTGCGCTTCATCTTTTTTCATTAGAGACACTCCAGTAATGTCGTTTGCACTCGACCTGGGCAATATTACCTCAACTACCAATTCGATAGTTTTTGCGGCTGGCCTGGTTAGGGACCCAGTGCTCACATATCTGAGAGGAGGGAGTGCACATGACAGGAGACCCTTGTGGTTGAGCAAGTGGTCCTCCGTCGACGTTGGGGTGAGTTGCTTTTTTTTATGTTATCCACATTGATCCTACCTCGTCTTTAAGATTGATAACTTCCTGTCGAAGTACTCTTCTGCGCTCAGCAATGCCAATACCTTGGACACCAAGATAATGTCGGACGCAGCGAATCTCACCTTGTCTTCCAACTCCTCGTCGTTGTACCAAAATCTCGTTGCTCTCAATCTTAGACAAACCATGGGTGCTCTCGAATTCACGACATCCGTCTTGCCCAATGGAACATTAGCTGGGACGAGCGATGTGAGGGTATTTATAAAAGATATAGGTAACTCCCAGTGAGTGTCTGGGAAAATCTCCTTTCTCATTCATTCCTGATTGTGATCAATATAGACGAGTGAATCCAGTTGAAGTGATCTATGCTGCTTTCCCTTCATTTTTGTACTTGTCTTCTCCTATTGCGGGTGCCCTCCTTGAGCCACTTCTGGAATTTCAAACAACCGCCTCGCTTTATTCTCATGGGTTTGCAGCACCCGATTTGGGTATGTACTCAAACTTTGTAGCTTGTCAGGCACTTAACTTCCATTATAACAGGCAACAGCTGGCCACAAGTGAAAGGAAATAATACCAATCAATCTGCTTACGCTATCGAAAGTAGGCCCTTCTCGACTTTCGACTAACTGCTTTTCGGTGACATATTTCTTAGATTGCGGTTCTATGCTTGTCATGTCCCTCGCACACGCTCGGAAGTCGGGCAATGGATGGCTCATTCATCGTTACTACAGCGCACTTAAGACTTGGGCAGATTACCTGGTCACAAACGGACTTCAGCCAAATGGAAGGTACTTGCACATTATCCGGTTCTACAAACCTTGTCTTACAAAAGTCGTTTGGCTTCGTAGCAGCCTGGCGTCGGATAATATACCCGAAACCTCGAATCTTGCACTCAAAGCCATAATGGGAATTTATGCGATGGGGAACATTAATCAGATTTTGGAACCCAGAGGAGCAGATCCTGAAAAGACCAAGTTTTATCTTGTGAGTTTTGTTTCTTTCGCTGAGAAAGATCTCTGACATCCGCACAGGATACTGCAACTAGCTACGCCAAACGGTGGGAATCCCTCGCGTTTTCTTACGACCATGTAACGTCCACCTATGGCTCTACGGCGTCGTGGGGATTTATTTATAACCTGTACTTGCCAAAACTACTTGGAGCGGGTATTTTTTCTCAAAATGTTGGTGTTTTGATACAAAACATTACTCTTTTTTTGGCTGACTATAAACACAGATATACGACTCGCAGGCAGCATGGTATGCCGCTAAACTTGCTAGCAGTATGATAAAATCTCTTGCATGTTGTGGACATTGTTGACACTTTATATAGCGGACAGTTTTGGGCTTGGCTACGACTCTAATGATCCCAATACTGCCAAAGCACGTAAGCAAAACTTCCTGTTTGATACTTCAAGTTTCACACTGACAGGATTTATAATTGTAGACTGGACTCTCCTAACCGTAGGCAGCGTCTACAACACCTCTTCCAGCGCTGGGAGGGACGTTCTAATAAATAAAGCAGCAGCAAGGCCTTACTTCAAGCTTATACAGAACAAGCCGAATCCCTCTACATATGCTGCAGATTTCGGAACGACGATTTCTGGTATTTCAAGTCCTTCTTTGGGAGCATCGTTTGCACTACTTGCACTAAAGTAAGCCATTTCTTTATTTATTTGTGAAAAAAAAAAGTGCTGATGACTATGAAGTATACCCGACCATTCATCTATAACGTTACCAAACGAACATCTTATGACTACCAAACCCAGTTCAAATAAACGCAGCCAGATTTTGGGTGGGACCCTTGGCACAATAGCTGGACTCGTCATTTTGGGACTCATCATTTTCTTCCTCCGCCGCCGTCGGCGCCGAGCACAGCGGATGACCGAAGAAGATTTCGATAAACCTATACAAAGCCCTTCAATAGTCGAAAATTCTCCGACGAACCCGACGACGATTGCCCATTTCAACGGTGGTGACAGTAAAGCCCAACTTATGATGATGTACGCTGACAGCGGTGGTGGACCAAGTGCTGTTTCTCCCTCATCGGATTCGGGTTCTCGTGCGGGTGAGGGATCGTCGTCGCCTTCGAATTCAGGCCAGCAGCAACAGCAACAGCAGACGAGGCTCGTTCCTCAAAGAGCGGCTAACTTGCATGTGACGAATCAGGCTCCGGGGGAAGAGAAACCGTTGCCGTTGTCGCCTGGGATGATGCAAAAACCACAGGCGCAGGCTGAGGATCAGAATCTGAGAAGGGAGGTTGAAAGATTGAGGATTGAAATGGACGCGATCAGGGCTGGAGTTGGACAACAGCAACCACATCCGCCGCCGACTGAAGAACCACCGCCGCGTTATGCAGATTCGTAAACTAAGATCTTTTTCAATTGAAATGTCTAATGTCGCTTACTTATATCACTATACCATTCCTTTTGGGCTTGTACTTTTGACCGTTCTTATAGAACACAGACGTTCCTCTGCGCAAATCTGCCGCAATTCGGGCAATCTAACTCAGTGGCACCGGGCTGTAGACTTGTGGTGGCAGAGGACAAGGGAATGAAACTGCTTGATTGATTGATCGCCGGATCCGGTCTCCGCTTCTTCTTAGACTACTTTGCTCATTTCAAGGACGAAGTTCGGTGTATGAAAATCCGGACAAAGAACTACGATCTTTTTTGCAAGTATGATGGTTTTCCACTCTTTGAAGTCCAGTTCACCTCAAAGTCACTCAGACGACTGAAATACTTGCTCCAGGACCCCTCCGAGTTGAGGTATGGGCTGGTCACGAAACAAGTAAGAGCTGTTGGTCCAGAGGTGACAACTCTCCTGGAAAGTTACCGCTGAACGTTTGAACCTGTAGTCAGCTGAAGTCTCGCATGCTCGGATGGGGACTTTTTTTTCGGATTAAACATTCCAATCCATGAGGTAGCTAAGATCAAAACACTTCGGGAACTAAAAAGTTGCGCATGCCGGAGTCTTCTCAGGAATTAAGGTCCTAGTAAGGTAAATGATGTTTTTTTAGCCTCCCTAACAAACTATTCAGGAACCCAAATAATTTTCTTGTTCGTCTTTGCCAACATCAATTGTCGCAACTGATGCAAGTGATCCTATAATAAGAGTTTGATATATTTTATACCAGGAGTATATTAAGCTAATATCTCAACGCAGATTTCTCCCCTCCTGCAATGTCTCAAACTGTTAACGCTATAAGTCAATCCCTGAACTACCTCAAAGTCTCGCAATATAGCCAAAGCAAGTGAAATTATCTCTATCCCTTACTGCACACATCTCTAATTTAGATAACGGATCTTTGTTAGTTGCCTCAACAAGCATCGTAATTTACGAGCACCGTGCGTCAATCCTTAACCTCTTCCCCGGCGGAAGCCCTATCTAATCTGGTTTTGAAAAGTGATCACTTTGGATGATGAGGTGCGACTACGAATCACCTGTCGATTTGTCAAGTACTAACATAGCTTACTTCGGTATCTATGGAACTGACCAGATTAGTTTAATATGGGTAAAATCCTCCCCGTTTCCACAGGTGCTGGGCTCACAGCCCACTGGTGTAACAGCCCAGTACATGGACGCCTGTGAAAGTTTTGTTTTTGATTGTGAGTCCTTTAAAATTCATCTGCTTGTGAAGACTTTACCTCGTCCGACAGAATCGTTACCATGGTTTGATTGTAGTGAGGTAGGAATTTGTGTTTTCAGGTTTTAGTGCTTATTGATATTTCTTGAACTTATTATATTAGCATCAATACATACGGTAAGATGTTCCCAGTTACAAGTAACCGAAATTGTTGATCGAAAATTTAGTCTTGCTCGGCCCTCCTAAGTTGACCGACACCGTACGTTTGCCCTGACCGTTTTGAACTGAGACACAGCTCACCACTATTTAGTTGTAATATTTGTCCAAATTGTTCACAAATACCCAACCATTGACCGAAATTTTCATTTTTTTCTCAGTTGTGGGTTCGATCATCCTCTGTTCGAATCGCTAAATGCTTACCAATGAAACAAGGTACACGCTTTTTTAAATGGCAAGGATGGACTGCGCTCATTTCATGTATACTCGCATATGGTATGTCCGTGAATTTGAGGATTTTTATAATTTCTCTAATAGTGCTCGAGGAATTCTTCAAATGCGACTTTACGCGTTGTACTCCCTGGATAAGAGAATGCTTGCTGTGGTGGTGGCTTCTTTCGTGGCTGCGTTGACGGTTTCTGGATACATTTTGACTTCCATACTGTCGAAGGTCAAGGGTACGTTCAAGTTGGAGTATCGAACCCTTGACTGAACGATTCGGATACTTAGCGTCGGCAGAAAATTCGCCATTTGGTGGGATGCTCTGCTTTGCCCATTATGTCCTTCCAACATTCTACTTGTTCTGGATCCCGTTGATGGCTTTTGAGTGCCTACTCCTTGGTCTTGCCATATGCAGAGGTTTGCAGACTCTGAGGCACAGTGGATCACTAGGTCGCAAGGTGGTAGCCATTCTTCTCCGGGATTCTGTTGTGTATTTTCTCGGGTGAGTGTACAAAAGTTTTATTTCTTGTCCTGTTCTACGTCCAACAGTTCCAAAAACAGAATTTGCATAACGTACGGCGTGTGTTTGGTTTTCGGTATTTTCGCACCGGTATGTTTTCTCGGACTAGGACTTTTTTTTTTTTCTGATCATTTGTTGGCAGGTGTCACTTATAGACGTTCCGATCGTCTTTACTATTGCGATGCCGTGTGTTCTTAGTAACCGCATGGTGCTGAACATCAGGGAAGCGAGGCGAAATTTTACGACCAGAGTCACCAGACAACCGTTATCTGCAATCGTGTTTCGATAATATGACGGTTTTCTTACAACTTACGACAGTCACGGATGCGAGATTAGATTGCGAGCTATTCCTTCACTCATTCTGCCGAAGGGATGAAACTAGACTTAATGCCTTTGCATTTGTATTGTATACTACTTAGAAGTTAGTATGGGGTTAACCGGTTACTGTATTATTGGCATTCAGCCCAGGATTGTCAGCCATCAACGCGTCAGCCAGAGGCATTTCTTTCACATTGACTATTGCAGTTTGCTACTCTTCGGTATTGATTGATCATGATCGGAGCCGAAGCCGAAGCTGCCGGACAAGAGTAATATCTGGTTGAAATTTCAATTCAAACGTTCACGACCGTGACATAGCACTCTTTCAGTCTCCACTGACCTCAGTGACCTGGCGCAACCCCAACTGCTCATCCTTATGGAATTTAGGGAACCGAACCATCCAGATTTCGGACTCATGTCTGGGGTTGGGCATATGCATAAGTCCTGATGTCCGGCTGTTTCAAGTGAGAGGGCTCGGACCAAACCGCCTCATATTTCGTCCACAGGGGCATCCAAGGATCATGTATGTCAACATTTCTTCCCACTTATTTAGCCTGGATCGGCATTCTATCCTACAGGAATCAGATCTTCCCTACTTATTGGAGCGGAGACAACTCCGATAGGTTTTGTTGGCAAATCTTCAAGTTTGTCTTCAGCCAATCCAATCATTCTAATCTAGGGTACTTACCCTTCATCAATTTCAATTAATCAGAGCTGGTATATAATTATAACAGAGAATGCATGTTCCCTTCTGGGTATTTCCGCATTCCCCTCCTTTCACGCATTCCATTTCCTCCATGGTCTTTGCAACCACAGAAAATCCACTCCACAGCTTGAACGACCTCAAAGTCTCACAATTTGGCCAATGCAAGTGGAATTTCTCAATCTCGGTGGCTTATTTAGACGTTTATTAGTACCCTCGGCTTGCATCGTAATTTTCGAGCATTGTACGTCAATCCTGCTTTGGCTTACTCACAAAGCTCTAATCTTGTTCCATAAAGTGGTCACATTAGATGAGGAGGTGGGTCTACGATTCTTTTGTTGAGTTGTCAACATGGCTTACTTTTGGTATCCCCGACCGCCCACTAGATCAATTTAATATGGGTAAATCCTCGCCCATGTAGATACTAGGTTCACAACTCACTGGAGTTCAGCCCAGTTCATGGACGCCGGTGAAAATCTTGTTTTTGGTTGTGAGTCTACCACAAAAAAAACTCATTTGTTGGAAGATCTCATCTCGTCGGGCAGAATCGTTACTATGCTCTGGTTGCAGTGAGGTAGGACTGTGAGGGTTTCCAGATTTTAGTGCTTACTTGTTTTCCTGTTCTAGCCTCAATACTTACGGTATGTTTCTTAAATCTGAGTTACCCGACCGTCTTTTTGATCGAAAATTTAGTCTTGCTCGGCTCTCCGAAGTTGACTGATTCCGCAAGTTTTTGACCATTCGAACTGGGACATAACTCATCCTCTATTCAGTTGTAATATTTGTATAACTTGTTCACAAATCTGACCATTGACCGCAAATTCCAATTTTTTTTTCCAGTTGTGGGTAACCGTTCTTCAAATTTCTGATCACTACTTACCGATAACGAAGGTACACACTATTTTAAATGGCAAGGGTGGACCGAGTTGGTTTTCTGCATCCTTGCAGATGGTATGTCCGTAAATTTGAGGACATTTCAATCCCTAACGGTACTTTAGGAGTTCTTCAAATACGACTCTACGCGTTGTATTCGATGGATAAGAGAATGCTTGTCCTGATGCTAACTTCCTTCACGATCGCGGTGTCGATTTCAGCATACATCTTGGTTTCCGTACTTTCGAAAGTCAAGGGTATGTCGCTTCATCGAACTCTTCAAAATCACTGACTGAAACCCTGATAGCGGCGGCAGTAAATTCGCCATTCGGTGGAATGGTCTGCATTCCATTGAACCCCACTTCATCAATCTACTTACTCTGGGTACCGTTGATAATATTTGAGTGCATGCTCCTTGCCCTTGCCGTGTTCAGAGGTTTGCAGACTCTGAATAACAGTGGGTCACTCGGTCGAAAGTTGGTACTTATTTTTATGCGAGATTCTGTTGTATATTTTCTCGCGTGAGTGGACAGGTCCTTTTTGTCTAGTTCGGCATCTTTGAACCGTTTAGCAGAATCTGCTTGACATATGCCGCATGTTTGGGAGTCGGGATTTCGGAACCGGTATGTTTATCCCAAAGGACTGCGATATTGCTTAAATCTTTTTGTCGACAGACACTTCTTGGCCTTCCCACTGTCTTCGCCATTGCGCTGCCATGTGTTCTTAGTAACCGGCTGGTTCTGAACGTTAGAGCCTCGCATCAAATGCTTACTACCAGCGTTATCCCGCAACCAGTTTCTACAATCAGATTTCGATAACGGGTGCCGCCGTCGGTGCGACTTAAAGCTTTTCCTGCATTTGAATAAGTAACGACGACTTTCCTTCTTCCATCCCGTGGATCAAGTAATGATTTACCAGCATTTATCGTTATTCCAATTTTGTATATAATTTAATATTCCACCTCCCATATTAAAAATAATATACCCACCTGGTAACAGAATCCAGATTGCCAGTTCCGATGCAACTGCAACACCCAGTGGTCGACAAAGTAGAGACGTGAAGAGGCGGTAAGACGCATTTCCCTAACGAGTTGATGAGCATTGTTGAGCTAAACAATCCAAAATATGGGTGTCACCCTTGATTTTACAACTTGAATGTCTATTATTTCTTATTGCTGCGGTGGGATTAGATGGAGGATAATGGTACGGGCTCCAGTAGAGCTAGAATTGGCCATGGGTGATTTTTTGAGTCTTGACGGACTCCGATAACATTGGGCACGAATCGATTGTATTGAAAGGGGAGGAATTTAACCCGAGGTATACACGTGTCCAACCATCCTCTCTCACACCTTCGAATCTGAACGTTCTGAACATCCACTCGTATGGCCGAAATGGGTCCAGAAAAAGACAGGATGCACAAGCAACTTGCGTAAGTGAAAGCTACCTTACGCGTACATTGCATTTTTAGACTCTGCAGGGAGACCGATACACAAAAAAGTCCACCCCAGCAAGACCTCTCCAGGCTCGAGGTAACTGGTAAGTACTCAATTGCTCAAATCTTCTAATGTATCTTCATCTTCCCTCTCAGTCCTGCGGGCGCACGACCTTCCGCGTCGTATAAACCCCTTCAGCAAGAAATGGTCTTTCTATGTGACCCTGACGGATGGAAGTAGCATAACCCAGACAGAAGCTATTCAAAGCAAGAATCAGGCCGTGGAGTGGAATCGAAAGCTCGATGCTTTGTAGGACATCATTGTTTTTAATGCTACCTCTCAATTGACAGACCCTGACAGTGATGTTCTTCCGTCTTCCCGTATTACATTATCTCTTTACTTAGTCGGAAGCAAGCACGCAGACGAGCGTATTGGAACTCTTGACATACCGCTCGAATCCCGAAACAGTATGTCCTTAGTTTTAAGCCATTTCCTGCAATGGACTGAGCGATCTCTTATGCAGATACGCCCTTCCCTCTGAATAATACTCCACGGGTCAGACTCTATTTAACGGTCAACCTTCTGAAGAACACGAACTCATCAACGCTTCTGGCCGGCCTCTCGAATCCTGTAGCAGGGGGAGTGGGTAATGTGCCTGTGGCCCAAGGTTCCGAAGCTGAGGTGTCCAACGCCATTGCCGAGAAAGCTCTCCGCGAGACTGACAACTCTGTGGAGACAATGAATTGCTATGAGACATGGGCAAAGGCCGTAGAGAGAATACGGTGGGTAATGAATACACTTGGTTCCATTGCGGCGGTATGATTATCACCTGATTTGTTCCTACCTTTTCCTAACTCGGCTTTTCCGTTTATAGCTCCACCCCTATGCGAAAATCGCGTACAGCATAATTTCAGTCATCCCTGAGGTAGATCTGTCTGCTTCATTGTAGTATTAAGATGCTCACATTTCGCCAGACGTTTTTGAAACAAGTTGACCTCGACATGAAAATCAAAGAGCTACTCGAGGCCATCCATGATGCGTTTGATTTTGCGCAGGAAGCCAATGTTCTGCAGAACATCGAGCCAAAGTCCAAGCAAGCGGGTATTCTTATCCTCATGTTGGGCCATGTAGGGAATTGTTGCGACTTTATCCAGTCTTATGCTCGGGACAGCAAGTTTTGTAAGTCGTCATCTTCATGATCCCAATTGTCCATTGTAAAGCATGTCATTTGCAGGGATGCAATTTTTGAGGAATATTGATGGACAAACCGGCCAAAAGATTAGTGACCTCCGTTCTACCTTTGGTCGTCTGCGGGAGAATTTTCTGGGTCATGCTGCCGTGGTCACAGAGATC
>Ga0307517_10007496_pt1 | contig 15874 bp, 21 predicted proteins | sample 23_EM_MG_FD_194515 | JGI IMG/M metagenome (GOLD analysis project Ga0307517, IMG submission 194515) | Populus trichocarpa ectomycorrhiza microbial communities from riparian zone in the Pacific Northwest, United States - 23_EM | ecosystem: Host-associated > Plants > Roots > Unclassified | place... | reverse complement strand
AAAGGGATATGGCATTTCAACTTTTAATGGAAAAACTATTGCCTAGAAAATGTGTATGGTATTTGTTCTTTTCTGAAGGGTTTTCATACAATTTTCTTATCAAGAATATGGGCTTTTGCACCCTGTGAGGATGCACGGCTCCAGCACGTCCTCCAACTCTGCGTGGTGGCATCGGACTCGGGGTGTGGTAGGTGACACGACGTCCGTCGAGTCGGGGTAAATTTCGTGGAGAGAAAATTTTCGTCTTCGTCAAATGCTCCCTTTCACCTGTTGGTGTTCAGGAGCCTTCTGAAGGTTTAAAAATGTGAGTCTTGTTGAGTGGGCTCTCGACCGTCTCGCTTATCATGCAATCCTAAACCAAACTCAGTTGTATTTCGACTGAAGACGATAGGTGTGCGGGAGTAGGAGTACAGGTCGAAAAAGCTAGCTATTACTAATCGTAGATAGTATATATATACTGTTCCTAATATACCACGTGATCAATAACATGGCCATGGACGAACGGCGGGGATCTGCGCTCACCACATCAACAATCTCCTCTGTCACCCCGACCAACCACCATCTTTATCCTCTTCAGCTCCATCCCCTTTCCTCATCCACTTTATCACGTGAGACTGAGGTCCTTTGTGACCTTTACTCCTCTCTATCTGTTGCAGGGACTGACAACAGGGTTCATCGTCACCCGCAGTTCCTCCAGGCACCGACTCTTCATCTCCACCTTTATGATTGCTTTTGAGGTCATCTACGATGATACATACTCAAACAACTCCCGGTGCACCGTCAATCGGGGCACAATTACCCTTCGGGAAATCAACCAGATGGAGTGCAAATGTGCTCCTATCCCAAATATAAACTCAATGTTGAGCCCGGCGCACTCAAGGAGTTCGAGTCGATGGTCCACAGGGATTTCGAGGGTCCAGAACCTTACCCAGCCCACTACGCCCTCCCAGCCCCTTCCTTTGGTCTGTTCGCGCACCCGAAGCCGAGTACGAGCAACATCCTACCTACAATTCCACCCTTCAGCCCCAGAGCACCCCCATCCCCACTGTCTACGACCACCCTGATACCTCTGGAGAATTGTCACAAAGGCCCTTGATGGACTCATACCCTACGCCCTCAGACCCTCCCCAACTCCCCACTCTCCATGCTTCGCATTCGAACGTCCCCTCCCCAGCCAACTCGATGTCCCCAGTCACTCCCGCCAACTACGAGGACAACAGCGCGAAGACAGTCTTGTCCGCCGGGTCCAAACAATGTGAATATCGGCGACAACATCTCCCCGCCAAATGTCGTGCAGACAGAGACGGAGACCTTGATATGGAGCCCATGACGGACGCCTTCTTGACTGCTTTTGTGTTGGCTGCTGTCGCTATTGGAACGCCCCTCCCCGGACGAGAGCCAAGTGGTGCCCCGAAGAATACTGCGAGGATTCTTGGAATCGCGAACCAGGGGGTTAAAGAATTTAAAGGGTTCAGGCTACGATCGACCAACTTGGTATGGTGAACCGAGATCTTCCATCGAGGCGCCCAAAACTGAATGCTTGTTCGCAGCTAAATTCGGGGTCGAAACCAAGGAGCCCGATGACAGCCTTGAGATTTATGGGAAACCCATTCCCGAACTTACGGCTGGGGTCAGTGTTCACTGTTACGACGACCACCGGGTTGCCATGGCGTTTAGCGTTTTGGGCACCGCGATCAAGGAGACGGTTCTTGAAGAGAAATGATGTGTCGAGAAGACTTGACCGAACTGGTGGGATGACTTGGAGAACAAGGTATACCGATAAAGGGGAAGAAATCTTAGAACACGGTCTAACAACTCTCTTTAGATCGGGCTCAAGGTCAAGGGCGTTGAACTCCTCGACTTGCACACCGCTGCTGGGTCTCTCAGTGCGCCGGCTACCCTGGAGTTCCTTTCCGTGAGGCGGAGACCGAGACCCTAAAGGAACTCCTCAAAGACTACTCCACCGAGCACGTCATTAGCCTGGGTGGTGGTATCGTGGAGAGTCCCGCCGCTCGAGATGCCCTCAAGGCTTACTCCAAGAAGGACTCAGTTGTTCACATTGTACGGGATATCGAGGAGATTGTCACGTACCTCGGTGCTGAGACCGCTCGCCCCGCGTACGGTGAACCTATCGAGGACGTGTACAATCGCCGTGCTCCGTGGTATGCCGAAGTCTGTAACTACGAATTCTCCAACAACACCAGGAGCGGACCCGATCCCAAGGCCGTCGTCCAGGAGGTTTCTCGTTTCTTCAAACAGGTCACCGGTCAGAGCCCCAACCACCCACCCAACCTTGCTCGAGGCAAAAAGTCATACTTCTTGTCTTTGACATACCCCGACATCAAATTGGCTTTGCCCCATATTGACGAGATCACCGCTGGAGTTGACGCCCTCGAACTTCGTGTTGATCTTCTCCACTATCAAGATTCGTTTGACAAGATCGGATCATACATCCCCACCAAGGCGTACGTTGCTAGCCAGCTCGCCACTCTCCGCCTTACTACCTCCCTCCCTATTGTATTCACCGTCCAAACCGTATCACAAGGCGGTTCCTTCCCTGACACCGCGGAGGCGGAGGCATTTGAACTTTTCGACCTTGCCGTGCGTGCTGGAGTCGAGTATGTTGATGTGGAGATCTCTTGGTCCACAAAACGCGTCTCGGACTTGGTTTCCAAGAAGGGACAGACCAAAGTCATTGCGTCGTGGCACAATTTGAGCAGAAAGCTCGCCTGGGATGGCACCGAAGCAAAGCAAAAATACCAGGATGTGGACAAGTCCGGCGACATATCAAGATCGTCGGCAAAGCTAACGCTCTCGAGGACAACTTGACTCTCCACTCCTTCATCAAGAAGGTACCAGCCGCTCCTGGCTCGAAGCCAGTCCTCGCAATCAATATGGGCGTAGCGGGCCAGATGTCGAGGATCTTGAACTCGACGTTCAGTCCTGTCACCCACCCACTCCTCCCGAACAAGGCTGCTCCTGGGCGGCTGCCGTATAAGGAGATCCAAACTGCACCGAGCCTCATCAGACAACTTCCCCCACAAAAGCACTATCTGCTCGGAACTCCCATCTCCCACTGACGCTGCTTCTGTCAAGCCGAACACTGTCTGCGTGTACGCCCGCCCATGCGTGCGGTAAACCGGTCGCCCTTCTGCTATCCTTATTCCCCTTGTCGTTTGCCCCCCCCACTACAAATTATCCTGGCTTCCTATTCCACCTTCGTGTCTAGACAGCGGCTTCCTCCCCCGGCCAACTCGATGTCCCCCAGTCACTCCCCCAATTACGAGGACAACAGCGCAAAGATAGTCTCGTCTGCCGGGTCGAATATGATGCAAATATCGGGCGACAACGTCTCCCCGCCGTATCACCACGTACATGCACGAAACTCCTCCTCCCAAATACCAACACATACCAAGACACAGATCTCAATAGACGCCAAGCACACCTCTCCAAAGAAAACGACTTCCCATCAGCACACTGCTCCCGTCAAGCCGAACACCGTCTATGCGTTCGCTCGCCCGTGCGTGTGGTGAACCGGTCGCCCTTCTGTCATCCTTATTCCCTTCGTCGTTTGTCCCCCACTACAAACCGTCCCGGCTTCCTATTGTATCTTCGTGCCTAGATGGCACAATTTTTACCGTTTTGACTAAACTACTCTCGGTGACTTCGTGTTACTTGTGGACTGACAACTGCATGCCCATCGGCCATCCGTCAATATCTTGTTTTCAAACTCACAAAACTCCTTACGACTACATAGTCAAAGTTCCAACTGACACACCCGCACGTTTCCTATGCTACCGTATTTAGGTAGCCGACCCGCACCCGCTACCCTACGTTAATTTGACCAGAAATGCACAGACGATTTCTCAACCAAGCGGGGTGACAATTGGAAAAGCAGAAAAACCTGTCAACGTTCACCCTCATGGGACAATGGACAGCATGGGCGCGAGATTCTTAGGAAGTAGCCACGAACAATATCACAAAATAGTTTCAGAGGAACCCCCCTTTGATGATGTCAGTGAGGTCACACATGTCTTATCAGGCCATGCACCACTGGCCTCTGGGATCCAGGAATGCATACCTGCTTCTGGAGTGGTGCCAGTGTCACCGAGTCGGAACCCATGCCAGTCACGTGGAAAACTCAAACCACAACCCCCACCCCCGCCAATTCATCTCTGTCCTTCGTTAGTTACTCCGTATCTCGCACCTCGTGGTATTTACAGCACACACGAGGCCACAAGTGTCACCTTCCCCCCACCATGCAGCAGTCATCAGTTTCGGGGCGTCTTCCGTACCATCGCGCAGTGACCAGAAACTCGTCCACACCCACCCCAGACCCCGCTGGGGGTGACATGGTACGTTGCGTATCCATGTTCATATGCAGTTCTGGAGTACTTTTAGTGACATAGTACACCCCAGTTCTAGTAGCAAAGGGCTACGGGAATTCTGCAGCATCCGTCGTGTGACAATATCGCCAGAAGCCCACAGGAAATGTGTGTCAAGTGTCAGCTTAGCTCGTGTACACTTGACGTTATACTGACACGTGGAGGCAAGCAGGGATGCCCCCTCCGTGTATTTAAGAATAACAGTCTGGACGTTTCACAGACAGCCCAATGCCACCCATCTCAGAGCAGTTCTATGGCAGTGACGAAGACGAGGCGATTGAAGTGTCGGACCGCTCTCGCTCTGACGACGAAGTGATCGTGAACGAGATTGAGGTACGCAGAGTCTCTTCTTGTCCTTAGCATACATCAGTGCTCATGTTCCCCCCAGCGATTGCAGATTGCGAATGCTCAGCTGAACGCTGAGGTACGAACATTAAAGGGCACGGGTGCTGGCAAGCAGGCTGGCAGTGCAGCCTCGTCAACCATTTCGACAGACGTGGCAGCACATCAGGACCGTACGCGCCTTCGTGGCTACCGTAACCACGGTAAACGGTTCGCTGCCTTATCCGAGTTATGGGTAAAGAAGTCAGCCTTGGGAAGGCCCTACCCACAGCGCCTCCTGTCATCTGGTCCATGGCACCCCGAGCGATGCGCGAACAATTCTGCGTGGGAGGAGGGTATTGTTGCAGAACTATACTTCTTCCTGCCTGAATCATGTCACGAGCTCATCGAACACTCGACACTCTTCTCGCAGACGGTATGTGGATGGCCTGCCTAAATCAGCCCCTGGTCTTACCATTTCGAAGTTCATTAAGGGTGCTAAGAATTTTCGAAGTGCTCTCATCGACAGTGTGCGCAAGAGTGCCGTTGAGATCTTCTCAATCGATTCTGTGACCAAATTGCAGTGTTACTCCGCCAACCATGATCGCTCCCAGATACCTGAAATCGTTAACCTTTTGAAGAACCCCAACAAGCCTGACTCCGAATATGCACTCCACCCCCGAGTGTTATTCACGAACTACGAGGTTGTCGAGTTAGAGCTATTTGGAAGTTCTGCTCTCTTGAAGGCCGGTTTGTCTTGTTTTGTAGATTTCAATTGTTGCTTATGGTCCCCCCAACAGATCCTGAAAGTGGTCCTTCTTGGACAATCTTCCCTCGACCCTTCTTTCGCCCGACGGCCTGGCCCAAAGGGATATGCACACCAGTGGGAGATGACATCTGTCACTCCGGGCTGTATTGCAATGGCCGCAGTGGTGGTAAGTGGACCCACATGTTCCAATTGCCTCATGGGGCTCACGATTTCTATGCAGGCACAGTTCATCCTCTCACCCGATCCAGTATTCTCTGAAAAGGGCACTATCTCCAAGATCAAGTATAGTGACCGTTTCAAACAATACAAGAAATTCATCATAGAACATCTCAAGACACGACGGATGAAGGAATTGTTTGCATGGTATAACAGGGAACTCTTCCCAGCCAACTCTACGGACTGCCCACCAAGTCCTTCGTCTGCTGAAGGACAAGGGGCCAGTGATGCCGAGGACAACTTCTCTAATGCCTTCAAAAATAGTGACATCCAGAGTACGTTTGTATCTACATTTGTTCTCGCTATTACTACTAACAACCCACCCAGGTGAGAGCACAACAGAGCCGGTCATCATACCACCCCCCACTCCCCCTTCGGTACCCGCCACGTTCACCGCTGACCCCAACACCCCAACACCCATGCCGCCTGCCGATTCCGATGAACCATTGGCCGTGACAGAGGACGAAAGTGAGGTCACTGCCACGAAGCGGCGAACCACAAGATCTGCCAACAAAGCATTGACCACAGTGGATGGTGAGAATGAAGTCACCGTCACGAATAAGCGGCAATCCACCAGGGGCGCCGTCACCAACGCCAAAAAGGCGGGGATGAGAGGTAGGAGGAATGTAGCTAAAACCTAGTTCCCTTCAAGTGCAATTAGTTTCGGCCATGTTAAATAGATTCCTATCCAATTATCTTCTGACGTCGTGATTTTAACTACCTCATGATCTTGTGCGACGAGATTATTAACTGCTTGAGTCAAGATCTTAGTCACTCGAGCCGAGATTCTAACCGCCCGAGCCACAGTTTTAATCGCTCAAGCCATGGTTTTCATTGCTTGAGCCAAGATTTTAATCACTTGAACCAAGATTTTAATTGCTTGAGCCGAGATTTTAATCATTCGAGCCGAGATTTTGATTGTTTCTCCTCAATAACAATCGAGATGGCTCAGAATTCGCCAAAATCAAATTTTAATTGGTTATAATTGGGTGCGAACTTTTTGCGACAGGACAGTCCAATGTCAGATCCAAGAACAACTTTAACTTCACATTGCAAACCCACAACTACATCATGGAGGTGATCATGTCTTTGGAACACCCAGGAGGTCAGGGAATCCCACTGTTTAATGAGACAGAAGTAGAGATGATTTTCAAAGAATATCATGAAGAATTCTTTGACAGGGAGTTCAGTTGCATGGTGTATAACTATACCTACTCCTTGCATAGCACCTGATAATTTCCACCCATAGTCTGAGCTCCTTGCAACACATACAGAAGCAAGGAGGGTATAGGGTGAGTCTCAACTGCATCCAGCCCTCACCACATTGGTTCTCAATCACCAAGTTGGTAATGATGGTGGTGACAATGGCAGCAGCAGCAGCAGCAATGACAATGATAAAGGCAATGGTGATGGGGATGATGATGATGATGAAGGCAACAATGATGCTGAATGAGATGTGAGGATTAAATATTTGTTCCCCCTTGATCCATTGATAAAGACCATTCCATATATTGCCAGGGGAGATGTGCAACCCAGAGCATATTACTCCCCTCTACTCCATTGATTGAACTCATCACATTTGCACCACTCTGAAATTATCTTTGTCCAAATGATCCCTCCACACCACCAAAAGTGATGTTTGACCTCACTTGGTTATTGCATCAAGATGACTAGTCCAATGCCCTATTCTGTGTGACCAATCTAGCTTTCATTGAAGGAGATGGATTCCAACTAGGTTCAGGTACTACCCTGAGCGAGGTACTGCATGGCTTGTGCATCTGCTGTGGACTATCTGTATAGGTGTGTTCATCATTGAGAACCCCATGGATGTACAATAGCATATGGTGTTGTGTATATGTATAGTGTGTTATGCATTCAAATATCTACATTCCAACCTTTATGTTCACACTGGGGGCAAGGGGTGGTGTCCTGAGCTGGTACATCACAAGTCCATTGCAAGGACATGGACAAAGTACCAGGCCAAAACCCACCTGGTACATTGTAAGTTCATTCAAAATGTTTCCAGCCAGTTTCTCTGGGTCAGGAAATGGTCAGTACATTCACAGTGTCCCAGGTCATGTAACCAGGATGTCCCCATCATAAACATCATAAGAACATTCAAAATTTTCCCAAGTGGCTCATTCAGAATTTCTTGCAGTTTCCCCAGCAGTGTGATTATGGTGCTCCCAGCCAGTAAAACTCAACAAACCAGAACAATGGACCCAAAATGTTTCCAAGTGGCTGTTGAAATATAGTGTTTTCACCTTCTTCTAATGCTCACTTGTCCTTGTAGTTGTACCCCATTTGGTATCCCCTTCAAGTACTTCATATATAGTCATCTCCCTGTTTTTTTGTCTCCTCAGTTCTTTGTTCATCCTGAGGAGTACGTATATTATTTCCCTTTCCTTCTATACCTAGACTAACCAATGTGTAGTTGTATCCCATCTAGGCTACACTAGATTTCGACAGTGGCACATTCAGAATGTCCTTGAAATTCCACCCATGGTGCACTACTTTTGGTAAAATTCAGAGAAACTCTGGGAACATTTCAGGAACATTTCAGGGTCTGGGTCAATTTTCTTACACTGTAACCAACAGATACATTTAGGATACATTTGGAATGTGTTTCTAAGATGAAACTGAAACATTCCCAATGGTAACATTTAAAATTTTCTCAGATATACTTACAAAATGTTCCTACAAATGGACCATGTACTTAAGATGTTCCCACTTGGAAATGGGCCTAAGAATATCTAAAACACATTTCATTTACATGATAGAAACACATTCCAAATATACCCTAAATGTGTCTGTTGGTTACAGTGCAGGAAAATTGACCCAGACCCTGAAATGTTCCTGGAATGTTCCCAGAGTTTCTGGGTACCCTCACCCCCAGTGGGAACAGGACATTATCAAGGTCAGTGATAAGCCCCAAGCCAACCAGAAACATACAGATAATTTCTTGATCAAACAGGGTGGCATCAATGTAATCCTCTCTCCTCAGCATCAAGATGTGCACCAGATTTCAAGTCTTGGTCCCCTGTTGATACCTACCCCCACTCTGGTGATGAAGTCTCTACGCTTTTGGAATCCACTCAGATTTTTACCAGTTGCTTAATATACTTGAGTGCCAAGTTTTTGAAGGTTTAAAAAATATAGGAAGTGTATATGGGCTGGAGAAATGACACCAAAAAAAGGTTGAACAGTGATTGTGGGCATTTCTGTCTAGTCTTACCAACAGCCACCTAGTGAGTAGCCTGAATACATGTAACTAACTGCTATAATTATTTGTTCAGTTTGGTGGTCTTCTTTAGGCTGTCTTCTATGACCAAGCCTAAGATCCCATCAACCCTTCCTCCTCTCCCCCCTCCATCCACACTGCTATGGTCAGCTGAAATCATCAATGCTCACTGTAGCCTGGTCTCAGTCTTTGAGACTTCATACAGGGTGCTGAACCTTGATGAATCTGATCCCATTTGACTTGGCTACCATCTCAAACAGGTGAAAATATTTATTGCTTCAATTGTTGATATCCTCAGCATTTAGATAGACAACTCACTCTCCCAAAAATATGTTTAGGTCATCAGAAGGGCAGTTGTGTTGTTAGTTGACAGGTTACATGTTGCCCTAAGTCAGGCAACATCAGTGTTTGTTATCTCCTTATATGTATGGAATTTTAGCTCATATCACCCAAAGTGAAAAATTGAATGTATCAAAGGTCCAAGTGATTACTATGGTGAGGAGTGGGAGGTATGGTTAACCATAATAGTATAGGATATACCACTGCTTGTTCAACAATAACCATTCCATTTTTCTTGTTAGGAGCACAACTGGACCCCCAGAACAAACGAACTTAATTTGACACCAAGTCAATGATCACTGTTCAGGATCAACAGTGCCCTAGGCCCTTAAGAGATACAAAGTGAAGTCCTGTCCTTTGCAGGGAACTGTTGTCCAGGAGGGTTGTGTGATACCTCAGGGAGAAGACTGTCTGAGTCACACAGACAGAAAAGAGGGGAGAAGTAGAGACCAGAGCTTTCACAAGAGTGAGATAGGGGTGTAGGTTCTAGGGGCTACCCAGAAGTCCTATGGAATATCAAAACTGGGGAGTACAGTGCTATCTACCAAGGGTATATATACTAAGGGGCCAGTGCACAGATGTTTGGGGATGTTTGACAGAGGCTAGAGTATGAGTCAATGATAAACAGCCATGAGGACAAAGGGTGGAACACACATGTCTGATGAAACACATCAAAGAGAAGAGAAGTCCTTAGATAAGAAGTCCTTAGATAGAAGGGCATGATGGAAGTGAAGTGTGTCCATCAGAAAGAAAAGAAAGGAAGAGAAGTCCAATAGAAATAATACATATGTGACCATCAAAAAGGGGAATGAATGAACATGAAATGGGGGATATGATGAAGCACAGGGTTCAGGGTTGATCCATGAGGTGACCATGAGGCAGGGCCCAGGGTTTCCTGAAAGAGATCTGATTGGCTGGAGATAGAACTCAGGGCATGCATATAAGGTGTGTCCCTTTGACAGGACTTCCCCAGCACTTCCACAGTTGCTTTCTCCAGCTGAATCAATTCCTTATCCGTAGAATACTAGTCCTCTCTTCCCTTCACCAAATGCCTTCCACATCATGCCAGCTGTATGAAATGCTCCTTCCTCCATCACTTCTGGTGACAACTATCTCCTCTGTTGGACTCACACCTTGGCCTCCTTCAACCTTAATCATCACCACTACTCTTGTCAGCATTCTGGAAATCCCTATCCCATGGCAGAGGATGTTTTCATTTGCTCCAATACAGCCATGGTGGATGACAATGACTTTGGGGATTTATTCCTCAAAGACCTAGTCCATGCTGGATGTTGTATTGCCAGGAAGAAGCTGGAGTACTTGGGACCTAGTCCCTTCCTGAGAGGCTTGCTCAGGAGGGATACTCAAGCAACAATAGATCCTGAGGATAGGGGGAATACCTTGCTGGAGACTGCCTTGGGATATGCAGGGGTGGCACCTGTTTTCAAGAGGAGAATGAAAATCTCCAGACACATGTATGTCTTTGGTCTTCCTTGTCTAGTTAGAACTTGTATTGACTAATGACTTTCAGATTGATAGCCAGGAAATGTGTATCATTAAATATGGAAGGAGCAAGAGGAGATGTCCCAGGTCTTGCTATGGCATGGCAAGATGATCAGGGATTTGAGGAAGGTTTTGGAGAGGTCCAATAGGAGGTTGAAGATGTTCCTCAGCATGGGGGAACATGAGGGCTAGGATGATTAATGTCCCTCCTGTAGTGATAGAGCTGAAGAGCAGTGAGGCAGGGGACTCTGAGGAGATTGTGTATGATCTTACACATACTGATGCCAGTGTCTGTGACAGTGAGGAGGAGAGATTGGCAGATGAGAGGTAGGAGGAGATCAATAGGGATTGGTTGAACTTTAGGACCAGGTTGTCAACGAGGACTCTGTATTCAGGGAAGAGGTGTTTGATGAGGAGTTCTATAGGACCTACTGCTTGAGGCGGGAGTAGATGGATTGGCCTGTTTGTCTTCATAGATGTCTTGTAGTATATTCTATGTTGTATGTCACATGTCTACATTATAGTGGGGCTGGTGGGTGGTGGGACATGACAAGACATGTTCAGTGAGCCAGAGTGTGACATTGGACTATGTTTATTTTGTAGTCCAATCAAGTGGCATACAAATGTTTCATAGTATTGATTACAAAAATTTATGGTGTGGCCAACCCATATGAGAGAGGGAGTAGAAGACCAAGAGAGGGAGTAGACAACCAAGAGAGAGGGTAGACAACCAAGAGAGAGGGTAGACAACCAAGAGAGAGGGTAGATGACTGAGAGAGAGGGTAGACAGCTGAGGGAGAGGGTAGAGAGTAGTGGAGGGGGGGAGCAAAGGAGGATACAGCTCAACCCCCAGAGAGCTGTGCCCTTTTAACCAAATCCAATATGAACCCATGGGTGACTTAGCTGTAACACCATGATGGTGTGAGTGATTCTCACCAATCACAATGGTGGTTGCAACCGCAGGAAAAAGTGGCATTTTCCAACAAGACCCTTACACTCTATGTGAGGCAGATCCACCAGGGGCCAGATCTGGTCATCTTGTGCTGAGACTAACATGACTGCCTGCTTTTTTGTGTTTTTTGCAGGACAGAGGTACATAAAAACTGTAAGACCTGAGACTTACAGTCCCAGGAATATTCCTTTGTATAAGTACTGTCAAAACATGGTAAACATTAGATAACACAATTCTGAGACAGTGGTGGACCTGATTCTAACAAATAAAATGACCCAGCAGCAGCAGCAGGCCTGACAATAATGAAAAAATGGCCCTGGCAGACTCAGCAGTGACAAAAAAACAACCCCACAGTAGCAATAGACTTGGTGATGATGAGCCTGTGATAATGGCAGACCCAATGATGACTGATCTGATGACTGCCACTATGGTCATGTGGCAGTACTGTACTCACACAACCATAGTGGCAATAACAATTGTCAAAACTGGTGACAAGTGCCCAAGGACAACTGGCAGACATTGCAATGTTGAATTTTATCCTAGGGTGCTGGCAGGTCATGGGACAGTAAATACAGTTGCCAGCAAACTATATGATTGTGTTGGGCCACCAGCTGGCCATACAATAGTGTAACAAGCCATTTGCAGCTCCCAGGCTGACATGGCCCTCAGCTCATCTGCTCAATGTACCTGGCTTATAACAAAACACAGCCAAATGGTTACAGTTCATCTACTGGTTGGGCAATAAGTTAATAAATGTGTAGACAGTGTACAAAAACAATAAATTGGTTACTATTCATGTGAACAGACAGATGACTGAAGTTTTTGTTTGCAATAAGGCACAATTCCAATCACACACTCTCAGTATCTTGTTTGTGTTCACTCCCACTTGTCCCATCTGCTTACTTGTTGTCTACTCTGGTATTTGTTTACTTCTGTAAGCATTAGCCCTTGTGCTGATTCTGGTCTTCCTAGTCTCCAGATACCTCTTCTGCATACTTTCCTACCTCTAACCCCTATACATTTGGTCCAAGCCATCTGTACTCTGCCTCCTCCCCTCAAGATGTTATCTCCTATTGATCTCACAGAGGATCATGAAGACCACCTATCATCTGACATTCAGGAAGGCTGGCTTCCTACCAGGGACAAATCTGTTCTCCACCTCTTTACATTTGACCAGTATCCAGTCTGCAAAACCCACTATCTTCTCCCCCAGATCGTACCCCAGTGTTACATGAGGCAGATATCCCAGACTTTGATTACACCATTCTCCTTCAACTGGGCCCTCCTGTTGACTCCTCAGTCTTACAGGCATATCAGCATGCAACCAGGTCTACCCAGCACCTAGTCCATTTAGTTATCCTCACACCATCTCCTGGACATGGGGAACCAATCAGACTACCTGTTTGGATCTTTCACTATTAGAGAGAGATAGAGCTAGCTGTATCATATCTAGAGTAATGGAAGGGTGCTATAGTCTGGCTAAAATCACACTCAGAATCCCCAGCTACTGCAGGCCATTGTCAGGAACTGTTAATGGCACTCTCATTCTTTCCCTGGTCTGACAACAATGCATCAGTCAAAGACATCACCTCCCTCCTCTCAGGATCTCCCCCACAATCCTATCTCTCCAGCTTCCACATTGATCATGTGATCAAACAGATCTCAAATCAGCATCATGGCCTGTATGGAGAGGAGATTTCTAGGTGACACCTCATCACAACTGTGGACACCCTTTGGTCAATCACCACATTCTACAGTACCAAGCATCTACTAGCCAGGAGTGGGAATCCTTGTTGGGAGCATCTTATGGGGATTGAGAACAAGATTGTCAAGGGGGAGGTTGATAGTATTGGTAGGGGATACCATCCTCCATCCTACTGGGTCTCAGTTGTCTTTGACTTTTAGCAAGGGTGTATCCTCTATGGTGATTCACTTGGCCACCCAATACCAAAGCAAGAATACAATGCATTTGCCCAGTGGATTAGGACCTTATATCAGAGGTCTGGCAGGAGTGTGGATAGTTCTAGCCTAGTCACTTCACTATCTACTGGATACCAGAATGATGGTGCTTCCTGTGGGCTGTTTGCTCTGAATACTATTGGTCACCACTACCTTGGCCAGCCACTTCTCTCTCCTGATCACAAACTGCTGGGTCATAGGTAAATGGAGATCACATTGGATCCCATCTATAAAAACACAGTATGTTCTATACTACATAGTATATTGCATTTTGACTTATTATGCACTACAGGCTGTCAATCTTGATGGTAATACCATCATGACTGACTTTTCCTTCCTCTCCCCTGTTAGACCACTCCAGAATACCACATCCAAACCATCCCCAATGTAAAACTATAACCTACCTCCACTTATAATCCTGGATGATTATTCTATCAATCAAACCCTTCAAGATACTCCTATCCAGGACTCAAAAAAACCAGCTTAAGCAGAATCCCCCTCACTTACAACACTCTCTCCCCATTACCACAACCACTTTGCCTCCAGTAACTCTGACTCAGATATACTCAACCCCCCATCTTCTGGTATACCCTCAGAACCAAATTCTGCAGTAACCTCAGAGTTTGATCTTCCATCAGCAGTGGCCTCAGACTCTGACCTCTTACTTCCATCTAAGATCAAATCATTTGGGCCCCAAAAACAAACAGGAATCCATCAGTTCTTCTGGGTTTTAACTGAGGATGAAATCCAAGCTGTACAGGCAAAGAGAAAGAGGGTAGACTCTGAAGAGGAGGATCAGAGGCAGGGAAAGCTTGTTTCCAGGAGGAACAAGAATTGTATTGTCCAGCAAAAGCACAGAGATGAACTTGTCAAGATTGACATTGACATTAATATGCAAAATGCCAATGGGAAGTTGGTTCAGGTAAGTTGGTCTACCAGCTATACACATTATATAATAGCAGTCTGACCATCTTCTCAACTCAAAGCAAATCTGATCAAGAGGTCCAAGCCCCAAGCTGTGCTGATGTTGCTGCTACCTCATGCCCAAAGAGAGCAATTATGGCAGAGGCAAAGTGACAGGAGAGGATAAAGACTGGCAGGGCTTACAAACCTACCAAACAGAAATCCACTCCTTATATATCCATCAACTGGAAATCCCCAGCCTTCTGGCCATTGATTGATCAGGTGGCAAGGCAATACATTGGAAATCCAAATCTCACTGAGTTGATAAAGCAGCTCTAGCAACATGATCATTTCAACCACCACATTCATCAACACATCAGTGAGTGGAGGGATCCATCAGTCAAAGACAGGATTGTGTGGTCAGAGAAGACACTTAATGAAGTCAAGAAGGGGTTCCTCCCAAATGGGATGCAAACCTGATTTCATATGTTTGTGAGTACCTTTCTATGATTTGATATCATTTACAGTACTTCACTGTTTGTTCTGACACCATCACCCCTCCAGTCGAATGACCATTTCTCCTTCCACAACTATGTTTTTGCAATAATTTCAGTACAGCCTTATAGCTAGAGTGATATTCTAGGAGTCTATGTAGTTGTTATATCATTAAACGATAAAATCAAAGAAAAATAGTGAAGTCGTGTCATTGTCTAAGGTTTGATCAAAAATTGACATTGGTCCCAAACCTCTACACATGAAAAAACAGCAAAAGTTGGGTGTCATGCCATTAAAACACCCACAACACCCACCCCTACTTCCTTCCCATGGCAGGATAATGTGAGTTGGCAGACATGTGCTAGAGGCTTGATCAGTTTCGGCCAGTCAAGTTCGTCACAACACAGGTTTTGTCAACCGCAGTAAGATCACTTGAAGAGAAAGGGGATTGAACTCTCTGTTTGATGTTGTAGTACTGGTACATTGGTTGTCCTTATATACAAGTACTACGGGTCTGTGAAATCATAGGTAGAAAAGAAAGATAAAAGAAACATGGTTTTAATTGTAGGTCATTGTCAGGGCCACTCTGTGCTGAGACCTTCTCCAGGAGACAACTCCTACTGGGAGTCACTAACTGTTTCTTGAGTAGCTTGCCCTTGCTGAACAGAGACAATAATGAGCCACAAACACTAGGGGCAGAGGGGGTCTTACCTGGCAGGCAAATTGAGAGTTTTTTGAGAGTTTGTGATCAATTTGCTCCCACTTTGCCCAGCAGGTAAGTTGTGAGTTCT
>Ga0307517_10007495_pt1 | contig 15876 bp, 18 predicted proteins | sample 23_EM_MG_FD_194515 | JGI IMG/M metagenome (GOLD analysis project Ga0307517, IMG submission 194515) | Populus trichocarpa ectomycorrhiza microbial communities from riparian zone in the Pacific Northwest, United States - 23_EM | ecosystem: Host-associated > Plants > Roots > Unclassified | place... | reverse complement strand
ACCCCAAGTGTAGTCGTTGTCATTTTGACCGTCCGGAGAAGGTTCAGTGATTGTATGTCTAGCCACATCCCATTCGATCACGACACTCAACCTTTGTATCAGTTTACTCAGGTACCCCATTGCTGAGGGTGATATACCGAGACAGTGAGCTCCTCATTGACACTCTCTGACCAAGAACCCACCAACGTCATGTCCATCAGGTTTTGGCTTCTTTCTCGTGTTATTCAGTAAGGAACCCTTTGATTCATAGCTTCAGTGCTAAATGGTGGGACCCAGCTTTGACCCTCTCCGCGTTTTTTTTCCACCTCCTGGCACCGGTAAACAGCATTCCCACAACCTTCCGGTCCGGAATCTAATAACCACTCGTTTCCACACAGTTTCAGTTCTTTGGCCTCTTGGGTGTTTGCGTTCGAGTTATACACAGTACCCTCTGTTGTCGCATCTTACTGAATCTTAAACGAGCTGCGTCGCTGAGGGGTGGTTCGACAATCACGAGGTCAATCAGCCTCGCATTCGCGGCTGCTCCTGGGTCGGGGACGAACCAGACAGAAACAATTCAGCTCGAGGTGTACGGTGCGCAGAGTGATGACGAGGATTCCAGTTGACAGGCGGAAGGGGATTTCGTTGTAGGATACAGCAGTTAAATTATTAATCGTTCCTCCTGATACCGCCATTATTGGTTCTGTTCAAAAAGTTACCCTTCTTATCTAACGTCGCTACGAAGTTGCTTAATGAGAACAGCCAAGTGATCGCGGTTTGTACAGAACTAGCTGGGTTACCTGAAGCCCAGGGGGTGGCCGGGATAAAGGGGATATGCGAAGGGGCACACCTCAAGTACACACATACCCTACGATATCGATCTTGATTCGAGTGCAAAGAGAGTGGGCCTGCACCCATGGAAATAGAATTATAGGAGCTTGGAGGTACGCATCAGTATAATGAGGGGATATCGTAGCGAAATATGTACTTATAGCATTATGCATTAGATCGCAAATTCAGAGTTTCACGCCCGCGCCTCTATATCTCCCAAGACAGGAGGCGCGGACGCTGTGGCGCGGGGGGAGTGCGACCCCCTTGCGAATAAGTACCATAATAAATGCCCGAAGGGGCGAAACGATTGCGGACAGGGCCCTGGCGCGACCGCGATTTTTGCGGTCCCGACACTACTGGTGCGAGGGCAGAGAATCGCGTAGAACGGGCCGGCGTGGGTTCTACCCCCGCCCTGGGGTGAGGGTAGTCGAACCCTCCAATGGGACGAAACGAAATGGGCGTTATTTGCCAAGTCACGTTGAGTGTGATCCGAAATAAGAAGAGGACGGGGTCCTCCCTGAAGGGGAGTTGAACGGGAACCCACGAATCGATCGAGGGAAAGTTGGTGTTTTGGGGGCGGTAGTAGGTTCCGACCTCGAGGGGGATCCCAGCTTGATCGGCGAAGAGAGATTCCTTTAGTTTGGGCAGAGTGGCGCGCGCTGGGTTTGTAGTTGCGTGTTTGTCGAAGATGACGTTTACGCCCTTGTCCGAGATCCTGCCACGAATAGAAAAGAGGTCGAGGATCCTCCCTTCCTGAAGGAGCTGATGTACCCGGAACTCGGGCGGGGCGGCCCTCACTGCTACCCGCACGACGTCTCTCAGGATGCGCAGGTCTTTGAGTCATACAAGCCACGCCACCGGCCAGCCCTGTGGTGTACGTGGGGACTACCTGGGCGTCACCCGTTCGATATGTACCCTAGGAGACCCACAGCCATTGCGAACTTCAATCCATTCCCGCATGGTAATTCGATCAACCGAATGGTCGCCCAGGACTACTGCGATCTCCTGGGGGATGGATTTTTTCAATATTGGGAACATGGGCCAGGTGGCGATCCTTAACCATCCGGTATCAGGCAGAAGCCTGAGGATGTCTACGCGGAACTGGTATATACTCCCTGATCCGGCTCGATGCAGTCCTTCCGCTCGGGGGTTGGTGGTCAAGGGCCCATCGGTTTGGTGCTTCGTGTTCCATGTCAAGTAAATCGAACCGTGGTGGTATTAGAAGGATCGATTATCGATTAGCTACTGTACCCCACAACGGAACCCCCGTGACAGGGACCTTCTTCACCACTCCGCACCTCGAGTCGCGTCGCGTCTGTCTGGGTTGTTTCTGACTCGGGGGCAGTAGCGAAGGCGAGACTGATTGACCTTGTGACCGTTGAACAATCCCTCGGCGATGCAGCTCGTCGAAGGTTCAGTAAGATACGACAACTGATGATGCTGTGCACGACTCGAACAGGAGCAGACATGATGTTATAGGACCGAGGCTACGTAGAGACGAGTGGTTATCAGAATCTATATCAGTAGGTTGTGGGCATACCGCTTACCGGTACCATTGGCACGTGAACAAGGACCGCAGAAAAAGTCACAGCTGGATCTCGCCGTTTAGCATCGGAACTACAAATCGAAGGGCTCCTTACCGAATAACACAATGAAGAAGACGACGCCTGACAAACTTAATGTTAATGGGTCCTCGGTTGGAGAATGTCGGTGAGGGGCTCACTGTCTCGGTACATTACTTTCACCAACGGGGTGCCTGAATAAACTAATACAAAGGCTGAGTGTCACGATCAAATGAGGGGTGGTGTAGACGCACAATCGCCGAACATTTTACTGACGGTCAAGATGACAACGGCTGCAACCATGGTCAGTTGGTTATACGGTAGCGTGAACGATGAAATTACTACCGAGTTCAAAAACGAGGAGAATCAAAAAGTTGAACTGAAAGATGAACTTCCCATTTGTCTGATTGAGTGAACACCCACTGAGCCAGGGGACGGGTGGTGCAGCAACTGATCAGATGGTGTCGGTCAGGCATATCGGCCATGCAAGCCTGAGAGTTACTCACTGAGGGTCATGTGGAGGTAATACCAGGTAATTACGATCCCAGCCACCGTCCCTCCCTGTACGCACGGTGAGCCAACACAATCCCAGAAGTTTGTACGGGGGCGGACCACGTAAGTGATTGATAGAGGGATGACAACACGTTTTGACCGGGAGTATATCGCAATGGTTCTCAGCAGGAGGATGGCTGGAAATGATCAAGGAATGAGTTCCGAGGACAGCGGGTGCCACTCCCATGCCTGACATTCCGAGATGAACATTCCGAAGAATGTGCTCCCTGTGATAAACCAATAATAGTCAGATGTGAACAAGTTCTATATGTAGCGTTCTCTCTTACACCCGACGATTTCGTAGAGGATGCCACATGTCTAAGATGTTTCGATTGGTCAGTCTGCGGGTAGCCTCATGCAACACCCACTTGCATCAAAATCTATCGCGCCATACGGAACGGTCATTACTACATATCAGCAGGGTCACAGTTAGCATTCGCTCCATTCCAACGACGCGCAAGGGTGGAGCCCAACCCACCGGTGATAAGGATCGGCATATCAAGAAATGCACCGTACCGGGCTATGATGAAGAGGATCTTGGGGATACTCCATTCGCTTCGCCAGATGTGCTCGACTTCACGATCGAGGAGTATCAGCCAGTCGTATACCTAGTGACCGACAATCGACCGATCATGAACGGTTGAAGAACTGTCTCCGACGCCGCGAGAGTAACAGAGCGGAGGGACTTACCAAGAGCGCAAACATAAAGACTTGAGCGGGAGTCGTCGGTGAGAGGATGAGAGCTTTGAACGCTGGATCGCAGGTTTGGGACTGACCAAAACTGTACTGTCGAATTGAGAGAGGCTTTCGTGAGCGTCGCGGGGTAACACTTCTGGACATTGGCGCAGATAACGACGTGGGGGGAACACTCACGGCAATACGTTGGGACCCGGACGCAATCACGATGGCGTCAGAAATATCTGTAATACTCTCCATTCGACTCAAATCGTGTCCCAGTTCGCAAGGGGCGGAGGGGAGGGAAGGAGAGGAATGTCCTTATCCAGCCCTGCGCGAACGCTCATAGTTGATATATCGTATGCAGACTTACTGATACTGCGGTGCAAACCTCCTAGGGGTACTACACGTCAGGGTAGATCCCGTCCCAAGTAAACTGGGTGGGAGCTACAAAGTTGATCCAATCGCGGCCAGGCCAGCGGCGTGTCTGATTGGGGGTCCCGAGTAGAATCTGCGTGTTCGATAGTGATCATCGGGGTCACGGAGGAAGCTGAAAGGCCAGTACTGAGCATTGGGGGGTTGGGCTTCGGTGCCCAGGTGGCCCGGAGTACCGTACCCCTTCAGCAAGGCACTATGATGGGGAGGCTCGGTGTACTTTGAGTGGAGCTGTCTGATCAAACCGGCCGGTCAATATCAGAAATGAAAAGATCCGCACCGGCCTGAAGGGGAGATTTTACGGCCCAGCGCGTCTTATTTGTCATAACTATCGAAGGATGGGTACCACTGGTGACCGCCAGTGCGTGAGCGACTGGCTTTTCTGACATCTGGTCCCCGTGCGAACGACCCACATCAGCAAAATGACCGCGTTGCTGTGACGCTGTTGCGGGCGTTTAATTGTCTCTCGAACATCTGTCGCGTTTGCATGCTGTGACGTTTACTGGGTGTCTGGGATGCTGGGTCACTGTCGTATTCTATTTTTGTCTGCTGGGACGGACCCATTCGGGAGCTGCCGACGCCTGAGAAATCGGACTTAGGAAATGTGACGTTCTTTTCGTCTCATTCCACCAAGTCCCCAAGGGCGGGGACCTATCAACACTGTTTGCGTTCAATGCGAAGGCCTTTGTAGATGTCGTGTGTGCTCCTCGACCTCTTACTTCGCATATTGTGATGATTCTCCATGGGCCGGTCACTGATTCTGCAGGTTTTTAGGAAGCCTTTGTTCAACACCGATGGTCCGGCGCCCATCCCAAATTCCATGTCTACCACTTCGCCCCACCGACAACGTACGTTACAGGCGCGCCGACCACCCTCAACCTGGTTCTGGGTTCCCCGAACGAGCAACGCGCACCTGCCTCGGTTTCATCGGCGACTCCCCCGGGCTGTTCGCGCTTCCGAGTCCTCGTCCCCGCTCCCTAACGCCAGCAGATATCCTCCCTGTTCCCGGTCAATGGTCACTCCACCAGAATGACAGACTCAGGATTAAAAAGGAACGAGCGACTTGGGTATACAGGACAAAACAAAACCCTCTCGTGCTCGCTATCTCCTTTGTACCATACTCTACGAGCAATAAAATTATTTCTTAATTAAATTCTGACCAATTGCGCTCTTTCCAGCATCACAGAGCGACAGCGAGTTACCCCCCTCGTCTACAGCATGACCACAGCACTCCGCGTCCGTTCACGGCACCACAGGAGGTTATGTCTGTGGTGATCGACCACCACAGCGACTCCCCAGAACCCACAGCAGCGGAACGGTTTTGCTGATGGCCGCCCGGCCACCATCGATGACCCCAATTGACCGTCGCTCTCCGATAGGTCGGGAGTTCTCGAGAAACAACCAACCCCGGTTCCTGGCAGACGAATCATGTGGGGAGCGACCCACGGATACCCTTTGTCTCTCACTGGCAGCATAACCAGGGGAACGTTTGCGGACCCGCTGTCCCGACGATCGGTGGAGATTCATTACTACCCGCGCGACGTCCCCTAGGATCCGCAGGTCTTTGAGCCACCCAGGTCACACCATCGGCCAGTTCTGTGGTTTACGTGGGGACTACCTGGGCGTCATCCGTTTTATATGTACCCTAGGAGACCCACGGCCATTGCGAACTCCAATTCATTCCCGCACGGTAATTCAACTTCGGCCGAATGATTGCCCAGCACTACTGCGATCTCCTGGAAGATGGCTTCGTTCCACCCGGACGCTTCTCTCGGACTAGATGTCTCGGGCCGTAGTTGGTATGTGCAGCGAAAATACTGGAAACATGGGCCAGGTGGCGATCCTCAGTCACCCGGTAGCGGGCAGAGGCCTGTGATAATGTTTGCACGGAACTGTTACATGTTCCCTAACCCGGCTCGATGCAGTCCTTCCGCTCAGGGTCGGCGGTCAAGAAGCCCGTCGGTTTGGTGTTTGGTGTTCCACGTCAAGTAAATCGAACCGTGGTGGTATCAGAAGGAACGACTATCAGTTAGCTATTGTATCCCACAACGGAATCCCCGTGACAGGGATCTTCTTCACCACTCCGCACCTCGAGTCGAATCGTGTCTGCCTGGTTTGTTTCTGGTTCAGGATCAGTCGCGAAGGCGAGATTGATCGACCTTATGACCGTTGAACCATCCCTCGGCGATGCAGCTCGTCTAAGGTTCAGTAAAATACGACAACAGACGATACTATGCACGACTCGAACAGGAGCAGACATGAGGTTATAGGACTGAGGCTACGTGAAAGCGAGTAGTCATCTGAATCTGTATCAGTAGGCTGTGGGCATGCCGCTTACCTGTACCATCACGTGAACAAGGGTCGCAGAAAGAGTCAAAGCTGGATCTTGTCGTTTAGCATCGAAACTACGAATTGAAGGGCTCCTTACTGAATAACACAAGGAAGAAGCCGACGCCTGACAGACATAATGTTAATGGGTTCTCGGTTGGAGAATGTCGGTGAAGGACTCACTATCTCGGTATATTACCTTCAGCAGTGGGGTACCTGAGTAAACTAATACAAAGGCTGAGTGTCACAATCGAATGAGGGGTAGCGTAGACGTACAATCGCCAAACATTCTCCTGACGGTCAAGATGACAATGGCTGCAACCATGGTCAGCTGGTTATACGGTAGCACGAACGGTGAAATTACTACCAAGTTCAAAAACGAGGAGAATCAAAAAGTTGAACTGAAAGACGAACTTCCCGCTTGTCTGATTGAGGGAACATCCACTGAGCCAGGGGACGGGTGGTGCGGCAACTGATCAGATGGTATCGGTCAGGCATATCAGCCATGCAAGCCTGAAAGTTACTCACTGAGTGTCGTGTGGAGGTAATACCAGGTAATTACGACCCCAGCCACTGTCCCTACCTACGCGCACGGTGAGCCACACAGTCCCACAAGTCTGTACGGGGACGGACCACATAAGTTATTGATAGAGGGATGGAAACACGTTTTGACCGGGAGTATATTGCAATGGTTCTCAGCAGGAGGATGGCTGGAAACAAACAAGGAATGAGTGTCGAGGACCGCGATTGCCACTCCCATGTCTGACATTCTGAGATGGAGACTCCGAGGAACGTGCTCCCTGTGCCCAACAAATAATAGTCAGATGTGAACAAGTTCTATATGTAGCGTTTTCTCTCACACCCGATGATTTTGTAGAGGATGCCGCATGTCTGAGATGTTTCGATTGGTCAGTCCGCGGGCAGCCTCATATAACATCTACTTACATCAGAATCTATCGTGCCGTATGGAACGATGATTGCTGCACAACACCAGAACCATAGTCAGTATTCGCTCCATTCCAACGACGCGCAAGGGCGGAGCCCGACCCACCGGTGATAAGGATTGGCATATCAATAAACGGTCCGTACCGGGCTACAATGAAGAGGATCTTGGGAATACTCCATTTGCTTCGCCAGACATGCTCGACTTCACGATCGAGGAGTATCACCCAGTCATATACCTAGCTACCGACAATCGTCCGATCATGAGTGGTTGAAGAACTGCCTCCGACGCTGCGAGTGTAGCAGAACGGAGGGACTTACCAAGAGCGCAAACATGGAGACTTGAGGAATGGGAGTTGTCGGTGAGAGGATGAGAGCTTTGAGCACTGGATCGCAGGTTGGGGGCTCACCATAACTGCACTGTAGAATTGAGAGAGGCTTTCGTGAGCGTCGCAGGGTAATACTCCTCGACATTGGCGTAGATAACGACGTGGGGGAACACACACGATGATGGTTTGGGACGCGAACGCAATCACGATGGCGTCAGAAATATCTGTAATACTCTCCATCAGACTCAAATCGGGTCCCAGTTGCAAGGAACGGAGGGGAGGGAAGGAGGGAGAGGAATGACCTTATCCCGTTCGGCGCGAACGCTCAGAGTTGATATACCATATGCAGGCTTACCAATACTGCGGTGCAAGCCTCCTAGGAGTACTACGCGTCAGGGTGGATCCCATCCCAAGGAGGCCTGGTGGGAGCTACAAAGTTGATCCAATCGCGGCCAGGCCAGTGGCGTGTCTTATTGGGGGTCCCGAGTAGAATCTGCGCGTTTGATAGTGATCATGGTGGTCACGGAGGAAGCTGAAAGGCCGGTACTGAGTGTTGGGGGGGGGTCGAGCTTCGGTGACCGGGCGGGAGTCGGGGCACCGTACCCATTCAGCAAGGTGCTATGGTGATGGAGGGTCTCGGTGTATTTTGAGTGGATAGGTTTAGGTAAAAGTAGGGGAAGGCGACCCGCCTCGAACTGGAGCTGCCTGATCAAACCGGCCGGTCAATATCAGAAATGAAAAGATCCGCACCGGCCTGGATGAGATTTACCGCCCAGTGCGTCTAAAAACCTCGGAAAAGCGCGTCTTTTTTCCCATAGCTATTGGGGGATGGGTGCCACTAGTGACCGCCGGTGCGTGAGCGACTGGCTTTTCTGACACCTGCCACCCCCGCGAACGACTCACGGGCTAGGCTTGCAACGATAGTCGAGCCCGTCGCGGCGGCCCTATCGAATACCAGAGCCTTCGGAGTCCAATGGGATGACCTGGTTCCCGAAGTTGATATCAGTGTTCTGTGGGCAGACGCGCTTCAGACGTTCGGTGGATGAAGGTGGGTGGGCCACGCTTAGCTTGAGGCGCGAAGAGAGGGATGATCGGAGCAAAGAGATAATGAAACCTACTACTGAGCATAGAGTCGGTTTGCGCCGGTCGGCTCCCGCAGCCGCCCCGTCATGCGAAAGGCGTTCCCGGCATCAAAAATCTGTCTACTTAGGACCTGGCTCCAACGGGTGGGGGCGGGCCAAAACAAAGAACCGGGGCGATCAACTGCCGCACCCCACAACAAAATACTCGTCCGCCTGTTGACAGGAATTCCCCTCATCGTTCCGCGCCCCATGCGTCTCGAACCGAATCGTTTCGGCCTTGTTCGTTTCCTCCCCAGGAGCAGTCGCGGACGTGGGATTGATTGACCCCAGGATCATCGAAGGACCTCTCGGCGACGCAGCTTGCCTGAGGTTCGGCAAGACCCGACAACAGGCGGTACTGCCTGCGACTCGATAGAAGGCAACCATGACGTCACCAAGCTCAGACTGCACAAAGAGTCCGCGGTTGTCAGATTCTGGATAAGAAGCGGCGGTGTTAGAATCCGACTTACCACCCATGCCACTGACTGAATGATAATCGCAGAAAGAGTGGCGATTCATTACTCGGCACGCGACGTTTCCTAGGATGCGCAGGTCTTTGAGTCACCCAAGTCACGCTATCGACCAGTTCCGTGGTTTGCGTGGGGTCTACCTGGGTGTCACCCGTTTGATATGTGTCCTGGGAGTCCCATAGTCACTGTGAACAATTCATTTTTACACGGTAATTCAATCGGTTGAATGATCTTCCAGGACTGCTGCGATCTACTGGGGACAGCTTTGTTCTGCCCGGACACTTCTCTCGGGTTAGATGTCCCGGGCCGTAGTTGGTATGTGCAGTGAAAATACTAGGAACATGAGTCAGGTGGTGTTCCTCAGTCATCCGGTTGGGGAGAAGCCTGGGAATCTTGTTTACGCGGAACTGGTACATGCTCCCTGATCCGGCTCCATGCACTCCTTCTGCTCGTGGGTCAGCGGCTAAGGGGCCCGTCTGTTCGGCACTGAGTGTTATATGTCAAGTGAATTCCGTACAAAGCGCGACAACCGCGGCTATTTCATTTAGCAACCCCGAGATAGGAATCTTCTTCACCGCCCCGCACCTCGAGTCGAATCGCGTCTGCCTGGTTTGTTTCTGGCTTAGGGGTAGTCGCGAAGACTAGACAGGTTGACCTTATGGCCGTTGAATCATCCATCGGCGATACAGCTCGTCTAAGATTCAGTAAGATGCGACAACAGATGATGCTGTGCACGACTCGAGCGGAAACAGATACGAGGTTATAGGACTGAGGCTGTGTGAAAACGGGTGGTTATCAGAATCAGAATCAGAAGGCTGTGGGGATGGCGTTTACCGATACCACCAGGTGAAAAAGAATCGCAGAAAGAGTCAAAGCTGGATCTCGCCGTTTAGCATTGAAACTACGAATCGAAGGGTTTCTTACCGAATAGCACAAGGAAGAATCCGACGCCTGGCAGACGTAATGTTAATGGATCCTCGGTTGGAGAATGTCGGTGAGGGGCTTACTGTCTCGGTATATCACCTTCTGCAATGGGGTGCCTGAATAAACTAATACAAAGGTTGAGTATCACAATCGAATGAGGGATGGTGTAGACGCACAATCGCCGAACATTCTCCTGACGGTCAAAATGACAACGACTACAATTATGGTCAATTGGTAGCGGTAGTGTGAATAGTAAAATTGCTACCAAGCTCGAAAACGAGAAGAGTCAAAAGGCTGGACTGAAAGACAATCCTCCCACCTGTCCGATCGAGGGAACACCCACTGAGCCAGGGGACGGATGGTGCGGTAACTGATCAGAAGGTATCGGTCAGGCATATCAGCCATGTAAGCCTGAAAGTTACTCACCGAGCGTCGTGTGGAGATAATACCAGGTAGTTACGATTCCACCCACTGTCCCAACCTACGTGCACGATGAGCCACATAAACCTACAAATCTGTACGTGGACGGACCATGTAAGCAATTGATAGAGGGATGGCGACGCATTTTGACCGGGAGTATATCGCAATGGTTCTCAGCAGGAGGATGGCTGGAAATGATCAAAGAATGAGTGCCAAGGACAGCAAGTGCTACTCCCATGCCTGACATTCTGAAATGGAGACTCCGAGGAACGTGCTCCCTATGATCAATCAATAACAGTCAGATGCGGAGGAGTTCTAGATGTGGCGTTCTCTCTCACACCCGACGATCTTGAAGAGGATATTGCATGTCTGAGGTGTTCCGGTTGGTCAGCCCGTGGACAGCCTCATATAACATCTACTTACATCAGAATCCATCGCGCCATACGGAACAGTGATTACTACATAACAGCAGGATCACAGTTATCATTCGCTCTATTCCAACAATGCACAAGGATGAAGTCTAACTCACCGGTGACAAGGATAGGCATATCGAGAAACGCTCCGTACCGGGCTACGATAAAGAGTATCTTGGGGATACTCCATCCGCTTCGCCAGATGTGCTCGACTTCACGATCAAGGAGTATCAGCCAGTCGTATACCTGGTGACCGATACGTGAGTGGCTGAAGAACCGCCTCTGATACCGCGAGTGTAGCAGAACAGAGGGACTTACCAATAGCGCAAGCATGGAGACTTGAAGAATGAAGTCGTCCGCGAGAAGATGAGTGTTTTGAGCGCTGGATCCCAGGTTAGGGACTTACCACAAATGTACTGTAGAATTAAGAGAGGCCTTCATGAGTGTCACAGGATAACACTTCTCGGCGTTGGCGTAGACAATGAGGTGGTGGGAGGAACACTCACGGCGATAGTTTGGGATCCGGACACAATCACGATGGCGTCAGAAACATCTGTAATACTCTCCATCCGCCTCAAATCAGGTCCCGGTTGCGAGGATCAGAGAGGAGAGAAGGAGGCAGAGGTGTGTTTTTATCTTGTTCTGCTCGGACGCTCAGAGTCAATATGTCGTATGCACGCTTACTAATATTGCGGTGCAGACAGCCTAGGAATACAACGCGACAGAGTGGTTCACCGGGAACGCCCCGAGGCCGTGAATCCGCTTCAAGACTAGTTTCTCAGCGAAAATGCATTTCCTGGATCCCGTCCCGAGTAAACCGGGTGGGATTTACAAAATTGATCCAATCGCGGCCGGACCTGCGGCGCGTCTAATTGGGGGGTTCCGAATAGAATCTGCGCGTCTGGTAGTGATTATTGAGGTCATTGAAGAAGCTGAAAGACCGGTAGTGAACGTTGGGAGGGGACCAGGCTTCGGTAGCCGAGGCGAGCTGGGGCACCAGACTCATGCCCCTTCAGCAAATACTGGGAGCGGATGTTCGTACAGCCGCAAATCACCCATATCGGTTAACCGCCAGATCCGCCACGGTGATGGAGGTTCTCGGTGTATCTTGAGCGAACGGTTCAGGTAAAAGTAGGGGAAGGCGGAGGGGGGTGAGGAAGGCGACTCCGCCGTGCACAAGACAGACGTTTCCAGATATCCACCGTGTCGGGTGTCGGTCACTAACATGAGCGCATCCCGTGTACCCAATCCGGTGCCAGCTAAGAGACCGCTGATTAAACCAACCGGTAAATATCGGAAATGAAGGGATCCGCACCGACCTGGAGGGGAGATTTGCCGCCCGGCGCGTCTTATTTGTCATGTCTATCGAAGGACTCCTGGGTACCGCTGGTGATCGTTGGTGCGTGAGCGACTGGTTTTTCTGACACTCGTCCGACCCCCGCGAACGATTCACAGGCTAGGCTTGCAACGATAGTCGGCTCCACTCGAGTCCTTCGCGGCGGACCTATCGAACTCCAGAGCCTTCGGAGTCCAATGGGATAACCCGGCCTCCGAAAGCGATACAAATGTTGTGTGGGAAGACGCGTTTCAGATGTTTGGCAGACGAGGGGGAGTGGGCTATGTTTGAGGCTTGTTGTCGGAGAGAAAGAAACCTACTATTGAGTATTGAGTTGGGTTGCAGTGCCAGTCGGTTCCTACAGCCCCCCCCATCATACGAAAGACATTCTCAGCATCACAAATCTATCTACCTTAGGACCCGGTCCCAATAGGTAGAAACATACCGAAACAAAGAACTGAGACGATCAAATATCGCATCCTGGCACAACAAAATCTTCGTCCGCCTGTTGGCAAGAATTCTTCGTCATTCCGCGTCAGGTGCGTCTCGAACCGAGTCGTTTCAGCCTGGTCTGTTTCCTGTTCAGGAGCAGTCACGAACGCGAAATATCGAACTCAGGGTCGTCGAAGGACCTCTCGGCGATGCAGCTCGTCTGAGGTTCAGCAAGATTCGGCAATAGGCGACACTGTGTATGACTCGTAAGGCAACGATAACTGCGGCTATTTTATTTAGCAACCCCGTAGCGACGTTGGATAAGAGCAACTTTCAGGATAGAACCGTGGTTTAGTCTCCGCCGGCGTGATACGGAAGTCAAAGAGTACGCTGACGCTGCCGTCCTACGCACGGTTGAAACGGACAAATGGAACGAGGAGTAGTATCAGAACGAATGATTATCGACTACCCATTGGATCCTACCACGAGGCAGGAATCTTCTTCACCACCCCGCACCTCTAGTCGAATCGTGTCCGCCTGGCTTGTTTCTGGCTCAGGGGCAGGCGCGAAAGTGAGACTGATCGACCTTATAACCGTTGATCCATCCCTTGGCGATGCGGCTCGTCTAAGGTTCAGCAATATGCGACAACTGACGATGCTGTACACGACTCGAACAGGAGCGGACATAATGTGATAGAGCCGAAGCTGGGTGGAAGCGAGTAGTTATCAGATTCTGTATCGGGACGTTGTAGACACGTTGTTTACCGGAACCAGCATGTGAACAAGAAACGCAGAAAGAGTCATGGCTAGATCTCGCCGTTTAGCGTTGAAACTACGAATCGAAGGGTTTCTTACCAAACAGCACAAGGAAGAAGCCGACGCCTGATAGACGTAATGTCAATAAGTCCTCGGTTGGAGAATGTCGGTGAGGGACTCACTGTCTCGGTATATTACCTTCAGCAATGGGGTTCCTGAATAAACTAATGCAAAGGTTGAGTGTTATAATCAAACGAGGAGTGGCGCAGTCGCACAATCGCTGGACCTTCTCTTGACGGTTAAAATGACAACAACTACAACGGCGGTTAGTTGGTATGCGGTAGCACGAACGGTAAAATCACTACTAGATTCAAAAACGAGGAGAATCAAATAATTGGACTGAAAGACAATCCTCCCGCTTGTATGATTGAGGGAACACCCACTGAGCCAGGGGACAGGTGGTGCGGCAACTGCCCAGATGGTACCGGTCAGGCACATCAGCCATGAAAGCCTGAAAGTTACTCACCGAGCGTCGTGTGGAGGTAATACCAGGTAATTACGATCCCAGCAACTGTCCCTACCTATACGCACGGTGAGCCACACAATCCCACATGTCTGTACGGGGACGGACCACGTAAGTAATTGATAGAGGGATGGCAACGCGTTTCGACCGGGAGTATATCGCGATGGTCCTCAGCAGGAGGATGGCTGGAAATGGTCAAGTAATGAGTGCCGAGGACAGTGGATGCCACTCCCATGCCTGACATTCTGAGATGGTGATTCCGAAGAACGTGCTCCCTGTGACCAACAAATAATAGTCAGATGCGAACAAGTTCTGTCTGCAGCGTTCTCTCTCACACACGACGGTCTTGTAGAGGATGTTGCATAGCTGAGGTGTTTCAGTTGGTCAGTCTGCAGATAGCCTCATGTAACGTCCACTTGCGTCAGAATCTATCGCGCCATACGGGATAATGATCACTACACAACAGTAGAACCACAGTCAGTATTCGCTGCATTCTAACGACGCACAATGATGGAGCCTGACTCACTGGTGGTAAAGATCGGCGTATCAAGCAACGCTCCGTACCGGGCTATGATAAAGAGGACCTTGGGGATACTCCATTCGCTTCGCCAGACATGCTCGACTTCACGATCGAGGAGTATCAGCCAGTCGTATACCTGGTGACTGATACGTGAGTGGCTGGAGAACCGCCTCTGACGCCGCGAGTGTAGCAGAACGGAGGGACTTACCAATAGCGCAAGCATGGAGACTTGAGGAATGGAAGTTGTCGGTGAGAGGGTGAGAGCTTTGAGTGCTAGATCCCAGGTCGGGGACTTACCATAAGTGTACTGCAGAATTAAGAGAGGCTTTCGTGAGCGTCGCAAGGTAACACTTCTCGACACTGGCGTCGATAATGACGTGGTGGGGTGACACTCACAGCGATAGTTTGGTGTCCGGACGCAATCACGACGGCGTCAGAGATATCTGTAATACTCTTCATCCGACTCAAGTCAGGTCCCATCTGTAAGGGACAGAAGGGAGGGAAGGAGAGAGAGGAAATGCACTTATCCCGTTCTATGCGGACGCTCAGAGTTGATATATCGTGTGCACGCTTACTAATACTGCGGTGCAGACACCCTAGGAACACTACTTGTCAAGATGGTTCATTAGGAACGCCCCGAGGTCGTGAATCCGCTTCAAGACTAGTCTTTCAGCGAAAACCCATTTCCTGGATCCCATCCAAAGGAAACCGAGCGAGAGTCACAGAGTTGATCCAATCGCAGCGAGACCAGCGGTGCGTCTGATTGGGGGTCCCGAGTAGAATCTGCGCGTTTGGTAGTGGTTGGTGAGGTCATGGGGGAAGCTGAAAGGCCAGTACTGAACGTTGGTGCGGTCGAGCTTCGGTGATTGGATGACTCGCGGCATCAGGGTGCCCCTTCAGCGAGGTACTGGAAGCGGGGCTTGTGCAGCTGTAATTCACCCATCTAAGTTAGCCTACGGATCTACCATGACGATGGAGGGTCTCGGTATACTTTGAGTGGATAAGGTTCAGGTAAAAGTAGGTGAAGGTGGAGGAATATGAGGAAGGTGACTCCGCCACTTTCAAGGCGGAAGTTTCCAGATACTAATCATCGATTCATCCATCGTCTTGGGTGTATCACTAGCATGACCGCATTCCGCATACTAATCCAGCGCCAGCTAAGAGACCGCAGACACGCCTCGAACTGGAGTTGCCCGGCCAAACCGACTGGTCAATATCGGAGATGAAAGGATTCGCATCGGGATTTTACCGTCCAGCGCGTCTGAAGACTTCTGAAAAGCGCGTCCTATTTCTCATAGCTATCGAAGGATGGACGTCACTGGTGACCG
>Ga0307517_10007494_pt1 | contig 15876 bp, 12 predicted proteins | sample 23_EM_MG_FD_194515 | JGI IMG/M metagenome (GOLD analysis project Ga0307517, IMG submission 194515) | Populus trichocarpa ectomycorrhiza microbial communities from riparian zone in the Pacific Northwest, United States - 23_EM | ecosystem: Host-associated > Plants > Roots > Unclassified | place... | reverse complement strand
TCCGCAGCTAGAGAGAGAGCAGCCATCTAGTCTACCGCTTCTCCCTCACTTGATCGCTCCCCTTACTGTCCGTCGTGATCGCTCTTTTCGTTTTGTTCATCTTCCGTGCTTTCCATTAGTTTCATCACATACCCGACAAGCCACCCCATCGACTCACAACCTTGGCGATATCCGAGAACTGCTCCAATCACACGAACAAGGCATTGTAGACCGCGTGGTCCACCAGCTTAGCTCCCAGGACAGGAGGCAACAACCCAGACCCCCAAACGACTATCAACCACCTGCAAGAAACAGCAATGAGGGACAAGTAGCGAATCCAACCGTGACTCGGATAGCGGAGCTGGAGAGCCAGCTGGCTCAACTCCGGTTGGAAAGAGCATTCGAGCTGGCTAGGCCCCCTGTGCTCCCTGTACCGGGTATGTACCCCCCCACACATCTCCTAGAGCAGTTCCCAACCGAGAGCGCATCTGGTATACCGGAGTCAGTGGAAGCCTTGTTTCCTGGAGTTGAGCGTGCAACTCTCACCCCGATCATTGAAAACCGGTTCAAACCGACAAATATATACCGATTGCTAGCAACAGAAAAGGAGCGTGCCGAATCCCCGGGGACTATCAATATTGGGGGAATCGAATTCGAGCAGACAGAGCGGGACGGAAAAGAAGGCGATTACAGAATGAGCAGTTTTTTCAAGCTTGGGCTGTATATAGTGGGATACTGGTGAAGTTGGCCCCGAGTACCCTCCAGGGTGAGCTAGCCACCGCCCTATTCATATACACTATGAACCTGTATGACTTGCTGGAAAAATACACGTGGGAGGGTGTAAAAGCATACCACTTTCAGTTTTATAGAAAGCGTGTGGCAGGAGGAAGAAGCATCTACCACCCGGAGATGTGGCGCCACCTCGATAGTGAGCTTATCGCGTCCAAGTGTTTTGCACACCCGGCACCAGTCCGCGCTGCCTGGAATACAAGTCAAAGCCGAGCATCCTCCTTCCGCCGCACTACATATGCCCTCCCTATACGCGAGAACCTGCCCGCCATATCATATCCTCTCCCACAAACGAACCCTATATCGAGCCAGGCTGTGGCACTTCCTGACCGCAGGGTGAACACCTACACGCCTGGGTACCGCTCTACCACAGCAGTGCAACAAGGAAACACGTCGAGTATATACCAGCCGGGGCAAGCATGCCGCAACTGGAACTATCGGGAATGTAGGTCGACAAACTGCGGCTACCAGCATGTATGTACCACATGTGGCAGCAATCACAAGTCCACACTGTGCAGCCAAACAAGTAACGGCAATACCCAGCAGGGCATGATTGGACGATACGGACGTTTGCCTTCCTCCCTAACCCCCCCACCTTTTCTATTCAACCCTGCCTGTCCTCTTCATCACCTGGTATTCGCCTGTACTATAGAAACTTAGAAACATACCACAGTTTTCAAAGCTTACCCTCACTCAAGAAATATTTGCCAGCAGTCCGAGTATCCAACCCATTGCCCGCCCTAATACTACTATACGTTACGTACTCTTCACTCACCATACCCTACCAATGCCACCGGGTCAGCTAAATCTCCAAGCATGGAGAAGATTGACATTGCGCTACCCGGACCAGGCGCTCATCTCATCCCTCCTCGGAATATGTGAGTTTGGAGCGAGAATTGGCTTCCAAGGCCACTGGAACAGTATCACCATTCACCAAAACCTCTCAACTGCAACAGAGGACCCTGCCATTGTTGCAGCCGATATCGAAGCAGAACTTGGAAAAAACCGCCTAATGCTCTACTCCTCTTACGATAGCCTTCCACCAAACTTTACTGCATCTCCTCTGGGGCTTGCCGACAAGGCCGATGGGAGTAAAAGGCGTATACACCATTTATTATTCCCGACACATTCCTGCACTTCAATCAATGGTGGGATACCAGAGCAGTACGGAGCCATCACTTATAGCACGATTGACGAGGCCATTAGTGCTATCCAGAAGCTTGGGCCAGGCAGCCAGTTAGTAAAACGGGATTTCGAAAGTGCATTCCGGCATATTCCCATCTCCCCCCTTGATTGGACACTCCTGGGACTGCACTGGGAGGACAAATTCTACACCAAGCGGTTTCTCCCTTTCGGCCTCCGCACCGCGCCTTACCTCTTTAACCTATTTGCAGAGGTCTTCCACTGGATATTGGAAGACAGCTTGATGCGCCAAGGGCTAGCCGAAGCAACCATCATTCACTACTTGGATGACTTCCTTCTGGTTCTACCTCCGGTGGTCAATCTCTCAACGGTTAGAACGATCTTTGAGACACGGAGCGAGGAGGTCTGGCTCTTAATTAAAAAGGTGAAAAATGAAGAAGGAAACATTGTTAGCTTTGCTGGTCTTGAAATAGATACTAAATGCATGGTAAGTCGACTACCCCTACCCAAGCTAGAGAAAGCTCGCAAGGTTGTAGACAATGCCATGAACCAAGCATCCCTCTTACTTCACGAGATCCAGAAGATGACTGGCTATCTCAACTTCGTTGCTGCTGTGGTGCCTCTAGGCCGGGCATTCCTCCGCTGCCTATACAATATGGAGCTCTACTTTCCCACAACCAGAAAGGACTACCGAAGACGGATCTCGAGTGCGGCCCATAAGGACTTGGCGTGGTGGCTGAAGGTGCTTGCACTTTCTCCCGAAAGGTCAATCATCCAGGAGGTGCCTGAATGAATTCTTGTCTGGACAGATGCCACATCTACGAAGGGACTTGGAGGATTTTAGGTCGACCCAACCCGGCCCAGCACGCAGGCAGATCCCAGACCACCCAATACAAAACAATACTGGCAACCGAACCGCAGCTGCGCCTTTTCTATCTCACTACCCCGGTACTTGACTAGATTGAAAGAACACAGTAATACCACCGAGATGCGTGCAGTGGAGCAAGTGCTCCTCCATTGGGGCCTATTATTCCAAGGGAAGCGGGTTGTAATCCACACCGTCAACCGCTCAGTTTTCCATGGCCTAGCGAATGGCACTATTAAGGGCCAATCCATGCCAGTGCTACGAAGATGTTTATTACTAGCGGCAGAATACGATATAGATATCCAAACAACCTGGATTCCAACCAAGGAAAATGCCTTGGCAGATGCGCTCTCGCGGTTCGACTATGATAGTATTGCTAACCTCGCCCCACAGCCTTTATTTCCAACTTGCAGCCCCCGCGATTTTGGGTTTCTCACGTACAGCAATCGGGACTCTCCCCAATCGCGGCCTATTATCTCTGGCGCGGCCTAGCTCCCGCTACACGCCGCAACTATGATACCCCACGTTCACGGTTTTCACTCTTTTGTATACTCGCCCACTACCATTATGACAATGGTGGCTGCTTTCCAGCCAAGCCAACTTGGTTGATCGAATGGTTATGTTCATTAGCTGGCTCAATAAAGGTCAAGACAATGAAGCTGTACTTGTCAGGTATCAAATCTTACCAACTCGACATCGGAATTGACTGCACAGCATTTTCAGATCCACGACTCGAAAGGACACTACACCGTATTAAAAGAGACCATGCAGAGCCTGAGCGGAGAATACGAACCCCCCTGACCCGCCCACTCCTGCTCAGCATCCTCAACCAGCTAGCAATCCCGAACTACGATAATGCTGTATTCAAAGCAGCCTTTACCCTGGCACTTGCGGGGTTTTTAAGAGTTGGAGAGTTTACCTACCGGAAGGCAGACCAAGAACTTGGGCTAGCATTTAAGAACTGGTTCCTAACAAAGAGTTGCGTTAGATTTGTCAATGACCGACAAGCTATCGACCTTACGCTTCCCGCTTCAAAAACTGATCCCTTCAGGCATGGCGTCCAACTGATAATCGCCGCAAGCCACGACGAAGCCTGCACGGTACTTGCAATGAAACAGCTTATGGATATTGACATCCACAGACCTCGCCTAGCCCCCCTATTTTGCATCGGACACGAGGACCAGCTACCATTCTCACGTGAGTATGTCGTCCAGAAGCTGAAGGAGCTGGCAGCCAAAGCGAACCTGGGTCTGGTAGGATGGAATGGCCATAGCTTTCGGAGAGGCGCAGCGACCTGGGCGGCGGAGGTTGGCATACCAGATACACAAATACAGATATTAGGAAGGTGGAAATCAGAAACCTACAAAGCTTATATCGATTACTCGCGGGAGAAGCGGCTTTCCCTCTCCAGACGATTCCAGCAGGTGCACCCATCACTCTCCTGATATGGTCTGTTAGCCTGCCTTGCACTGGAATGGCGCCCCTTGCCACCTAACGGCAGGCCGAAGGCTCCAGGCGCTGCCACCTGCCTTCGATTGGGATATCACGGTGGCAACGATTCGCCATGGCAAGGGCAGCGACATTCCTCCCAATATCTCCGACGGTGTAACCATGACACCAATTAGCAAGGCTGCACTCTGGGTTCATGTTAGTTTAGGTCTTTCATTTCTCTTACTTGTTAGCTAGTATCTTAATGTATTTTCATGGCTTTGGAAAATTGGATCAAGATTAAGTAAAAGAAACACCTGCCACCTGAAAGAGATATATATATAATCATACTCAAAAAGATGATGTGGCCCATGCTTGAGCATGTATTGTGCCCGAGCACACCCAAACTTTATGCTGGAGCATGATCATGCGTAGTACTAGTCTCTTTCCACTAACTGAAATTACAGCATGGAATATCACTCGACTTCGGTAGTCTGACCTGGTCTAGTCTAGTCAGTTCTCTTGCCATTGGCTGTGCAGTCAGTCTGATTAATAACCTCAGACTAGACTGGATTACCACTAGACTGGATTACGCCTGGACTATGCAGTCCAGACTAGTCCATTCTCAGATGACTCTGAACCTTCGCTTGGACAAATGGGGAAGGCAAATCTTGGTTGAGAAGCACGAGTAGCTTCCAGTGCACAGTCTTCCGCATATGGGCCTTCCTTCTCTCTTCTTAGTTAGACAACACCAGACCGATATCAACACCCAGGAAAACCAGTCATGGACACATTTCCACACCAGTTACGTGTCATATTTTGGGTTCTGGCCCGTGTTGCTCCCTGATTCCTATCTCACGATAGCTTCCAGTCTTTAACTTCATCATACCCAGTAGGCTCTTTACCGTTTTTTAATTTCTTTCTTTTCAATTACAATCATTCAGAACCTTGTTCATTCTGCTACTCGTGCCAAGGTTGCGGCGTACGGCCGCAACCCCCGCATGTTCGCTGGCTCACAACCGGGGCCACTCTAAAGAGTGCCTGACAGCTCAACGCAAATTTACAGCTCAACGCAAATTTGTGGCTTACCATAGTAATAGTGTGGCTCAACACAATTATGTGGCTCAGCATAACTTTGTGGTTTAGAATAACTTTGTAGCTAAATATGATATATGAACATTTAATTTACATTTAATTTGACAACCTAGGATGCTGCCTCATGCTTGGCTTTTTTGATATCAGCCTACCGTAAAAACCCGCTGTATCCACTATCGGGCATCAGGCTCTTGACTTTCACAATCCGAGACAAAACACCCTGTGAAGGAATAGTGCTTTCCACACAATGTATAGCTTGGGGAGGCGAAGCTTGCGGGATCTCATTAACTGGTATTTGTTATTTTGTTAACCTGCCGTGCTAGGTCTATTGTGGTTGGGTGCTGAAGTACAGGCGAGATCTGTGATAGTAGATACAGCCGGTTTTTATGGTAGATTGGCTGGGTGGTATAAGGACTAACTTAGATGCCAGTGCCATGTTCGATTTGTATTGTATTTTGTATTGTCTTGGTTTTCCTCTTGGAAAATGTGAATGAGTGAGCTGTTGGAGAAAAAAAAGGTATTCTGGTTTAAAGATTAAATTTCTGGTTGGGTGGGTTCTGTATTCTCAGGTGTCTGGACCAAGCCACAAAGTTGTGTTGAGCCACACTGTTACTATGGTAAGCCACAAATTTGCGTTGAGCTGTAAATTTGCGTTGAGCTGTCAGGCACTCTTTAGAGTGGCCCCGGTTGTGAGCCAGCGAACATGCGGGGGTTGCGGCCGCACGCCGCAACCTTGGCACGAGTACCAGCCAGTGCCCCCGTCACAAAGGTGTTCAGGGTAGCTAAGCGATGTTCGAACTGCCTCACGGTTGCCACGGTGGTGAGATTGGGGTGTCTCTTGCCCGGATGGTGGAGTTACCAGGGAAATTGCGCCACCTGAGACACCTGCAGTCCCCGCCCGTCCGCCTCGGGCTGTCTTCCGGACGGACACCAAGAGACACGTCCGTCCCGTCCGGGCCCGAAGACGGATAAACTGAACGCTTCGTACCACTGTTTGTGGTATGCTGATAAAGATATAGATGATTGGGGAGAATTACTGACCCGGCTCCTTCGATGGGTAACGAAACAGCGCCTCGGATTTTTCATAGGAGCATTGAGTAGAAACGTGGGCCACTTATAAAACAGCAGGTATTCTTGCAGGCTCTGAAATTTTGGGACTAACTACTCAAGCCTAAGTTGATACTATCTAGGTGACGATTTATGATAGGTCCGATGTATACTAGGTTGACGAGATCAAGTGCCCGTTGTTTTCGTCGTAATGGGTCAAGGGCTTTGGGGGTCATCGTCGGTCACTCACTCTTGAAGAATGAATTCAGAAAAACAAAGTTACTGAGTTTGTCGACACCTGCCTTCCCCTGCTCGGAATAGGTTCTGAAGCACTGGCTTGACAACCGGGACTCCCCACCAAAAATACCTGAACTACTAGTACAATACAAGTACCAAGGAACCTCAACCTATTCTCGAAATTATAATTATACCAATAGTGGCAGCAGTTGCAAGAAACAAAAGGAGGCGAGAATCGGGCAATCAAAATTGTAGCTTGAGAAGTGTGGAGCTAATGTGAATGTTGATAGATAGTGTTGCGTTGGGGTTCAATAGTTTTAATCTAACTATACTCGCAGCGTGAATAAGTCCTCAGACAGCGGGGCAGCCCCGACCCCCCGCAAAATTCAATCATCGTGAGAGCCATCGCAGTGATTACGATCGCAACTACATCTATTGAGACATTTAGTACGAGTACTCAATGCAAAATAAGTTATGGTGCACTCATCGGGAGTGACAACCGGCAATCCCACCGAATGGCCAAACAACCAACCTTAACTAATTATAAAACAGATATCATGCCAATGGTGACACAATCGATTGCGAAGAAGAGGAGAAGGGAGGAGAAGATACTCAACCAGTGTTAGAAACATGGACCTATTGTGAATAGTGATATCTGCTCTTGTGCGGTGGAGAGAGGATGTTTGGCACGGGGTGTGCATTGCCAGGCCCTACTGGGAAGTTCACCATAACTTATTGTTAACGGGGCATAAGGGACAGGCAATAAAAAGTCCTACAGTGCGAGGGTGGGTTGGGTTGATTTTGGATATAATTCTGGAACCCTGCAACCGAACTGCCCCAGCATAAAAAATATGTTGTGACGTGAAGAACCTCTTAAAACTAATAGTAGGTTGGGACAACCTATCGCCAATTGGGCAAGGCGCACAAAGGTCGGCTCGGACAAAGAGAATGGTGTCTCGGAGATGGTCGGCAAAACGTACTCCCGGTTGCTGGGCCATTGCGGGGTCATATCCCAAAGAGACTGGGTCTGTGAACTCCCACTAGATCACCGCCTGCCATGCTGCGAGACTTCGACACCCTCATCTTTCCCACAGATCGCGTTCTTTATTAACTGCTCGCGTTTTTGCACCCGCGTTTTTTGCATCTCAACGCGTAGTTTCTATATCTCTCCACCTAACTGGACCAAGAAACATACACCAGAAAAGAAACCTGATGGCCCCCAGAAGAGCCAGCACACGCGGTGGGACCTCCGCACCACTAAGCAGGCGTGGAACAAGAGGTGGAATTCGGAAGAATCCACGTACTCGACAAGCTCCAACTCGATACGACCTACACCCGGAACCAGCTCCCAGTACCCCACGAAGTGCCGAGACCAACGAATCCGGAAGCAGCAGCATGGAACCCGAACCCAGTATACCTGAATATAGTCACTCCCCTCAGAGCAACGAGATACAACCCAGCTTAGCCCCAGTATCCCCAGAAAACCCAAGGCCACCACCGGCCACCCCTACGACTGAAAGCGAACCGGAATCACGCTCCCCATCCTCACCTCGCTCAGATCGTACTATTAGCCTCGGCACAATGCGGCAACTCCTGCGCTCACACGAAGAAGATATCATAGACCGCGTTGTCCAGCGACTACGATCACATAATCCGGTTCCCCATATAGACAATACAGGCAATACCAATGACCCTATTCGAGCAACTCAGGACCTTGAGCTCAACCCAACCTTAACGAGAATTGCCGAACTGGAGGGAGAGCCAGCCCAATTGCGGGAGGAAGCCCAGCGGGGCCAGCAGAGCACGAGGAATGCGAGAGCACTCGGTATGTACAATTCCAGCCAATGCCACCTTCCACTAGCAGGTGAGAACGCATCTGCCATTGCAGACTCCGTCGCAGTACTATTCCCAGGCGTAGAACGGGGGACATTAGTCCAAATAATTGAAAACCGGTTCAAGCCAACAAACATTTACCGGCTGCTAGCGAGCGAGAAGGAACGAGCTGAGTCTCAGCGCACGGTTAACATCGGTGGTATCGAGGTCGAACAAGCGGAAAGGGATGGTAAAGAAAGCGAATACCGAATCAGCATATTCTTTAAAGCATGGGCTGCTTACTCTGGCATCTTGGTAAAGCTCGCCCCCCATAGCCTGCAAGGAGACCTCGCGACTGCCCTCTCGATCTACACAATGAACCTGTACGATCTGTTAGAGAAGTACGAATGGGAGGGCGTCAAAGCCTACCACTTTCAATTTCACAGGAAGAGAGTAGCGAGTGGCCAGAGCATCTACCATGGAACGGAATGTCGTCAGCTAGACAGCGAATTAATCGCCTCGAAATGTTTTGCCCATCCTGCGCCCAGACCCACGTGGACTCAGAACCATAAGCTAGCCCCAGCACCAACCCGAAGATTCAGTGAACTTCCAATTCGCGAGAGCCTCCCGGGCCATGGCTATAGTAGTACACCATTTAGTCCACATACCACAGCTCCCTACAGCGCGCCCGAATACCGGACACACTATGGACATAGTGTAGCCTCCCCCGCGAATGCACGAATCCCTACAGGCACCGCACCTTTACCTTTCCAAGCATGCAGCAACTGGCACTTCCGAGAATGCCGGTCAATGCAGTGCCGCTACCGACATTCCCGTATCTCGTGTGGTAGCAACCACCGAGCACCACAATGTCCCTCTGGAGATAGTACCGGACAACTACTGCCATCCTACACAGGGACCAACCGACGTCAGCCTTCCTAAGTCCTCCAATTTCTTTTATGCCAAGCATTTATCAGCTTTCACTTCCTTGTACATATCCCAGATATTGCTTTAACTGTAAGCTTACAACTACTCAAGCATCCTCTCATATTACCACAGCGAGACCCAATACTGCCTCTAGCCTAGACTCAGATTCCGGCTCACCTGTTAGCAAACAACCACCACGCCCCAATACCCGCATCCACTACCCACTATTTACCACTCATACTATACCAATGCCAGCAGGCCAACTGAAAATGAATGGATGGAAAGAGCTTACTAGCGAGTACCCTGACCAGCAGGTCATAAAAGCAATCCTCGGCATTTGCCAGTACGGCGCGCGAATTGGCTATGAGGGCCAGCGCAGCGGTGTTGTGATCCACCCCAATCTTGCGAGCGCGGAAGACAACACGGACCTAGTAGCCAAAGAGATAGAGTCAGAGATGAAGAAGGAAAGGTTAGAACTATACTCCGATAGCTTCGGCCTTCCAAACCACTACACCGCGTCACCACTGGGACTTGCAGACAAGGCCGATGGTAGCAAAAGGCGAATTCACCACCTGTCTTACCCAGCGGGTCTCTCGACAGCTATTAACTCCGGAATTCCCGAGCTCTACGGTACAATAGTTTATAGTGGAATCGACGAGGGAATAAGAGCCGTTCAGGAGCTCGGAAAGAATTGTATTCTAATGAAGCGAGATTTTGAGTCAGCTTTCCGGCATATACCGGTGTCACCTCAGGATACACCGCTGCTAGGATTCCATTGGAGGAACCGATACTACGCAGAAAGGTTCCTTCCATTCGGCTTGCGGACTGCCCCTTATCTTTTTAACCTATTCGCGGAGGTTTTTCACTGGATTATTGACGATCAGCTGAAGCAGCAGAATAGCAGGCTCATAGTCATCCACTACCTCGACGACTTTCTCTTAGCACTCCCTCCTGGTGAAAATCCTGCCATCTTTAGCGAAAACCTTTCTCAGTTGTGTAACACGGTGGGGCTTACAATTAAATCCGCCAAAAATGAGGAAGGAAAGGTGGTAAGCTTTGCCGGAATCGAGTTCGATACCGAGGGCATGGTAGTCCACTTGCCACAAAAGAAGCTTTTCAAAGCACAGGCCATCGTCCAAAGAGCAACAGGCCAGAAGTCCTTATCACTACTCGAGATCCAAAAAATTACAGGATACTTGAACTTCGTCTCAACTGTGATACCCCTCGGTCGAACCTTTGTCAGACACCTATACAACATGGAGCTCTTCTTCCCGCCTGGGTCCAGACACCAACAACGACGGATATCAAGGGAGGCACAGAGAGACTTAAGCTGGTGGGCCGAAGCACTATCACGCGCACCAGCAAGGTCCATAGCGAAAAGAAAGCGAGAGGTCATCCGTGCCTGGTCAGACGCCGCTAGCACAAAAGGACTGGGAGCATTCTACCTCTCCGAAAACCAGTCCTATCCGGAGCGAGATACAGCGTTCTCAATCCCCCTTCCGGAATCCCTGGCCAAAGGACGGGAACACATTAACACGCAGGAAATGCGAGCTGTAGAACAAGTGCTCTTGCATTGGGGCGCTGACTGGATAGGAAAACGACTTATAATCCATATTGACAATAGAGCCGTCGTACATGGACTCACCAACCGTACTATCCGCGGAGCATCAATGCAAGTCTTACGGAGATGCCTTCTCCTAGCTACCGAGTTCGACTTGGACCTGGAAGCCAGATGGGTTTCGACCAAGGAAAATGCCTTGGCACATGCGTTATCACGAGTAGAAACTAACCGAATTGCTAACATCACACCACAGTTACTATCCCCCACATCCAGCCCCCCAAAACTTGGATTTCGAACATACAGGAATCGGGGCTGTCAGAAGTAGCAGCCTACTACCTGTGGCGCGAGCTGGCACCGTCAACGCGGCGCAACTACGAAACCCCAAGATCCCGCTTTACCGTATTCTGTGCATTGTCAGACTTCCGGCACCAAAACGGGGGATGCTTCCCAGCAAAGGCCACTTGGCTGATCGAATGGCTTTGTTCCCTCGCAGGAACAGTAAAAGTAAAAACCATGAAGCTATATCTCGCAGGGGTCAGGTCGTACCAGCTCGATCTTGGAATAGATTGCTCGGCATTCTCAGACTTGCGACTTGAGCGCACAATTCAGGGAATAAAGCGCGATCATAGTGAGCCCGAGCGCCGCACACGGTCACCACTCTCCCGTCCTTGCCTTCTCCGTATCCTAAACTGCCTGCGACCAGCGAACTATGACAACATCGCCCTGAAGGCTGCTTTCAGTCTAGCATTCGCAGGATTCCTGCGAGTTGGAGAGTTCACTTACAAGCAGGCGGATAGAGACTTGGGCCCAACCTTCTCAAGCTGGTTTTTAACCAAAGGTAGTGTCACGATACGAGCCAGCGAGCGATACATGGAAGTGATACTCCCGGCATCGAAAACAGACCCCTTCCGCAAAGGGATAACTCTCACAATAGCGGCAAGCTACGACAATGCCTGTCCCATACATGCCATGAGAGAATTCTTCGCCCAGGATACGCACAGGCCACCCCACGCACCCCTGTTTTGCATCGGAAGAGATAGACAGCAAGCATTCACCCGCGAGTACGTAGTACTAAAACTTCAGCAACTAGCACTCACTGCTGGACTCGGTCAGGGGACGTGGAACGGACACAGTTTCCGCAGGGGAGCTGCCACATGGGCAGCGGAAGTAGGCATCTCGGAAAGCGAGATCCAAACTTTAGGTCGCTGGCGTTCCGACGCATACAAAAGGTACATTGAGTACTCAAACCGGGAGCGAATCTCTCTCTCAAAGCGCTTCCAGATAGACCAACGCCCCACCCTATAGTTACCCATCAGCCTGCCTCGACCTGGGCGGGAGCCGTTACCGACCGAACGGCAGGCCAACTCAGGCTCCCAACCGACAGCCTGCCTTGATTTGGAGATATCGGTCGTAACGATCTCCCCGGGCAAGGGCAGCGACAACCTCACCAAAGCCTCCGCCAGTGGAATCTTGGTATCATGAGTCAAGCTGCTGTATCTCGCTATTCTCCTTTGGCGTTGTTTCTTTCCTCGTTGCTTGGGTTTTCTTCGATCCTGTTCCTAGTATTTCCTTATATCTCAGTTTCTTAGCGTTGGAGAATTGGCATTGTTTACCATACAATCCTCAACCTCAAAGGTTAAGGATGTACAGCCATGACACGAGACAAAAACATATTGATGATAGCATGATGGAGAAGAGTAATATCTATTCCACACATGAAGAATATTGATCTCTTGGATAACGCTAGTAGGCTTTAAAGCCCAACAAAAATGAGGACAGCAATAAACAGGATGCCTGTTCAAAGGCTCAGGCACCATAGTGAGCAAGCACCTAAAGGTATTTGATTTGATGCAAAGTGTGTTGGAGCAGACAGAGGTTGTCTCCATCGCCCATAGAGATTTTCCTTTATCAATTGCATATTCTCTCCGGGGTGCACCACCTCTGCTGAGACATTACATATATACCGTACCACCTTTTATTGCCTACCACTTTCTACTAAGGCCTGTATATTTGATCCCCTTCTTCTCTCTAGGAGCATAGGATCTAATTAGTGTTGTTCACGAGCCGGCTCGTGGACCCCTGTCCGAGCTGGCTCGAGCCTCCAAGAGACTCGAGTCCGCTCGTGGACCCCTGTTCGAGCCGCCAAGAGACTGGTTGCTAAGAGACTCGAGCCGGCTCGGCTCGTGGCACCCCCGGGCTCGAAGGGCTCGAGCCAGGCTCTGCTCGAGTCTGACTCGAGTCTGCTCGGCTCGTGCACAACACTAGATCTAATAATATGACTTTTCGTTCTGACTGCGGCTTCAATATGATTTGTTGCTGTCTTGGAATGGTTCTGTGTGGTGGTAGATGCTATCAGAGGACCCATTCTCGCCCCAGAGTAAATAAGGAGGGAACTAGTCACTCTTCCCTTGCGGGCTGAACCTATGGGAGGCTGATACCGAGATCTGCAAGGTCCATCCAATAGAGAAATTGCGGGGGTTTTTCTGGCTCAAACAGAGGGTGCCTCGCCCAATTGCAGTACCAGTATTGGTCCAGGCGGTTGATGAGGGTGGGCCACGATCCCGGACACCACGCTGGTGGCGCTTGCGGGAAAACAAATCCGGATGTAAAACGGCAGGGAAGGATCCCAGAAAATTTAAAAAAATCCACGCGAGCGATAATAATGTGTCTGATTGAAATCATAAACACACCCTGGAAACAAAACAAAGGAAAAATAAAATCAAAATTCCCTTGACCCCCCTTAATGGCTAGGTCGTGGCCTAATGTTTAATACTAACAATCATCTCAATGTAGAGGCCACTGCAAGAACCCCAATTTCCCTTCCTGCTAACTGTCAGTCTAGGGCGTAGAAACGCACAGGTGTGATAAGTGTCTTCGTGAGATCCAGCAAGCCCTCCTGTCTATCGGGCAGTACCGAGCATGATAGGGTAACCTGGGTTAGCGAGTGGTCCCAACAGATCAGCGTTGCTTTCTCGTATCCAGGATGGCAACATGGCACGACAGGCGGCTCCCAGGCCACCCGGAGAGATCCCGATTTGCGGGTTTTGTTTGAGGAAAACAAGTGGCGGATAGCACAGCAGTCATAGTTCATCCAAGTAAACTATTTGAAAGCTTCTTATTTGGGTTTAGATTCCCGAGTGAGGGGGTATCCGGATCGGGTGAGAGGCTGTCCATCTCGGACTATGGCATGATGCAGTTCGGCGCCTTGTCAAAATAATGGGTGGGATGGTCTACTCGTAATTATCTAACGTTTCCGGACACAGTTGCTATTGCATATGAGCGAAAAATATGACAGAGCCGCACGATTTAGGTTGTATGCAATAGCAGTCCAGTTCATGACGTCAGCAAATCATAACTAGGTGGAACTTAGCATTGCTTTTTTCTTGGGATACGAGTTCTGCCACACCTAGATATACTCGCAAACGCATGACGTTTGTGAACACAACTGCTATTGCATGCACCAAAACCATGAGGCTCCGGCCGATTTTTTGCCCGTATGCAATAACAGTTGTGTTCACAAACGTCATGCGTTTGCGAGTACGAGGGTTTTGTGTGTTGGTGTGTTACGGAGGATGGATTTTTCAGGTGGGTCTGCACGCGGCAACCTATTGTAGGGTGGCATATCATGGGGGAGGGGTCAACGAACCGGGGGGCTCAACGAACAGCCCAAACAAAATCGTAATTAGCTTACGAAGTCATCTTCCGTGGAGTGTTCGCTGCGCCCTCCTGTGCGTTGACCCCTCCCCCATATTACCACTTAGATTTCCTTTGAAATATGGATCGCCCCCGCTTTGCTTCGCCCAACAGGAATTACATCGACAAACTCCACAGCATAAAATTACCCAAGAATCATCCACAGCAGTCTTCGAGGCAACAAAATATAAGAAAATGTCTCAACACCACATTAGCGGCAATGTCGACTCTTTTAATATCCAAGATTCTTTTAACAAGGTGTGGAATAACTGCACGATCGCAGACGAGGATTCGGAAATTTTGGCCTGGATATCTCCACTTGAACCACAGACACGGCACTACGACATCCGAACCCGTAGGATCGACGAGGTGGGAGAATGGCTCCTCCAAACTGAGGAATATCGGAATTGGTTCGGTGGTATTCGTGGTCGTGGTGGTGGTGGACCTAATGGTTCAGCCTTGTTTTGTTACGGAGGTCCGGGAGTTGGCAAGACCTACATTAGGTAAGAGAGAAGATGCTCGGTGAAAGAAAGGCATTGCTAATAGGCTGTGATATTAGCTCCCTAGTCATAGATACGTTATGCAAGCGGGCCATGGGAGAAAATGCTAGCGTAGCGTGCTTCTACTTCGACTTTGCCGTTAAGGAGGAGCAATCCCCAGATGCGATTCTGTCTTCGGTATTGAAACAAATTGTTGGTGGACTGGACCGGGTTCCGGAAAAAATAGTCAAGGCTTTTCGGGACCGAAAGAGGGTCATTGGTGGCCAGAAGCTACAGCTGGGAGAGATTGTGGAGTTCTTGCAGGACATCGCGTCTGCACGACTCACATTTATATGCATGGATGCCCTGGACGAGTATCCAGCTAGACATAGGGCGAAACTTCTCGACCTACTCAACCAAGTTCTGCAAAAGGCCCCCGGCGCTCGACTATTTCTGACTGGGAGACTACATATCCAGGATGAGGTTCACGAGCATCTTGCTGTGAGGGTAGTGACTAGATCAATAACACCAGCCAAGAATGATATCATCACATTCCTTCGGGCGAAACTGAAAGAGGATACAATGCCGCATGCGATGGACGAGAGTTTAGAGGAGGAAATTATCCAGAATATTCCCAAAACAGTTTCAGAAATGTGAGTCGGAAGGGAGCACTCGGAAAATCTCTAAAGCTGTCTGCTAAATTGTAATGTATCTAGATTCCTACTCGTCTTCTTAAGCATCGAGACGATTCTACAGGATACGACGATATATCAACGGAGAGAAAGGCTTCGAGAAATGGGGAATGGTTTAGGCTTGGGGGG
>Ga0307517_10007493_pt1 | contig 15876 bp, 13 predicted proteins | sample 23_EM_MG_FD_194515 | JGI IMG/M metagenome (GOLD analysis project Ga0307517, IMG submission 194515) | Populus trichocarpa ectomycorrhiza microbial communities from riparian zone in the Pacific Northwest, United States - 23_EM | ecosystem: Host-associated > Plants > Roots > Unclassified | place... | reverse complement strand
TTAAGTCCTCCCTGAAACTTAAACCAAAGATTATAGCACTAGCAGAGTGCCCCCTAGAAAATGAAGATTGGATGGAAATGAAAGGCTTCACTTGTTACGCTGACACAAAAGCGGCAAAATACGGCTGTGCCGTATATATTAGAAACGAATATGTTGGCATGTTTGTCGTCGAACGGATAACCACACAATACATTACCCTATGGAGCGCGGGGACAGAAATCACCTTCGGCTACCAGAGACCCAACAGACACGACTGGGATACCAAAAACGAATGGCACGTAGGGGACAGAAATGTCGTCATCGGGGACCTAAATGCTAAACACAGGAACTGGTCAGCAGGATCAAACGCGGAAGGGCTAAAACTGAACCGGTGGTTACAATCAAGAAACATGGAAATCAGAAACCAGCACGTAATCACCATGCCCACCAATCGGAATGCGCAAGGAGGCACCACAATCGACCTGGCCATATCAGACCCAAACACACCCTGCAAGGCCAACACCATCGACATAGCGTCAGCCCAACACAAGGCCCTGAAAATCAAAATCGCTATAGTATGGAGAAAATCCCAAGAACTAGCGCTGCGGTATGACAAAGCAGACTGGGAAAAAATAAAGACCGAGCTACTCTTCCTGGACGAAAGAATCACGGACCCGGACAAGGTTCAAAAGGAACTTACTAGGATCATCCACAAGCACACCCCCAGAGCTAGGCCCAACGCAAAGGCATTCTGGAACAAAGACCTGGAAACCATGAGGAGCAGGATCAAAAGGGAACGGAAAAAAATACCCCATGACCCCATGCTTCCAACGATGATAAAATCCTATAGAAAGGCAATAGCTAAAGCAAAAATAGAAGACAATGCCAAAAGCCTACAGGAAGAAACGGACCCAGAATGCTTCAGAAGCGTCAAACCCATGACAACAAAGAGACCCATCCCAGCCCTCACAAGACCCGACGGTACCGACGCCTCCGAACACCCTCACATAGCAGAAGAACTACAGAGAGCACTATACGGGGGTGAACGCAGACGACCTACCCCGCGCAAACCCACCACGACCTCCAGTAAGATCACCATAGCAGAGCTCGACAAAGCCATAAAAGCCTCACCAAATGGAGCGGCAACCGGACCGGACGACATTCCCACAAGAATCGTACGAGAGCTCAGAAAGGCGAAAGAAAACCTCTTCCTCAAAATGATGAACAGAGCATACACCGAAGGGATACCAGACAGTTGGAAAACGAGCACCACGATCCTCATAAGGAAGGCAAAAAAGGACTCCTACAGACAGGCAAAAAGCTGGCGACCGATCCAACTCCAATCCATCCTTTCGAAGATTCTGGAGAGAGCGATAGTGGCCAAGCTGGCTGACCTCCGCCTCCTAAGCCCCCGCATGTTCGGAGGAAGAAAGAGCAACGGCACTACAGACGCCATACAAGCCCTAAACGACTTCGTCGAGAAGAACAAGGGAAGAAATATCTGCCTCTCAGCCCTGGACGTCGAAGGGGGGTTCGACCACCTCAACCTCAGCCGCACATGCAACAAGATAAGAGAACACAGCTCCCACCTGGCACAGTGGATCGAAAACTGGGGACACAACAGGCAAACAGCATACCGTTTCAACGGGAGAACGTCAAGAGCCTTCGGCACGGACCTGGGCACCCCACAGGGATCCCCGCTGTCCCCCATCTTATTCCTCATAAGCATTAAGGACGTCGTGGACAGTGAAATCAAGACATCCACCACAGCGGAAACCGATATATTCTCATACGTCGACGACATACTGGTGGCGACGGCATACGAAGACAAGAGGGAAGGGCAAGAATCCCACCAGGAACTCCTGGACCAACTCACGACCAAGGCATCAGCAGCGAGTTACAAGTTCTCTAAGCAAAAAGGGGAATATATACAACTCCACACAAAAAAGAACCAACACCTCCTGCCCAACATCGAAGGGACCCCCCTCGGCAAACAAACGGTCATGAGATGGCTGGGGTTCATCATCAGCGAGGACTGGAAGTGGAAACAGCACATGAAACATTGGATAGCAGAGGCCACAAACACCGGCTACGGCATCCGGGCCATGACAAGCAGATACCAGGTTGGCGGACTGAACGCATGGTGCACCCACAGACTCATCAAAGGGCTGGTACTTCCACAACTTACCTACGGCATCGAAGTATGGAAAAACAAGGCAATGATAGCCGAGGCACAAGTCGCGCTAAACAAGATAGTCCGCACAGCATACGGGATAGAGCTCAAGGTACCAACGATCGCAATCCAGACCGAAACAGGCATACCCCCACTGGACCTCCTGGCCCTAGGGAGGCTCAACGCCCTAGCCCTAAGGGCCAAATTCGTGGGCAGGGACACGAACATGACCAAGAGGTGGCTTCAGGACTCGGGCATCGTACTGGTAATCGAATACGCCACAGACCAGAAGACAGGAAAAGACAGGATCAAAGAAAACATCCGGCACCTCTGGAAAGAACGAATCGACCAGGCCGATATCAGGTACAAAGGCAAACCAAGGGCCTCGTACAAACATCTGCGAGGAATAACAAGACAACACCTCCGTGAGGTAATAGCCCTGAGGGCCACCGCGGGGTGGCCCTACCAAAAAGCGAACGGAGAAAGGCGTCAATGCGAGTGCACAAGAGACATTATCACCCCCGAACACCTCTTCAGCTTCTGCGGCGTAGTCCCACACACCAACTTACAACTTCATAGCAACAAGACTATTGTACGACTGGTCGAGTGGATCGAGAGCTGGCCCAAAAGCCTGAGGAACACCGTCGAATCCAAGGCGGAAGACAGAGCCGCCTACAGACGTCAAACAGCTGGGGCCACCATCAATATCCCCACATCACAACCGAGTCAACGACTCCCCAGCACCCCAGCTAAAAACATAAGAAAGCATACCGCATGCGAGGTCTGCGGCAAAGCAGTCCAGGCCAATAAAGTAGCACGGGACAAACACGCCAGAACACACCTCCCGGGATACATGAGGGGAGGCAAGAAGAGAGGCGGCCCCGGTGACGTAGGGACAAGGACAGGAGTGGCGGGCCCGGTGGCTAGTGGGCATAATGACTAGCAGAAGTATTTCTTTAGGTACACGACCACCGGGGCATAGAGATGCAGGAAGTGGGTTTTCTTTGTTTAAGAATTTTTTAACGTACATGACCATAGGGCCCGGAGGGGCAGGTATGGGTTTCCTTTGTTGAAGTAGGATTTATTTCATAAAGTACACGACTATTGGGCACAGGGGTGACGGGATAGGTTTCATATGTGGTGGATTTACTTGGTACACGACTATTGGGCATGGAGATGACGGGATAGGTTTCCTTTGTGTGTTGGAAGAAGATTTGTTGAGGGAGAGAGGAAGTCGGGGGGGGAGTTTCATATGTTAGGTCAGGCGAGGGGTTGATAGTGGTAGGCATGTGGCGGACGCGGAGGATTTTCCTTGTTCAGGGGGCCCAGGCCCGGGGGGGGTGTCCCGGGACGCCTCACATACTATTTAGTTAGTCGTAGGTAGCATGAATGCAAAATAGGTTGAACCTCGCTATCCCGGATGGCCATTTTTCGCGGATTTCATCCAGGACAACGGGGTATCCGGAACAACGGGGTATCATGAATAACAGCAAGAGATTCAGAGGAAGAACTTTGATTCCCATTCTCTTAAGAAGGTTTTTCTCAGTGAATATTCATACACGGAATTGACAGCACTGTTTGCACTTTTGCAAAGCTGTCAATCCGGCTTTCCTTGTTGACTTTGTTGTAGGCATAATGGCAATTGAATAAAATTTAAGATATCATAACTTCCTACTCAGAAACCATATACATCAGAATTCTCCAAGTCTGCCTTCCTCGTTTTCCATCAAGTTCTCCCTCATACCCCTCCCTATTCTAGACCCTTCTTTCCTTTTCAGGCTTAGCTCACCTGACAGCCCAGAAAGGATCCGGCTCAGCAGATCAACTTTCTATGGGGACAAGGGGGGTATGCTCCAAGATATCATACGAATCCGAAACTTGCCTGTTTCCGGTTCAGCGGGGTGAATTGTATGGCAGTCCGGAGCTGCCACGGATTTTGTCCGGTTCAGCGCGGTATCCGGTTCAGCGCGTTCCGGGATAGCGAGGTGCGACTGTATGGTCAGCTAGAGTAGCGGTTTTGGGCGTGCACAGCGTCCTGTTGTCACTTGTCAGTTGTCAACATTCTCGCACCTGAGCCACCCAGGTTAGGGGGGGGACGAGAAATGGTGGGGTCCCCTTCCGGTCAAAGCGAATGCGATGCGCCTAAAAAGTCCCTGGTGAGGGGTACCGCATGACGTAACGCCGCGTTCAACAGCACTTGACTTGCACTGCACCAGCACAAGCTCTCTACAATGCGATGAAAGAATGGCCTTTCTTTTTTCTCTCTTCCTCCCCGTCCCCCTTCCATTCTTTCTTTTCTTTCTCCTCCCCCTTCCCAGACCAAAGGCTCATAGTATCCGCCTTATGATAATTTGCAACTTCTACCGCACTAACGAGCCATTCACTTTACCCATGGAAAGTGATGCATAACATCACACGTACGTGTTGGGTGCAAATGATACTTACAGTAATGTAACCTACGAGCTATAAAATTGTTCGCCTTGTCGCGTAGGATACGCTCTGGTACGCTCCAGATATCGTAAGCACTCTCACCACCCCCAAAGTGCTTGTATGCATGTATGGTAATGTTTCTGCATTCTCTACTATCCTCCTTTGTTGGGCACATTCAACATTCAGCGTGCTTCTACTGGCATCCAGTTCCAAGGAGAGTCGATTGTCGATCGATCCACGTTTGTTTGGAAGGGAGCCGGTGCTTGTCCAAAAATCGACAATTTATCAACCAGCTATTAGCATTCCACTTACATACACTCCTGTAGTCAGGTCCAGTCAGGAATGCGGTAACAGACACCCTCCGCATCTCAATTGTCTTATGGTTTGCCTTATTTCTTGCTTGCTCGATCGCAGAAGAGAGGATCATTGAATTGCCCTACGGTCTGTAGATTATGTGAGGTATGAGAGGAGAGGAGCATGGCCACCACCACCACCACCACATCATAGATATCTCTCTCTCTTCTCCACTTCATATTTCAAATGCAGTACTGCAACATTTCAGAAATACGATATGCCATATAACTTTTCGTCCTAGCGCGCACCAATGGGCCCATCATTGTGGAACTGGTATTAGATACATCGCGATTTTCCCGCCGTAAAAGTCGCTTGAGTCGCTGGACGCCTGTGCAAGTCTCCATTCAGATCTCTCTCTTGCTTTTTCTTTTTTAGGCTCCTCGGTAAGTGGCTTGAAAGGCGGGTGTTTACTCACACGTCGTATGTGATTTCGGTATGTATGGGGATAGCGTTCAAAGTTGTGCGCTTTGTTCTGAGAGCAGGTTTCACGGAGCTGGGCCAACCCAGCTCCTTCCTATCCCTCCTTCCTCGCCCACACCCTTCTTCTTCACCTTCTCCCACACTCTCTTACGCACACTCCCCTTTCCATCCCTGCTTTCAACCCCCTCCACCCAGTCAATTACACTCCCTGCACTTGCTACAATTCCCCCATAAATCTCCACTGCCTCCGCTTTCCCCCCTCTCCTCCCCCACATTTCCTCCTTCCACAAGAGTCACGGTTTCTTCAAAGACAATTCTCTTTCACTCTAAAAACACAACTTAAGTTCACAAGTTCACATTTTTGTCCTCCTTTGGAGACGTTCAGGCATGCATTTTCTCCCCACCGTCTTCCCATCACGGGCGACCGCCCGGGCATAGTGCTCCCTTGATGTTAAATTGTGCGCTCAGTTATTCTCGTCCCCCAAATCAGTTTGTAACGACCTCAGAAAAATGGCTAAACTTTTCATCGGGTTCGTTGTCCGCATTTCACTCCTCCTACCCAATCCCTCGTTATCCTTTTCCTTCTCATTGTGCCCGGGTCAAGCTGTCCCGCCCCCACAGTCGTATCTAGCAATAAGCCACTACCCCCTCAACCGTTAAAATAAATAAATTAATGTTCAATAGAGGTCTTGCCTGGCACACCGACGATACCGCCTTGAGGACAAAGTTCGAAGAATTCGGTGAGGTGGAAGAGGCGGTATGTCTTTTATTTTCTTTCCCCTTCAACTTGGCGTTTCCAGTTCGTATTTCAGCCTGTTGCTAACATCTTTTGTGTTAGACAGTCGTAAAGGACCGTGACACTGGCAGATCCCGTGGGTTCGGCTTTGTGAGATTCACTAATGAAAGCGACGCTGAATCTGCTATCAATGCAATGAATGACGTGGAGTATGTACTTTCGCCTCCCACTAGCACTGAAGCTCCCCAGCTAAGCTTCAACGCAACCTTCTAGACTCGATGGCCGTAGGATTCGTGTTGACAGGGCTAGCGATCGTCGCCCGGGTGGTGGTGGTGGTGGTGGCGGTGGATACGGTGGTGGTGGTGGTGGATATGGCGGTGGTGGCGGCGGCTATGGTGGTGGGGGCAACTGGGGTGGTGGTGGTGGGTATTAAAAGCCTCCCACCCAGTTCCGTACCCGTTTCTATCATCAAGGTACGGTAGGTAGGATCAAGATTAAGTAGGCAATAGCGCTTTCAATTCCTTCAAAACTGTAAACGGGGATGCAGGGGATCAATGTTTCTCTTGTGTCAACCAATCTCTCTCCCTTTCTGGAGGCAATATCAGAATGCGATGCATTTTTTTTCTTTCTAAAACGATAATGACCACCATGAAACAGCCCTCAACCCTCCACCTCCTCCTGTTTATCTTTGCTCCTCCGGCCCGCTGTGCCCGGGTCCACTGCCTCGTGCTCACCAGAGTGTTTGGTCTTATTCTCGGCCTCTATTGCGACAACGCGGTGGAATAAACGACTAACATGGTGATCGTGGGCTGCTGGGTAAAGACCCACCAACGATTTGTGTAGGTTGTATAGATAATCACGGTTTTCACCTGACGGCCCTCGAGAGTTGAATATATGTTGCGCAAGTTCGTCGAGCCCTGGAACCCTCTTACGTGCGATAAATTGCGGGTTATCGGGTGTACCTATATACACCAGGGCCTTGATTGTCGAGGCCCCTGGCTCGGGCTGAAACCAAGCAGAGAAGGTCAGCATTTTCTATGCCTTTCTCCCCACGAACTAGATACTAGAGGAATTATTAGCTTCGTTGAGGACGCACCGAAAATACCTCGACGTCGTTCCGGATGCTATACCCGTTTATTTCCCGAATGTTCAACTCCCTGTAATCATGGTCAGCCATCCTTAGGAGATTTGAGAGAAACCCTCTCTACTCGAAATTCTATCATTTCTCGTTCACTCTTATCCTTCATACCTCATTACGTCTTCTACTCGATTGGCCTTGATTCTGTAGGCCATACCCCATACCTGGTCATCGTCTTCAAAATCCTTGTAATGGTCAGTAGGCCATCCGATTGCACATATCTTGGATCCATCGTATTCACATGATCGCTCAGCGCCTCCCAGTAAGATCTCTCGATCAACGTAACTACTCGCCCAGGTCTAAAGATACCATGGTCAATATTCAAAAACGACGCCGCCGGGAATCCCGGTTCACGGGGCTCCATAATAACGGATGTTATAGAATCTGCACGTACGCCTCTGGCGTTCCACGGTGGTCCTCGCTGGGTTCGTCTGGTCAGCTATCTCCCTTCTCATCCCGTTCTCGCACAAGCTTAGGGTCCAGACGCCCGACATCAAGCAAAAGGCCCCGAAATACCAAAATCTGCCATTTCCCCTCCTGCCATGGAATTCACAAAGGGAGGATATGTTCCTTACCTGGATTGCCAAAACCTTCTCACAAATCCTGCCATGGTAAAAAACAAGAGTTAAAAAAAGTTTCATCTCTAACGATATCCATCAAACAAGTATCGAACTAATGTACATAACAGGCGCGAAGCCACCGGAAATTAGTCTAGTTAGTATAGATCACCCCCAAGCAGGCGATTCCCACAAATCAAACGCGGAGCGTTTGTAGGGGGACTGCATGCACCTACCAGCTTGCCTTTAATATAGCCCGGGACTTGACGATCTACGAACATCAGGTGTGAGTACGATTGAAAACTCGAGCGTGATACGTAAGGTACACATCGTAAATCATCTCACCATAATCTGGCGGCGGCTTCCAGATGAGGCTTCTAGATCACGAGTTCGGGATTAGAAAAAAAAATCCCGCCCAGACCACCGAGGAGGAAGCTGCATCCATCACGATAGCAATATTCTTCTCCTTTCTATGTGGATTTTCCTCCCTATTAGTTCCGTTGCCTTACCCATAGCCGAATAACCAAAATTCATTTGAATGATTCATCAGATTCTGATATGAGTTCGTTGTGCTTGGTTGAAGTGAATGAAGTAAAATAAAAAGTATAACAAGCACTGTGCCAGCTGGGGGGAGATGGGGGTCTCGGAACGAGAGAATCAGAGAGAAATTCGGTACAGAACGTCAAGGTCCCAGTGCCAAGGCCACAGCTTGTGTGACATAAATTTATATAAACACAGCTTGGCACCAAATCTTGTAACTGCCTCTCAACTTCAAAACTCCCTTAGGACAATTTCTATATAAAAAAAGCAAATTTTCCAACGCATACCACAGAGTGAGACCATTATCCCCAACAGCCTATCCAGTCTCAACAGTACTCAAAATGTTGAAGCATTTTTAAAAAAGTCTGATATTGCATACTGCCTAAATCCCAGCAAAAAGTACAAATTTTGTTGGTATGCAATATTGGTATTTTTCAAAAACGCTTTTAACATCGCAAGTACAGTTTTTCAAGTATACTTGGCTAGCTAACTAAGATGCATAGGAGGGGAAAGATGCCTGATTAAAAACATATAACTCTCAATAGTGTGAAATTTAATCTGCTGCAAGTTGCAAAACTCAGGATCTTATGATCAAAGTATGAATAATCGGAACATAGGATAATGTTTGACTTAGTCAAATAGTTAACAAGTTGGAGAAAAGGGAAGCAGAGAGTGGATATAATTTCATATACACAAGTATAGTAATATTTCCTTATTGATTTCAGTATTCTGAAACCTGCAAGAAAGCATTCCAAGTTGTGTACTTGAAATCCTAGTCAAAGAGAGTTCTAGGTGGATTGATTAAGCAGAAGCTTCAAAGGTTGTTCAGATAAAAGCTTTTAGGATATTGCCAAGATCTTGAAGTATTTGGTACCTTCTCACTATTCTGTCAAACTAACATGATAACTACTCAATCAAGCATATTGAAAACTCTGTTTGTTGAACTTGAAGTTTGCACATTTTAAGTCTGAAAAATTCAGTTTTTAAATACACAAGGTAGCTTTTTCAAAGCCTTATTCCTACAAGCATACCCCATATTCTAAAATACAATAATATCAAATTTCTATCATAAAACAATACAAAAAAAGATCAAGGTATGAAAACGATTGTTACAGGGTAGCTAACACGGTAGGATTCAAGGCTCACTAGGCTGAGAATATTTGAGACAATGCATTAATAGTCAGAAAGGCTTATAGGTAATTGTTTGATAAAGGTAAAGCAATAAAGCGTAGTCAAATATAAAAGAGTTAAAATATATCTCACTAACTTGTTATATTGTTAAGGTCTCTTCTCCGTTGCTTGATGATTTTTCAACCACCAGGGGGAGGCCTACTATTTATACAAATGTTCATGCTACTTCGGCTTCTTTAGTCAACAAGGATTTTCTTAACAATTCAGTTTGTCAGAACAAAGTGTAAACACTATTTCACCCTGAAAACCTGTCAAGCTCAACTGAGAGGGTCTTTCAAACTGCTATTTCATTCAGGAGTATTGTAACGTTTCCTTATCGGTTCTCGGTACACTGAGAACCTTTAAGAAACCGTCCCGGGTTGTACACTTGAAATCCTAGCCAAAGAGTGGCATAGGCGGATTGATCAAGCGGAGGCTCCGAAAGGTTGTTAGAGAAAACCTTTTACTATATCACTAAGATCTTGAAGTATTTGGCAGCTTCTCACTATTGTGGCGAACTGAAGAGATAACTATCCAACCAAGTATATTGAAAACTCTGTCTGTCGAAGTCTGCCCTTTCTAAGTCCGAAAGATGCAGCCTTTAAGTACATGGCCGGCTTTTTCTAAAGCCTTACTCCTACGAGCACAGCTCGTATCCTACAACAACTATGATATCAAATCGATACCATCAAACAATACATATAATATTCAAGGTATCAAATGATCCCTTGAAACAAAACTTCAAACAACCCAAGTATCAAATAATACTTCTGAAACACAATTAGGGAGAGGCACAATCTCGTATTCCGAAACCAAACATAAAACAACTAGGTATCAAACAATACCTCCTACATAACAAGGCTACAGCCACAAGACTCGTATCCTGAAACTAAACTAATCCTAAAGGAAATCCATCAATAACTATAGTACCTGTACCGGTTGCAAGTATCCTCACTCCACTAATAACAGTTATTAATCTCTTGATTATGATAGATTATATATATATATATGGCTCAATACCAATAGTAATATGGAATATAGAGTGATCAGTTTGTAATTTTATCAGCAAAATGATATACTGTGTCAGGTATAATGATATTAGATACAGACTCTCTGATTCTAAACTCTTCACTCTGTACATCCTATGTACTCTTTACCCAAATGTCACCTCTAGTTGCACCTGGTGCGTCTGGAAACTATTCGATACTTTGAGTTTCATTCCGACATATTCAACTTGAACTAAGCCAGGCTTCCTCTCATACATTCAGACTTATACCTCAATACTATCGTATCTAATAATTTACCAGTACTTAGTATGCTGGATACCTTCCCCAAGGACATGTAAGCAGAATTACTTGGCAAAGAAAATTTAGTTAGTGCTGGCACCTGGTAAGAAAGCTATTGTACACTTAATCTCAATTGTGCACTAAGCATCCTGCTAGCTCTGAATGGTGTATATCACAGGGCAAGGCAGGCTGGGTTTTCACTGGCTAGGCCCTACCCTTAGCCTGGCTTAGGGTCAGTATTTTTCACATTATTCCCACTCCACTCCCATCTGGGTTCCACCCGCACTCCTTCCCTGAATGGCTCCCATTTGTCACTACCAACTTTTAATAGGCACCAGTTGGGAGGGTGGATAGAGTTGAGGTTTAGGTAGAGACAGGTGCAGGGAATGCGAAAAATATACACTCTTCCCAGAACATTGGGCCGGGTGGAGCAGGGAAAACAGGTGGGAGCCTGCATTGTTCAGGACTCTGAAGGCCCCATAATGAACTCTAGCTCTGAGGTCAGTTACTATAAGTTCAATTTTCAGAATCTCATCTTTCAGTATGTGAAAATGCTACCTCATTCTAGTCTGAAAGTATATGAGAGCCATAACACTTTCCGGTTAGTTAATACTAGTTTCTTAGTACTTAGCCTTAAATGTGACCTGATGTACTCTGCTTTCATCACAATACTCAATATTTACCTTTCCTGGCACTAGCTGTAACACTGTACTACAATCAGTAAACACATCCATGTCCTAAATCTGAGATCTGGAGGTAGCTGGGCTCAACACTAGCTATACCCGGTTATAAGATTTATCCCTACAGGACTATTTTTCATAAAGCTACAGAGCTGTCGATCTCTAGATTTAAAGGCTGATTCCTCCACAGCCTAACAATCAATCTGTTATGAGTTAGCTAACATGGTAGGATTCTGAGCTAACTAGGCCAAGGATATTTGAGACAATAGAACAATAGTCAGAAAGGCTCGTAGGTAATTATTTGATAAAGGTAAAGTAATAAAGTGTAATCAAATATCAAAGAGTTAAAATATAACTTCTTATATTGTTAAGGTCTTTTCTCTGTTACTTTATAATTCTTCAACCACCGGGGGCGAGGCCTAACATTTATACTAATGTTCATACTACTTTAGCTTCTTTAGTTAAGAAGTATCTTCTTAACAATTCAGTCTGTCAGAACAAAGTGCGAACACCGTTTGACCCTGCAAACTTGCTTAACCCACCTCAGAGAATCTCCCTAACTGCTATTTTATCTGAGGGCGTCCCCACTCCACCAGTAGACAGTCTTCGATCTCTTCGTCATGATAGACTATATATGAATATGCTATCCAAATGCCTACATACTAATAGTAATATGGAATATGGAGTGATCAGTTCTGATATCCAGCTATCAAAGCATTATGCAACAATATGGATATGCAACTAGAAAATGAGAGGTGTAGTGTTCTCTAAATATAGTTCCAATCAGTTAGACATATCTTAAAACATGCTCTTATCTAGTGTTCTGAGTCATCTTCCAGATGCCTCTAGGAAGCTCATAACTTTGGGAGCATTGGTTTGGATATACGGTCATCCTATGAAGCCATATACCTCACTCTTAAATATTTGGTAAGCTATTCCCGCTAGGGTAATACAATCCTATATCAGAAAACAGGACACTTAAGTTGTTAGGCTTATTGCTAGCTACTTAATAGTATTGATATGTCTCTGTCCAATTAAAACTCATGAAATTGCTATCTACTCTGGTGGGGTGTCTTTAGACCTTAGGAGGAGCCTTGGCAATCCTGAACTCAATTGCAGATTCCTCCACTCCGAATAAACTAATTCTGGATCTGAAAGTGGGACATTGTTGGGCTCAATGCTAGCTATTAGATTGTCGGAGGACACAAATAATGGCGGTTTAACAATCGATGGCAACGCACCCCTTCTCATCACTCCGCACTTGCTATACCATCCAAACAAATCCCTCCAAATCAACCAAAACTAAATAATCCTATCCAATCATTATTATTTTCAATAAACTATGCCTCCTATTCTTTGCCGTCATGCCAAAAAACCTACTCCCTTCAAGTATCTCGCTCAGTTTACCAGGGGGAGAATCTTTGGGTTACATGAGCCTCAAATGAGATCTGGGCAAATTTCTCACTACCTTAACATTCCTTCCACCACTGTCAGAAGGACAATTGCAAAGGGATATCAAGAGGGCAAGAAGAATAAGTGTAGAGAAAGACATCCTAAGAATACCAAGTTGCAGGATGAATCCATGGTTGAGGAAGCTTCCAAAAATCACCACACTACCTATTTTGGGATTGCAAAAAAAGTTGCACACAATGTTTCTACTAAGACAGTGAAGAGAAGAATTGAACAAAAGAATCTTAAAAAATGCGTGGCACAAGAGAGAGTTTATTTGGATGAAGACCTGACTCAGGAGAGGTTGGAATGGGCGTTAGCCTATAGGCATTGGACAAGAGAGATGTGGAGAAGGAAAGCAATGTGGGGTGGTGAGGTATCTGTGGAGAGGGGTGGAGGAAAGAGGAGAAAATGGGTATTTAGATACCCAAATGAGAAGTGAAATAAGGATTGTATTGAACTTACTGCTAGGAGAGGGGAGAGAGGGATTAGCCAGATGATGATTGGTTGTTTTTATGGTCAAACTCATGGTCTTTTTTTACCTGTTTTTCCTGATCCTTCTTCTACTAGGGGTCGAGTTACTGGAAAGTCAATTATTGATGTCTATGATCATTATGACTTTCGAAGGATATGGGAGGACATCAGGGAAAACGTTGGAGAGGAAGAGGTATTTTTTATCATTGACAATGCTAAGACATACTTGCCTTTTAGGAGATGGCTCAGAAGACAGGGAATTGCTCTTATAGAAACTCCTACCTATTCACAAGATCTTAGTCCAATTGAAAATGTTTGGTCTCTGGTGAAAGATAAGCTTTATAAGAACTATCCTGAGCTATATATTATGAGGGGTGATGTCAATGTGGTCAAGAAGGCAATAGAGGAGGCAATCACTAATTGTTGGGAACTTTTGAACCCAAAGGTTTTTACTACTTTCGCAGGGTTAATGGTGGATAGAATCGAGGCAATTATTAAGGCTGATGGATGGTATATCAAATATTAATTTCTACTATATATTTACATTTTTCTATTTTTTTTTTGGTTTTCATGATAGTGGGGTTAGTGGTGGAGGCTGTTGTCATTGCTGAAGATTTTCCCCCATTGATACCGCCGTTATTTTTGTCCCCGACAATACTATGGCAATGGTTGCAACACAGCCACAGCTACCTGTATAGTTATAACTTTTCAAACGCGACTGTACCTGGGATAAAGGGTGTGCATTGAAGTCCCTGTAATTGGCCCTAGGGCCTTCTCACTGGCAACCACTCAGAACATGCTGTATGCTCCAGCCACAGCGCCAAGAGTTTGACAGACTTTTTTCCTTCATCAAAAATCATTGTCTATGGACTATTCAGTTGCATAATTCACATTACACACACGTAATTTCGACCAGCTGGAATAAGCTTCGACAGACTTTTGCTTACACCCTAATACTTGAGTACTCGCGGTAGTGGTAAAGGATTGGAACAAATGGGATCAAGATGGCCAATTTAAAATTTCCTTCATTCAGATCGCTGGGTACGCAGGAAAACAAGCTCTTTTTTCTATTCCTCATACCAATATTTACCTCACCTCTTTGTTCCAATACTTTACCCATACCGCGAGTACTCGGAGGTTACCATAAGTCAAGTGTACTTACTAAATAAGTATGCTAGTAATATACGAACTAGGATGAAGTAGGAAGCTCGAGTGAGATCCGATGAGAAAAATACGTGAAGGACAAAAGTCGGGTGCAGTTTCTAAATTTCCATACTATATACTAACGAATACTGTGTCGGCCCTCCCCTGGCATCAATGACCGTCTGTAAACGTCCTAGTATACTATGAATTAAACCCTCCAAGGGCTATGCCGGTATCCCCTGCCATACCATATTTGACACGTTTTCCAGTGTAGGAATATCACCCATCCTATCCTAAGTCTCACCCTGTTCTGCCTTCACATCCATCCAGAGAGCTTCAATTAAATTCAAATCAGGTGACTGTGCTGGTCACCTAATTTGTTCCATGTCATTTAACCTCTGGTAGTGATTTGAAGCACCCTTCTCACCTGGAGCACCATCTTCCACTATGCCAATCCAGCCATATGTCTCGCAACACTGATGCCAGAATGAGATTAAATGCGGTTCCATAGGCGTCTTAATATATAGGACTGAGTCTATATTAATCTCTCTAGGGACAAAAACAACGTTGGATTTTTGTATGCTACAAATAGCACATCAAATTATTTTAGTTTCTCAGCCAGATGCGAAGGTGGTGTCGATACAGTCCTCATGATACTTCTCTGAAGCCTTCTGTATCACCCATAGTCGCAATCCGAAGCCTGGGGTAGCAAAAGAGGACTTGTCGGTCCACAACACTCTTAGCCAATCATCAAAGGTCCAATCCAACCGCTCTTGGCACCAAGCGACTCTGATTGGGTGATTTGCAGGATGTATCACGAACTTCCGCCGAGGAACATGCTGATGATATCCTGTTGAATGCATGACACGCTTGACAGTACCTGTACTGCATGCATAATTCATCTCTATACATATGGCCTCCCAGCCGAGAGGTCGGGTTCTAGCATCATGTATCAGAAAGGCTTTCAATCGTTGCTTCTCAGCTTCATCGAATATTGGGGGCCGGCCAGTTTGTCTACTATTGCAAGGTGTCCTAGTCACTTGAGTCCGCTGATAGATCTTAGCCTAAATGTTAGCTATTATTTTATTTTTCAACAGTGAACCTAAATGGTGAAAGAGAAAAAAATCAACCTTAATCCTACCTTTGACATGTTCACCTGTCAATGTTCAAATGTGCCCCAATCCTTGTCCAATTCCATCCGGCCTCATCTTGTAAGGTAACTACATCAGCAAAAGTACACATTTGCCCCCTATACCTCATGAGGCATGTGAGGGATGGGGGGCAAAATTATCAAACTCCAGTTGATGTATGGGTCATCCATACCCTCATAAACCTCGGTTAAATCCT
>Ga0307517_10007491_pt1 | contig 15879 bp, 12 predicted proteins | sample 23_EM_MG_FD_194515 | JGI IMG/M metagenome (GOLD analysis project Ga0307517, IMG submission 194515) | Populus trichocarpa ectomycorrhiza microbial communities from riparian zone in the Pacific Northwest, United States - 23_EM | ecosystem: Host-associated > Plants > Roots > Unclassified | place... | reverse complement strand
ATAAGGTTATAAAAAAAAAAAAAAAAAAACTTATATCACCACATACAACAATAACTTTCAAAAACAAATTTTATCTAGACAATAGTATAATAGTACATATTGATTATAAAAAACACATTTGTTAACAATATAAACAGGCCATTTTTTTAATAATAAATCTATTGAATGCTTGTATATCAGACAAACTATTGGTTTCAAGCCCAATTTATAAAATTGCTTTGGATTTGGATTTTTTCTTTTTTGTAATGCAAATTTCCACTAAGTTAAATAACTTTCATCAGAAATAAAATCATTAAACTCATTAAAATTCTGTTTATTATCTGACTGACCAGGTTTCAAGCTAAAGATCAAACTAGAAAAACTGTTTTTAACTATTTAGTCTTGTGGCTTATTGTCTTTTCAGCAACATAATATTTGGCCAACAAACTTTTATATCTTGGGATAGCCAAAAAATTTGTAGTCAATCCAAATAATAAAGAAGATTTACATTTTGGAGATTTTTTGATTGACTACAAATTTTTTGGCTACCCCAAGATATAAAAGTTTGCTGGCCAAATACTATATTGCTGAAAAGACAATAAGCCACAAGACTAAAACTAGTTTGGTCTATTATGTCTTGATTAGCAGTTTCTTACAGTAGCCCAGGCAGTTTAAGCCTTATTTTTTTTAGTTTAGACATGAAAAAAGTACTGATAAATACTACCAAAAGTCCCCAGTTATTTAGTTTCTTGTTTTGTGATTGTTTATTCTTGGAAAACAAACTTTGTGCATACAAAAATTATATATTTTATTCAAATAAATAAAACCTTGTATAAAAATTGTACATTTTTAGAAAATCATTTAATTTGGTCATTGAGTCTTGTTCCACTATGTGTTTGATGTTTCTGTTTGAAATGACTCAAGGCAATATAGACACAATTTACATTCCTCAGAAAAAAAGAAAAGCATATATTTAGATGATTGGTTGTGGTTAAAAGCCAAACAAAATATGGAGGGTAATAGTAGTGATGGTAGAATGAGTAAAAAATGAACAAACTTTAACTGTAATAAAATTAATGTTCAATTACAGAATTTCCAAAAAACCTTGAAAATTTTCACAGTGTTATAAGTTTTTTGATTTATCAAAGACTTATTTTTTATCAATCCAAAATATAATCAAAATTTTCATTTATTTATTACTCTAGTTACTAAAATCATAAATATCCCTATTATTATATGTGATATACCAAATAATTGAAAAAAATAAATATGCAGTGTTTTTTTAAAAAATATAAAATTTTGAATTCAATGATATTAGTTTTATGTAAATCCAAGCAAAACTAATAGAGGAATAAATATTTTATCTATTTTTTGTAATATAAAAACAAATAAAATATTTATATCTCCATGGATACTGCTCTGAGAAATATGATTCTAGTACTGTTAGATTTAAAATTTTAATCACATTAATCCTTGTATATGAATTACATGCACAGATGTCTATCTTTTGGAAGAATATTTAATAAATATTTTTATTTTTTGGTCACATAATTCTTGTTTATTCATGTCTAAAATAAAAAACCAATATATTATCAGAGTTCAAATTTTCAATGATATAAAAAATATACAAATATTTATATATTTTTTGAATGTTTTTTAATATTTTTTTAAAAAACATTCTATTTTTCATGTCATTTTATTTTTTGTTTAAACTAGTCTTTGGACACTTTAGTTATGCTTATATAAGATAATAACTTTTACTATTATGTGATCTAGATTTATTTCAAATTATTTTTTCACTTTAACAACATTAGCTTTTATTCATTTAATTATTTATAATTGTAACTTATGACATTTATAAAGCTAAATATCAAAATATAAACTATGCCTTACTAAGTATTTACTAACAAAATTTGTGGATATCAATTTTTTTTTTGGCATTTTATTTCTGCCAATAATTTTTTCTGACTTTTTGTACTCAATTTCATTCAAAACTAGATTTGTAACAATTCTTTGGAATTTTTCAAAAACTAGTCAGTGCACCAGTGTAGCAAAAAGCAAACATTACAAATGACAAAAAAATAACAAGGATCAAAAAAACATTTTTACTAAAGATTAACATTTATTTCACTAGAAAGTTATACAATAACCATTAAAACCACATATAATACAACAGCATGTCAAAAATACAAATATACTAATGTTTGTTGTAATTTTGTAGTCATAGTAATGGCAAAAAATTACATAATAATAAATTGTTATCAAAATTCATTATTGTTTTCAACTATTAGCAGTAGTTATTTATATTTGTTTTATTTTTATTTTTATTTTTTGTAGCAAATTTTTTGAATAAAAATTAAAACTAAATAAAGACACATCAATTCAAAATTATTTTTTTTGTAGTTCAATTTTTTTACTATTGTTTTTGGCTATATTGCCAAGTTATAATGGTTCAAAAAACATTTTAAAAAATATATAATTTTGTTACTTACACAGGGTGCAAGATCTTATATTTTATTTAGAATATTGAAAGAACATTTATAAAATACTAGATTTTTTTTTTCAATATTTTTTAAAAAGATATTAAAAGAATATTTATAAAATATGCAAATATTTGTATATTTTTTGAATGTTTTTTCAATATTTCAAAATATTTTCATGTTTTTTGAGTGTTCTTCCAATATTTTTTAAACAAATACTAAAGAAAAAAATCTAATATTCTTTTAATATTCTTTTCATATTTTAATTAAAATATAGGATCTTGCATGGAGTGTTAGTGGTTAAAAATATAAAAACTGTAATAATACAAAATACTAAACTATTAAATTGTTAAACTAGAAAAAACAAAAGTTATTATTAATTTTAAAGTTATTGAATAGGTATTAAATTATATACACCAATATTTTTTTAATTGATATTTTAAAAATTGCATACACTTATATTACAAAGGTCCTTTATATTGCCTCAATTTCCTTCCAATGTCTATTTTTTCTAATTATTTTGCCTGTATTTATTTAAAATGAAGGCATTTACTGGGCTTGTCCTTGATTGCTCATAAATTGTTTTAAAGCCACAATTTGTTGCTTTTTTTTTTTCGACAGACTGCTGGTGCAACAATAAATAGTTCCTAAAGGCATTTAAGAATTATTTTTGTGAAATAATAGAATTATGGCTAGCCAAAAAATAAACAAACCTTTGTTTATTATAGTGAGTGGAGGTGGATACAAAAGTAGACATGTCTAGGGCAATAAATAATACCATGATAAAAAATTCATTGTTTTTGTCTTTTGCTCCAAAAAAATTTTCCAACAAATAAAACATCTTCTGATATATAAATAAAATTGCAATAAAATGTTAAAGTACAAAAAAGTAACCAAACTAGAGATTGAACCCAGGATCTTCTGGACATATACCAAATGCTCTAACCAACTGAGCTATCTAGCCTTGGAGTTCAACAGGCCTATATTGTATTTATGTAATTGCCAATCTATGACTGAGACATGATCAAATCTAGTCAATCTGGAAACCATGTGACAGATTACATAATCCAAATCCAATATAAAACAATATTTAGAAAAAAAATAAAAAAAATTAATAACATCTGTTTTATTCATTTGCTAGGCCATTTTAGGTTTTAAAGTGGTTTCTAAAGTAGTTTATTACTCCAGGATGTCTTTAAGTCTAATCTATTTCTTAGATCATATGTGCTGTTGTTTTTCTTGAAAACTTTAGTTATCAAAGACTTGTCAACCAGATTCTCATTGCATGCCTCTATTATTATTTTTCTGAACCATGTAGACATTATTTCAGATGAAAAATTACAAAATCTTATGATTTTCAGGGTTGGTTGCATAATTATCTTATTATTTCCCCTTTTCTTAATTTTGACTGTTCTTAGTCAACTCAGGTACATGTTTTTTCAATTTTTTTTTTTTTTCTTTTTAATGTCTAGTCTGTTTTTTATTCACTGATTATTATGTGCTTGGATTATTACTTGTTGTCAAGCAACCTTTACCTGACATTCAAAGTTTGATTAATGCTTCATCAATTTGGCTTGATAAATATTTTTTGTATTGTGAATCTTTTGTCATATTTTGTCATCATATTTATGACTGTGATTTTTACTTTATCCTTCATTCTTTCATAAAGCCTCTTCTCATTACAAAATTTCTTGTTTTAGTTTCTCATATCACAGCATATCTCTGTGATTTTTTTATTTTTTTATTTTTTATTTCTGTTTCTTATTATAAATAAAATAGTATTCAAAAAATAGTCAATTTGATGTATTTTCCTATAGAAGTTTTTAATAATATCAATTTTTTTTCCATTAGTATATTCTTTAATTATCTTTAAAGTTTATAACAGTGAGACTTCATTCCAAACCTGGTTCTGATAATGCAAAAGACAATAATTTGGTATATCAAGATTTTCTTTTGTTTTTTGTATATTTTGATTTTCTAATATTTTTTTTTCCAGTCATTTGCCACTAACCTAGTTTTACCCAAAAAGGTAACTTTATAATGCTTGCTTAGGAGTGATGTGAGTCTATTTTTACATATATTTCTATTTGAGGTCTAATATAGTTGTGTTTTGAGCATATAAATAAAGCCCAATATAAGATCACACATCATAATTTGATCCTATCAAATCCATCAAATATCTAATAAAGTATATAATTAATTATATATGAAATATTACTGCTAGGAAATTATAAAATTGTTATCTAGCTATTATAAAATAAAAGTCATAAAATTGTTGCTCATAAATATGAAATAAAATTTGTGAAATTGTTACCCAACAGTTATATTTTGAAGGGTGTATTCTTCCCAAGCAAAGATGTTCTTCAATAAACCCATCCAGTTTTTGTTGTTTGTCTTTGCTGAGAGGGTAGATTTTGCTCATAAAGGGGGTGCTGTCCTTCTTCAACTCTATAGCATGATTCCACTTTGTTCTCATCAGCAACTTATTAAACTCATTTTTTTCAAATATAGGCCTGAAGTCTTTCACATAACAATCCGGCACTAAATGACCTCTTCCGCACCACCAGTCTCTTTGCTTCCTTTTTGGCTATTTGCTGTGAGATTGTCACCTTCATACAGATAAAGTGGTCAATGCCTTCAGGCAATATCATCAGCCTCTCTCTCTCTTCCAGATTTTTTTTCTCATCATCATCACCAGGCAAATTGTCTAGTAGACAATGAAATAGATTTCATTCCTTTATGATAACAAATGGTAGACACTAGTAGATTGAAGGACTACTGGGAAAATGCAAAAAGGAGACTAAGAAATTAAAAAAAGAATCAGCTGAATTTGAAAAATGGCTTGAAGTTGCACAACTCATCTTAATATACAAATCAAATTAGACTTGATGTGGCTGGAAAACTTGTAGCTAGTGAGCAGTTATAATGTTTATTTTCTTATCCATACTTGCAAATGCACAAAAGCTTTGACTCATTAAGGTACTATTATATATACATTATAATTGAATAAAACCAAGGCTTGGAGAATGAAGAAAAAAACATCTGCATAATAAATAAAATACTGTTTTAAAGTGTGTATCAAAACCCATCATGTAGTATGCTCAATATTGCCTTTGGAATTTCAACATACAACTTAAACACATTGTATATATGTAATTTATACAAACACAATGCATATGTTGGGTCTTATTTAAGCAGTGAATCTATAAGTAGAAGCCACAAATAAATTAAACAGTTATTAAATAAATTGAGAACATACAGCCAGAGGGACAGCTCTGAGTACCCCAGTCCCCAAATCAACACAAAACATTGTCAAAATCATCAAAATTGCCACTAAATATTATATACCTGTTCAGTTGCTATTATAGCCATTTTCATAAATTCAAGCTGAATAATTTGACCACTTCATCTAAATCTTTTTTCAAGCTTTTGTAGTTCATTTTATGTTTCAAAGACACTCCCTATGACCATAATATGACCCATATAACCTTTTCCTGTCATAGTACAAAATACAGATAACCAAATATCAACTATAGTTACTCATATGTCAAGTGAAGTTAACCAAGTGTCAAGCAAAGTTAAGTTACCTAGGTGACTATCAAATACAGGTGCCTATGTGCCAGGTGCAGGTGCTCAGGTGTAAAGTGAAGGTAACAACAATACAATTATATAAAGTAGTTCAAAAAAATAATTCAGGTGCCCAGATGTTAGATGTCTAGGTTTCAGGTGGCTGGTTATCACCCAGGTGTCAGGTGCTCAGGTATCAGATGCAAGTGCCCAGGTGTCAAGTGCAGATGCCCAGATGCAACTATATAAAGCAATTTGGACTTAACTAAATTTCAAAAAATAGTGCAAGTGCCCAGGTGCTAGATGCCCAAATGGGCACCCAGGTGTCACCCAAGTGCTAGGTGTCACCCAGGTGTCAGGTGCCTAGGTATCACCCAGATGCTAGGTGCCAGTGCAAGTGCTCAGATACAACTATATAAAGTAATTTGGACTATACCCAAGTGTCAGGTGCCCAGGTGTCACTTTGGTGTCTATAGATGTTTAGGTATTAGGTTCTTAGGTGTCAGGTGCTTAGATATCAGATGCAAATCTAGGTGCCAAGTGTCATCCAGGTACTAGGTGTCACCCAGATGCCAGGTGTGACCTAGGTGCCAGGTGTGACCCAGGTGCTAGGTGTCACCCAGATGCCAGGTGTGACCTAAATGCCAGGTGTCACCCAGGTACTAGATGTGACACTCAGGTGCCAGGTGTCACCCAGATGTCAGATGTCACCCAGGTGCCAGGTGTCAGATGCCTAGGTATCAGATGCAGGTGCTAAGATGTCAGGTACAGGTACTTAGATATCAGGTGCAAGTCCCCAGGTGCATGACCCAGTGACACCTACAGGGCACCTGGCCAGATGTTACTTGCTTTTTTGGTCTGATCTTAAATCACATCCAAAAATCACCAAAAAATTTGTAAAAAATTCAGATTATCTATTACATCATGAATCCACCAAAAAAATCAGAGTCCACCCCCCTGGATGTCTCAGAAAGAAGGGGGCACCTGGAAATACTATAGTATTACTGACAGCAATAAGGATAGGATCCTCCAGCCTTTAGGAATTGATTTCAAAAGCAGCTGTGACACTTGTTCAGCTCTTTCACCTATACATATGGCCAGGCCGTCCTCACCACCACTGGCATAGCCAAGAAAATGGAAGCCCAATGCCTTGTCCATTTCTCATATTTGAGCGCTATTACTCCACAGATGAATGTTCATTGATAAAGATTGGAATAATGATACCACCTACTGTGTAACAGAAGAGGGTGCACGTGTCATGCTACCCAAACCACTCTAGCCTCTGGTTCAGCTGATTTCTCCATTCAGATAAATCCATATAACTTTTCCTTTGCCTCGTGCCATGCGTTAATTGTGCTCATGGCTATGAGCATAGGTCCTCACCAGGGCTGGCATCGCACCATCTGTGGGACTAAGATCCAAAAGAAAAGATCTTATAGACACAGTGAATTCGGTCAAGTGGAAGGGAGGCACGGTGGTCGGGCGTTGGATTAGAATGATAAATCTCGGCTCATTTACCCACTCAATGTTCAACATCTAGCACTGTGAGTCTGAAACGTTAATGATTGACGGAATTATGGCCTAAAGGCTGATGTAAATAGGTGCCGACTCAGAGATACACCTCAAACAACAGATGGGGTTATCTGGATACCAATTAAAAAACGAGAGATGGGAAGTAGCCAGATATACCCAATGTCATTGCATTAATTGGATAACTAATGAATTGTATGTATATTATAACTACTTCTAGTTAGCGATTTTGTCCTGGGAATCGGGGAGAGAAGAAGGTGTTTCCAACTCCTGAAGAAGACTCTTCGAGGGTGGAGGCAGCGATTTTACATACATGATGTCAAAGGGGTCATTGTTTGAATACTTGAAAAATCTTCTGGGATACGTTTTCACCTGAAGGTAGACAATCATTTATAGAACCTTTTTCACTTGTAAATGAAGGATTCAACTGACTGACCAACTGCCATACTTTCTATAGTCACCTTATAAATTATCCTCAAACCACAGTCTCCTTAGGCTCCAGTGCATTTGGAGCTCTATTTTTACATTCACAAATCTTGTCAGCCGCCAAAGACATGGCAGGGATGGCATAAGCTATGTGGACTGCATGACTTAGGTGATAGCAAGAGTCGACGAGAGTGAGTCCGACCGCTTGTGAGCGTACTTTATCCGATGTTGTTGAATTGTAATGGTACAGGTGGGAGTGTTCTGACTACCGAATGGGACCGGTCTTGGTCTATACAGCTTCTCGGGCCTGAATGTGCAATTCCGTCTTTGAGATCATTTGCAGTCATTTATTTCCAGCATCAGTGCGACCTTTATAATTCAAGAGGTTCATTGTTTTCACCTCTCATGCTCATGCTTCTTTCATAATGCCCCGATTTTTTCAATAAGCCATTCCCAGTTCGAATGAATACTTACCCACATTGGACCTTCCCAGTCATCATTAACAAAACGCTGCTGGTAACACTCTCTGAGTCCTTATCATGGACATGTACTTCCTATTTTTTTATGCATGGAACAATTGCGCTGAACTCACCAACTACCATGTTGTATGTGTATCCTAAGGAGTATGATCGCGAGGCAGGAGCTGGGCTGACTGATACAGCCACCACTCACGTGCACGTGGACTTAGAGTTCTCCATCAAATGACTAATGACCGTTTAGAGAGTCTGCTGACATCACTGACATTGAGCTCATCTCACTGTTGTTTTTTGTTTTGAACCCCCGGGCTGACTTCCATGCCAAAACGAACATGCGTGTCTGACGTCAAATGAGAAACAATGAAGGAGCTAGTTGAAAAGGTGCAATCCCAAGCAACCACCATCAGGGATCTGGAAGACAAATTGCAGAGCCAATCTGCCATTTATATGGAGCTCAAGGGGTTATACAATTTGCGCTATGAGGGGTTAGAACAACGTTATCGTATGTGCTTTACTTTTTGGTTGCAGCTCTCCGATGAATATTGCCATCCCAAGGTGCACTGGAAGATCAATGGGGTGAGTGTGAGGATGAAGTGCCAAGTGCAAGTTGCGAGCATCACACCGAAGTGATGATGTTAAGGAAACAATTGGAGGGTGAGTTCTGCTACTTATTTCTCTCATAAACACTGATCCTCTACCAAGATGTCGACAAGAGCAGACTCGAGGACTATAAAGCTTTCGAAAAGGTGATAAAATGCAACCAACATCAGTCATCTCTTTTTTTATTTCCAACAGACTCTAACCTATACAACAGGTCTCCTTCGAGAAAAGAAAGAGTTGTTGAACGCTGCGGGAGGATATATGGACACAATTGCCAAATGGAAGACGAGCGCACAAAGTGAGTTTTAACCATGTTGTCTTGTCATTTAGGTCTCACCGTATATCTGAGGTCTCAAATACGTGAATGAATGTTATGAAAAAGCGTTCAAGGAAGCACAGGAGGAGAAGAGAGGTAAACTTGGCCTATTTTAATTCATTTCTTTTCTACTTATTATCTTCAACCACAGATCTTGCACACAAGCTCGAAGACGCCAAAAATAAGATTCAAGGTATGCCTTTTACCTTCTATTTTACTGTACTACTATCAAGTTCGATGCTAGAATTGAAAAAAGAACTGAGCGAAGGTTTCCACAAGTTCTTGAACACCGAGCTTCCTACAGGTATGTGTTTTTTTCTCTGTTCCCTGCATTTTCTCATTTGATTATGTAGTGAAAGAAACATGAGCCACTCGAAAGTAGGTGCTTACTCCAAGTGGCCCAATCATTTTGTCTTGACATCTTTCAGTCAATTTCCCCAGTGGGCTTGGCTTCAAAAGCGAACATCACCCCAAGCGCCAGCGACACCTTTGATGCTTTGCGTAGTTGGCCATTAGCTCAGTAGATTTTATAAATGTAATCCAAATTGTCCCAGTGCGGTACCGAAAAATATACAAGTGTCGATAGCAACGCACACATTCAGTGCATCCGTCTTTGAGAGATCCGAAGTGAAATATGATAAGTTCAATGTTAAGATAAGACGATAGGATGAGATTATATTCACGAGATAGAGGAAGACATCTGAAGTTGCCCCCCCCACTTTTATCACAGCCCGGGCTTCAAAATTCGAACAAGTCAAGTTCGAGTTCTGAGCATTCAAGGTATACCTTGTACAAACTGGTTCACAAACGACGACATGAGTGGGATGTATTTAGGACCACCCAAAATGGGTGGCCCCATGACAAGAAAGTACAAAACGATGAATAAAGCAACGACATCAAACTATTTGCTCCCTATCTCACTCGCCCCCCGAATCATGGTCAGTCCTGAACTAGCTTCATCTCCTAGATTTTTAATTCATGCAATCGGCTGTTGAGGTGGCGGGCAATACTTGCAGTAACAAGTACCAGTAATAAACAACCCAATGCACCCTATTCATACCAGCAAATATAGTTGCCGTAGATTTACATTTATATCCACCTTACCTCTTCACTCCCGCCCCCTTCTCCGTCTGTCAACAAGTTTAAAATATACTTCAATTAGTGGCATGTTGGATCTGACGCACACGCATCATGATGTACTGAAGATGACGATGTCATTGAGGGGGGGGGGAAACGAAAATTTGGAAGGGTTTGACAGGTGCTACAACGAAGCACTTCAGTATCGTGCCTCCTGATTTTTGCATAACCGCTTACTCTCCTCACTTTCACCTCAAAAATATCTATGCACATATCATTATTAGATCCTCACTTGGCAGTCAACTGAGGAACCAATATATTTAGGTGTACGATTCGTCACGATGAGTGGGGCCAACCGATGTTGGAGGACAGGTTCAGGCAACGGCGAAAGATTCCTGTCAACTTGACGCAGGTGCATCGAAACTGAAGGCAATGACGATCGAGAAGCTTCAGGCGTATGCTCTGAAGTAGAAGAGAGTGTATCATTGAATGAGCTGTTGAGAATGCGTGAAGGAAGTTCGTCCTCGTCTTTGACGACGATGCAGTTGCCAAGTCCTGATGACTCTTGAGTCATGTCCAAGCTCTTCTCTTCTACAGAAACGACCCCACTCTTCTCGTTCCTCCCATCCTCAATCATCATGCGCATCACACTTGTGAAATTCGGGGTGGTCGGACGAGGCAAAGGTGATGGCGACCCATGCCCATCATCAGCAGTCCCCTGGCGCACCTGGAGCTGCGAAACGATACCAGGTGCAGGTATACAGCATCGATGATGATTTCGAGGAATCGGGGTACACAAACCCACTTCCAACGGCAGATGACGATGAACCAGACCCCCAAGAAGTGTAGAAGTGGCAAAGGTTGCTGAGTTAGATTCAGAGGCACAGGTCTCATTGATTGGCGAGCGTCCGACAATCTGTTGCTATTCTGAGTATAAACAGACACCTCGGAATCCATCGACATCGTGTGGTCCTTCATCACGGTGGAGCGTTTCGATGATGCATGCAAGGGCCGATGCCCATTGTCGTCTATTTCCTCCTTCTCCACATCTGGGTCCAAGTTCTGCTTCTCTTCCTCCATCATACCATCCCCCTCCAACACTTGCAGTAACGGCGAATGTGGCCTGGACTTTGCTGAATCCGTCCTTGAGCGGAAGGATTTCCCCCCCGATCTTGACTCCGGTACGGGTGGGGTTGGGGTAACGCCGGACGCTGCATGCCGCACCGCTGGCAGAAAACCAGGGAGACATAGTGGAGACTTTACTCGTCATCGAAAACCTCGAATATCGATAATCATCATAGATATCTGATGAGCCTTCCCAGGATCCTGTGGACGCCGCGGATGCAGCTAACGATGGACAATGTTCATGGTCGTTGGTATCACCCAACAAAGGTGATACCGGGAGGACGGTAGAGAGAGGAGGGCAGACTGGGGGGATGTGGTGAATGGAATGGGCGAAGGTTTACTGGCATCAAGTGTCGTCGTTTGCGACTGCTGCTCCTCGTGCTCGTCATCCTCAGAACGTATATACATCAACCCTTCCACCATCCCTACTGTCCTGTGTACAGTGTCCCACCCGAGCCAATGCAGCTTTGTATCCAGCCGCTTCACCATCCACCTGTATAAGCCCTTCTCATATATGACATGTCCATAGTTTGCCAACTAAGAGCATACTTCCACAAGGCAAACAACCTACCTGGCAAGTTTCCCAAGGGCCATATATAATGCTATATTTATATAGCTAGATGGACTTTCCAAATAAGAAAAAAGTCATTTTTGGTGGCTGTGCTATAAACAGAAAATATAGTTTGCACCAATTGGACCCTGAATCCATTTCAATTACATCAGTATGTTATTTCCTTATTGAGCAAAACACAAAATACTTTCCCAGAGCCGGCAGTTTGTGGAATTTGGCTGATGGAAATTTTTTCCAAAAAAGAAAACTTTTTTCTAAAGCATAGATTCTATTAGTAGGACCCTGAATATGTTAAATTTTTGTTTGTATCTCACTTTCTTATTAAGTAAAATGCAAAATACTTTTCTAGAGCTATTGATAAGAAGAATTTCGCTATTAAATTTAAAACAAAATGTTTATTTTGATAACATAAACAGTTTTTTTTTTCTAGACAAACATTATGCACTGCCACCATATTTGTATATTTGTTTGGCTCAGAGGCCATAATATGATATGTGTGTGCGACAATGATATAAATAAAGCCAAATCTAAAGTCACATGTTGCAAAATGATCCCATCAAAGCATAAACAAATAACCTCTGTGGAGCATCTAAATAAAGTAATCTATCACACTGAATTCATCTATAGGTGTTGGTATATATGGCCCTTGGGAAACTTCCCAGATAGGTCGTTTGCCTTGTAGAAGTATGCTCTTAGTTGGCAAACTAGCTACATTTCATATATAATTCTAGCTTATAAGGCTGGAAATCCTTCCTGCCAGGCGAGTGGGAATGGGTGAATGAAGTGGGTAGGAAGTGGCGGGCTGAGACCGGAAAGATTAGGGTCATCCTCTGCATCACCCATGCGCGCTGCACCGGCGGCGACAGTGACGGGGCCAACGGTTGCAGCAGAAAGCACCTCAGGAGCCTTTCCTTTATGGATAAGAATTCGGTTTTCATCAGAGTCCTCGAGACGTTCAGGAACTGGACCTTTACGAATGCGAGTGCGAGCTACTCAGGAAGATTTTAGTATCGGAAATAGAGGCAAGGCGGACTAGCTCACCAGCAGATGGCTGAAGAGGCGACATTGGGGGGCTACTGTCATACTCATAGGTATCGTTATCGGCGAAGAGAGGGGTAAATTTTTTCTTGGAAGAAGACTTGTTGTGAATGGACGACATGTTGGGTTTTTGCAAATTGTGGGAAGCAATAATTTAGTGGGAGGAGCGCAGCCATTTTATCTCGAGAGAGGAAAATTCAGGTTCACATTAATGCAAGAGAAGTTAAGATCGATTCGAGAAACGACCAGTGACACGTTGACAGAGAGCGCAAAAGACGCAACATGGGATCAGTAATGGTTCAGATATTGGGGACACCCGATACGCGAATTCGCACCGTTTTGCGTCCACTTCGAGCCTTACCACCGCTCCCGACTAACACGGGTTAAATTCACTCTACTAGCACTGTTTCTGATCCCCTTGTTTGAAACCCAGACCATCGGGAAACGAATGACTTCTAGATTGCCCAAGGAACGGATTGCCGGGCGAGACAACATGGCCTGCAAAAGAGTGAGGATGAGATCTTAACACGCCCATTTGCATTCCAACACACGAACGCACGGCATTTTCCTTTCAATCTCACCTAACCATGAATACACCGCAACCTCCAAATGTCACTGCGGATCGTCATTCGGTTCCTCCGTTATGTTAATGAATCAGTATTACACACCCAATGTGAACTTGCCGCGTTGCCTGTTCTCTTCTTCGAAACCCGGACCATTGGTAAACTAGTCTTTTCTAAATTGCCCAAGGCACAGATTTCCGGGCAAGACAGCATAACCGTGAAAGAACGGGGATGAATTCTTAACACACCCCTTTGCGTTCCAATATGCGAACACGCACCGCTCTCCTTTCAAAACCCGGACCATTGGTGAACTGGCATTTTCAAAACTGACCAGGGGACAGATTGCCGGGCGAGACAGCATAGCCTGTAAAATAACGGGGATGAATTCTTAACATGCCCCTTTGTGTTCCAATACGCGAATACGCACTGTTCTCCTTTCGAAACCCGGACCATTGGTAAACTAGCATTGTCTAAACTGACAAAGGAACAGATTGCCGGGCGAGACAGCATAGCCTGTAGAGGAACGGGGATGAATTCGTAACATGCCCCTTTGTTCCAATACGCGAATACGCACCCTTCTCCTTTCGAAACCCGGAGCGTTGGTAAAATAGCATTTTCTAAACTGGCCAAGGACTGGATTGCCGGATGAAACGGAGTGCCCTGCAAAAAAAAAATACAAAATTTATTGAGATCGAGGTCGTTTATGATTTTACCCCCTTCGGGGTTTATGTTGAACTCGTAGCCCTTCCAATATTCAAAGATATTTCCCGATTCCATTTTTTGGAAGGCCCAGTTCGGTCTCCTACATGCATTCACCTGTGAGAATTTAAACTGGCCTGGGTACGTGAATCAACTCGAAACGGGAATCTCATAGCGTGATACCGACTACGAATCCTGAAGACGATCACACCTTGGTTTATTGTTTCCTGGAACCTCTCGCGTTCACTGTTCTGTGAGTCTATTCAGTGAACTCAATTTAAGCAACAGCTAAAATTTCTTACCGTATTGTATAGGAGAAGTCATGGTTAACCCAGGCGCTTTCCAGGGGTCACGAAAGGATTTCCTGACGTCGAAGAAGGAAGAGTATAGGGCGGCAATGCAAGACGGAGTTGGTGCCGACGTCTTGGCTAGCATTCAACGACAGTATTTCAAGCGATATCCAGTCGACTTCCCTCACGACGAGGAACCCACTGCCGAGGTCTTGGCCGCAGTGGACGACGACTTGCCAGATCAGGAGACCCAAGCTCCCAACTCCTCGACGATGAATGATGACGAATATGCAGCAGCGTTGAAGGCTTTGGGGATGCGAAGGAAGACATTGGTGTTCCGAAAAGCCGTCAGTTCATCGTTGTGTTGCGCTATTTATTACTAAAGCCTTTCGACCTGCCAGCAAATCAAACGTTGGTTTGTGTACCAATATATCAAGGATCAAGACATGGACCCCAAAGAACCTGGATCTCAGAATCCCTACCGTGCACTCTTACACAAACGTACTGGCATTGGTATACAACATCCCCGTCTCAAATCTGCAGTCAATACCTGGCGCAAAACTCGGCGGGACGACATTGAGCATGAGGTTAGGCGTATTGTGCTGATTGACGGGACTCCTCATTCACAACTGGCGAAATTGCGAGATTCTATCGCCCGCAAGATGTTTGAGGCCTTGCCTGTGGAAGAGCAGAAGCAATGGGGGGAACATGCCAAAGAAGAACATGAGGCCATTCTCGAGGTGTGGAAGGAGACTACCACTGGCGAGCCGTCGACAGAACCTGCCGACCGACAACAGTAAGTCATTATCTCTTCACGTCCTACCAAATTTGACAATTCAATCCTGCGCAAGATGTATCCAATCTCTCGTTCGATTCATGCAGCCCATTCTGGACCTCACGAGCCAGGCAACAGGGTGGCCCATGACACTTATAACTGGCGGACCCGAGCCAGCGCACGGTGGTCGTCTGAATGTCATTAGGTAAATTAAATCATTGAAATAACTCATGATTCCTTCTCAGCCTTAGATGTCAATATCATGTATCAGTAGATGGTAGTTGCCTAACTCACTTCATACATGCATAGTGGCACTTGCCCACCACCCAAAAAAAGGTGAAAAACAGGGTCCTGCCGTGGAGCCGGG
>Ga0307517_10007489_pt1 | contig 15881 bp, 19 predicted proteins | sample 23_EM_MG_FD_194515 | JGI IMG/M metagenome (GOLD analysis project Ga0307517, IMG submission 194515) | Populus trichocarpa ectomycorrhiza microbial communities from riparian zone in the Pacific Northwest, United States - 23_EM | ecosystem: Host-associated > Plants > Roots > Unclassified | place... | reverse complement strand
GTCTCCATCTCCCTTTCCAGTCGGACCGTCGTCATTATCTCCGCCCTTCTTCACCTTCACCTTCCGTTGCACTTTGAACTTGGCCACATAAAACCCGTCCATATTGTTTACGTGCGGGTATATTCTCCTCGTCAACTTGATGGTGTCATCGAAGATCTTCCCTCGGTATCGCGTGAAGCCCTCCTTCCCAAACTCGATCCCGGTATCGACGAGCTTGACGTTCGGTCGTTTTCGAAGAGCGTAATCGACGACCGCCTCGTTCTCGTCAACGATCACGGAACAGGTGGAGTAGACGACGTATCCTCCCGTTTTGGAGTCAGGGTTCACGCTGTCGATCGCGCAGAGAATAAGTTGTTTCTGGAGATGAGAGAGAAGCACGAAATCTCGATCGGACTGAGGAATGACGTCGAGTCAGGGAAGGCGAACCAGCACTGGGGAGTGGAACGTACTTTGTTGATTTTGACGCTAGGGTCCTTGCTAATAACGCCGGTACCACTACATGGCGCGTCAAGCAACACTCTATCGAAACCTCCCAAAACCTTCGGAAACTCTCGTCCGTCATACGAACAAACCACGACGTTTTTACATCCCAGCCGGTGGATATTAGCGGTCAGACTCTTGGTCCTAGCCTTGTTTGCATCATTGGCGAAGATTACACCGGTGTTCTGCATGAGGGCGGCCATATGAGAGGTTTTCCCTCCAGGGGCGGAAGCCATATCGAGCACACGCTCGTCGGGTTGTGGGGAGAGGGCAATGACGGGGAGGAAGGAGGAGGCAGCTTGCAGCATATAGTGACCGGCAAGGTACTCGGGTGTGGCGCCTGTGATGGTGTCAGGGTTCAGACTCGGCATCTAGTAATTTGTGACCTGCCTATGGGAACACTGCTTTCGAAAACCTGAAGACCAACGTTTGTCCATTTACCGATCGGTTCAAGGTTAACGCCACGGTTAATCAGAGCTTGGGCGAGGTCTAGTCTCCTCGTCCGCAGGGTGTTAGTGCGAATTGTCACCGGCCGAGGGACCTCATTGGCTTCGAAGAACTCGATCGCCTGCAGAGGAGGGTCAGCGTGCCGCGAAAGAGGAACACAAGGAAGCTGACTTCGCCGACTGGGAACATGTTGAACAGTTTTTCCGTCAGGAACTCGTTGTACCCGTAGTAGCTGGCGATGTCGGACATCAGCTGGGACACATATTCGGCTCTTGGCCTAAGCGTCATGTAGATGTAATCAATGACCAGAATTAGCGCGCAGGTTTGATATCCCGTACCTTTCTTTCCCCAACTTTTTGAAGTTCTCTAGCACCCTCACGCAATGCCGCAGCCGGCGCTGTACCGTGAACACGTCCGGACCACCAGCCTTCTTCTCGGCTTCCCGTTCCTCCGGTGTCAGGATCTTCACGGGTTCGCTAGGCCCACCCTCTTCATCGTCCATCTCATCGAAATCGTCGCCCTCCATCTCCCCAGCAGCAACAGCATCTTGAAGCTCTTGCACATCGAGCTCAGCCTCCCTTGCAGCTTCGGTGTCCATTGCGCGGGATCGGGCTTCCATGTTAGCAATAGTCGTCCTCCCCTTCACCATCTTGTCTTCATTCTCGGAGCCAGAGTTTTCTGATTCTGAAGGTTCTAAGTCCGACCCAGTTAAGATGATCTTCAGCTGACGGTCGAGTTGCTTCGATTTCAGCTTTTTCGTGGGGTGTTTGACAGGTTCGTCGTCTTCCGAGTCGGTATCGAAATCAAATTCTTGCACAGGACCTCTCAGGGGTTCGTCGCTATTACCTGTTCAGAGGTTACGAGGTAGGGAGGAGAGTAGTGGGACATACTCTTCGGCTTCATTATCTTCACTCTCTAGGTCTTCCAAGTCCCCGGTAAATCCGGTAAACTCCTCGGCGTCCTCGTCTTCGTCGTCGTCTGTGGCATCACTGTCGCGGAATAATGACCTGCGTTGGGCAACCCGTAAATTGGGCGAAGCATTCAGATCCTCTGACATGCACACGCACCTGGCCTCAGCCCGTATACCAGGATCTCCTATATCCTCCCATCCCACGGAATCATCATCATCCATGACATCATCCTCCTCAAGATCGATCCTCTTCCCATTCTGCTTCGTAGGCTTGCCCTTGGCCTTCGCGGAGGGTTTTTGGACAGACGCAGCCATAGCCTGGGGTCTGGACTTGCCAGCAGACCGAACTCCCTTAGGCTTCTTTGTGGCGCGTCCGTCATCGTCGTCCCGCTCCAGTTTTCGCTTTCCCAGCTTCGCGTTTGGATCCAAAGCCGTAAACTTCGCCTTATGTCCGGGCTTCGACTTCGGTTTCGAGGCTTTCGACGAGCCATTGAGATCCGGATCAGCGTGGAGAGGGAGCGGGTCTCCTTGTTTATTCTTGGCCCGGCGACCCATGGAACTAGCAGCAAAGAGGAAAGGAGGCGGAAATGAAAGGCGGAGGGGGTGATCGAACAAAAATTTGATCTCAGCCCAGAGCTGACCCTCGTAAGTGATGTTCCCACGGTTGCTACGCCTCGCAAATTTTAGGCTGACATACCATTCAGAAGATCCACGTAAATTTCGTCACGCAACACATGTTTGTAGGGAACTGGATGTACTGACGAAACATCAGATGGTCAAATCACGCCGTGGCAAAGCTCGAGCTCTCCTCGCGGTTCCCGGTGGAGCAATAAACGCACCTCGTCCCATCACTCAGGCCCCACCGCTTATTTTCGGCACTACAACCCAGCTACAGTCGATGGGCACGCCCCCTACTACCCTGTCACTCCCGCAGAACGTCATCGACAACATTATTGATCACCTGCACGATAAGCCAATATGCCTCCAATCCTGTTCGTTGGTTGCCAAGAGCTGGAGAGTCCGAAGCCAGAGCCACCTCTTTCGCAGGGTCCGATGGACCATAGAAACCGTCCTGGGCTGGTGTAAACACATTTCACCTCGTTCCGATGGTCCCGCCGCTCACGTCACGGACCTCGTGGTCGCCGCGCTGTTGGAGCGGAAACGACTGGGTCCCATCAAAAACTATTTCACCTCATTTCGGAACGTCACGTCCTTGACGTTACAAGATTTGGATTTCGACGACCCATTGTTTGATCCTAAAAAGGTTCCTGTCTACTTCGGCCACCTCCAACTGGGATTGACATCCCTTACGCTCACACACGCCAGTGGGTCGTGCGGGAGATTACTCTCCTTCGCCTCCTTCTTTCCTCACCTGGACCACATTACGATCTCTTGTCCAGATGATCTGGTCCCGCCAGACCCTACAATTGATCTGGAGTACCGACCACTACGAGGAACATTGTTCCTACGGGGCCACCTGTTCCACCACACCGATTTAATCAAACTTATCTCCCGTGCTCCTGCTCCCCAATGCCACACAGTTCGTCTCGAACATTGGGGTAAGATGCGCGTCGAAGACTTCGACTGTATATTGAAGAGTTGCTCGAAGAGTTTGGAAATTCTCCACGTAAGCGCTTGCAAAGGTCGGCATTCAATACCGTTCCGTTACTGCTCTGATCAGGACTAATCCATATGCAGGGGAACAGTTCTCAAGACTACGACCAAATTTTAGCCTCTGTCCACGTTTGACGGAGTTCCGCATCGAACAACACATCGGTGGCTATCCACCTAACCTAATCTATACCATTTTGACCTCCCCCGTTGTTCTTACGCGAATAACGTTTGTCATTCGCAAAAAAGTGGAACCGGAGGACATTATCACACACGTGGGGCGCTGGGCGGAAACCGATACCGCGATCGCCCAGTTCGCAACGAAACTGCGCTGCAGAAATGGAGGAAAGCGACTGCTACTCACATTCAGAGCCATTAGGGTCCTCGATTTTACCCCATTGGTGCCTCGTTCAGTTCAGAGGGGTGTGCAGGTGGTGGTAGAAGGAGATGACGACGAAGAACTCACGTTTTCGACGTGCGTATCTTGTGAGATGGAACATCCCAATCTCTGAGGTAAGGGGTCCCGAACTGCATGCGATCGTCAATCCCTCACTGAAGATCCGTATTCACAAAGCCATCAGACCCCCTTTTTCTGTATGCGTACTTAGGAATATTGACCGAGCCTGCCACCGTGTGGTAGTGCTGTGCAATCTGTCGCACACCCTCATTACCCGATGGTGCAAAGGAAGCTACCATAAAGTTACCATAAAGTTAAATGCAGGAATAAATACAAAGCCCGAACCAAACTGCACCCGTGGAAATAGAAAAACGCCACTCCATCTAGAGCTACCTAGCGTTTTATCGTCACGATAATGACCGCAGGACGCGCTCCGTCATCTCTATAAGTTGATGGATGTTGGGCCGGTCCGCAGGGTTTGCTTTCAGTGTCACATCGATCAAGTTTTTGAAGCCCTGAGAATACGCGCTCTGGGGGTGCTTGTACTGAGCATTCATGACCGCCATGGCTATCGAACCTCCCTGCTGCGTCGTTTGGAGACTCTCGAAGGGAGAGTGAAGGTAAGCGAGCGCGAATAGTGTGCATCCAAGTGACTGAGAGTAGGGTATGGACATCAAAATCCAACACTCGAAGGAGCATACGACGCACCCAGATATCAACCTTCTCGTCCAACGCGACCCCAGTCTTCACATCGAATAATTCTGGGGCCCTGTACGCCATCGTGCTATGTTCAGCCGCAATATCCTAGCACAACCCGGTCAGTATTTCCACGTGTCGGGCGAGGAAAGATGGAGGCACCTGTTGTAACAACGCCTGTGACCTGGTCTGGATCTTAATCCTCGCCGGGATCGCGCTTCCAAAGTCCATGAGAATTGGCGACCCGTCGTCTGCGATCATGACGTTGCCAGGTTTCATATCCCGGTGAGCGAATGGGAACAGCTCCATCTCGCCACTGCCACCCGGCGCGGGACTGCTACTATGCACCTCCAAGTCCGCAGCGTCAGCACTCATTAGTCCACTCTCTTCCTCTCTACCTGCACCTCGACCTTTCTTACTTGGAGGCTTGTTCGAGAGGGGAATCGCGCCCGAGTTGTGGTACGAGTAGCCTCCCTCTTCGTCTCCATGTGCTTGGGGGAACGCTCCATCATCGTCGTCATCTGAATGGTGTTCGGGCTGTGGAAGGCGGCTGGTTTGCTCCTCTCCAGAAAGCCTACGAGTATTTGAACGCGTTGCGGCTTGTGCGTTCTGATGGGATTGAGAACCGGCTGGGGCTCGATAGTCGTGCATGGCGCGGATAGCTTCGCATGTGCCTTTGAAGAGCTTAACCATCTCTTTTTCGGGGAAGTGGGTACCGTTGATTGAGTGAGCGTTGATAGCGTCTTGCAGGTTTCCTCGCTGTCATCCAGCATATTAGTTTGATATATACCACGTCGCACCGACGCACCTTGTAGAGAGGGAGGAAGAGATAGACGATCTTTCCTTCACCATCCGGGTCCTGAACCACAGCAGAATCCTCGAAGGGGTTCAGAGTGGTGATTCGGTGTGACACAACGGGCAACTGCTTACGAGAATGCGAATAATATTCGGATGCCTAGATGACCATTCAAATATTCAAGTCCTGATTAGAACCCCTGGTGAAGGATGCAGAATGCAGAAATCAACGCACTTGAACCTCCTGTAGGCCTCCACCTCCCTCATGGCTTGCCTCACATCTTCCGAACCAGTCGGACACCTAATCTTCTTTAAAGCAAATTCTCTCTGGAGTGTCGTCGTCAATACCACAAGCAGGAAGTGCAACCGAGCTCAGAACGTGAGACTAACACCACTGGCTTCATCTTGACACAAATAAACGAACGAAAAGCCTCCTTCTCCAAGCACCTTCAGGATCTTGACTAAAACCGGGAACCGTAGGGATAATCGCACGACCGAACCGACCACGTTGCAAAAGACGAAGGAAAATCAACCAAAAGAGAACAGTAAAAGCGCAGAATAAGTCGGGACAGGTACGTACAAGTCCTCCCGTTGATCTTGACCTTTGCTGATGGGTGAAATACGCAAGCGGTCAGAGCCCACAACGCATCCTTCGCCTGGTCGACCAGGTTTAAAAGCGCGGGTGGTAGGGACATCGTTTCGTCGTCGTTGGAAGAGGAGAGGGTTGTTTTCTTTGGTCGCAGTCAGAAGCGGTGTCGTTCCGTTTATGTGTCTGGCGCGCTTATCCTGTGCTTTACGGGCATTCGGGCATCTGCTCTGTTCGTGACTTCCATCATCTCGGACTTTCCCACGCTCTGGGGGGGGGGCTCGCCCGCCTTATCGTCAAGGATCTCACACCAATCTCTTGCTTGCGGATGACGAGATGGTCCCCTCCCCCGTATGCCTAGCTGTTTCTGTGAGACTAGGCCCGGCCTGGACTCCCTCTTCAATTTAACTCCCCCATCCTCACTTACTCCGTCGCTGGATCCCTGGGTTGATGGACCCCGACCCCTCCAACTACGCTCCAGGGATCCTGGCGCCTCCTCCTCGCCTGCCCCCCAAGCCAACCCGCCCCTGCCCTTAGCCTAGACCGCTCTGCGGAGATTATACTAGGCTTCTCACGACCCCCCGCTCCGTCGATGAGTTTCTGGCGCGGCGCCAAGTTTCGTGTTCGATTCAAGTACCAACCTCCCCCTCTTTTGTTTGGGGGCATGTTTATACAACACGACCCAAAGGGATAGGTTGGTGGAGTGGGATGACATGTCGACACCGGACTGTGGTAGCTACTTTATACTTTATTGACCCCCATCTCGACGCGCTTCCTCCCCCCCTCTCTTTTTACTCTTAACCCGCCCCCGACCCCTCTAGCTACCCTTATTATGAATGCGATCGAAGGTTCTACCGTGTAGATTCCGGGTTCGACTATATCTTACATCTTTGTAGGTTCTTGTTGGAGTGTAAACTACTGACTAAAAAAACGGGCACTCGGGCGCCTCGCATTCTATCGGGCGGGGATTACAAAAAATTCCATGTAGCGCCCGCCCTGCGTGCGGTTTGTGCAGGACGCGCACGGCCCTCCTGGGTGACTGTCTGCACCCTTTGGACTCGACCTCCGCCATCCCGCTAGCATTCACGTCGCGGTAGCGGTGATGACAACGCGCACACGCAAGCGGGGAGTGTCCCTCCTCGATGACAGAATCGAGCTCCTGAGCAGGAGCACAACCGAGACCACCTCCACAATGCAGGTCTTCGGGGCCGTTAGCGCCATCCTAGCTCTAGTTCGGGTCAGTGTTTTCGTTCTCCGACCATTCGTTCTCGGTCTCAACGGTGGCCCGACCAGGATAAGATGATCAACGACAAAGATTCCGTGGAGCTGTCTGAATACTGTTTCAATGTGTGTGAAGCGCTGAAGACCGTAATCCGCGGAAGGAACACGGACGACCTCAGCGAACCCGTGAGGATGGCACTCGAGAATTTGAGAAGGTGTGTTGATCTAGCCTTGGCTCTATCTACTTCCCTCAAGCAACTCCAGGGTTATATGGGAAATCGAGCGGACTCTCAGGAGGGGGGCGAGCATGCCAGTCATTGAATATAACAAGGGCAAGATCGAGGGATACAAGCTAGAGATCCAGGAAATTCTCGATACTCTCAACGCACCACGCTCACCCCCCGATGAAAACCCCACCATGGACGAACGTGCTCCCCTCTTAGCGCCCATTGATCCCCACCCCCGTGACACCGCCACAACCTCTGCATTCGAGGGTACGCTTGAGCCCCGCCCTCGCCATCTCGTACGGAATACTGATCGCTTCCCGTTCCTTTCTCTTTCAACCGCAATACCTCAGCCTGTGGACGTTTGCTAATCAGATACAGGTTCGCTCCGCATGGCCTCTCCTCCCTGATCGAGGTTATCCTTATTAGTAAGGATGCGGGTGATATGATCCGTTGCCTCTCCCCGGAAGACGCACAATGCTTCATAGATGCGATCGACGAGGCATGCTATACACCTGCTTATGTCGCAAATAGCTGACACTGACCCATTTTGCCGACCAGGCACTGGATATGCCCGATTTTTCTCCCTGGACCCGAAGGAAATGCCTCAGGTTATTGTACAGGACATGTGGTCGCCATGGACTTCTTCCGAAATCCTTGAAGATCCCAGTTTTCTATGACAGGACCGGTATTGCATTGTACAGGGGAGGGTTCGCGGATGTGTGGAAGGGGGTACACTGCGGCCGGGACGTTGCTGTCAAGGTCATAAGGACATATTCAAATAGTGACTTACAGAAGATAATTGGCGTGAGTTGCTGGTTGTACTCTATCTCCGTGCGCCTAAATTCTGACAATACCCCATGTAGAGGTTCTGCAAGGAGGTCATGACGTGGAAGACCCTCCGGCATCCAAACGTCCTGCCATTGTTAGGAGTGATAATGTCCGAGAACCAGTTTGCAATGATATCAGATTGGATGGCAAGCGGAAACATCAATGACTTCGTGAAGGCGTGCCCGGGCGCAAACCTGTTGGAGTTGGTAGGTGTTTCATTCACTATCTCGCCTTGTTTACTTCGCGTTCATTGACGATCCGATAACTTATCCAGCTAGGAGACGTCGCTAGGGGGTTGATATACATCCATGGCCAGGAGATGATCCACGGGGATCTCAAGGGAGTACGTTTTTGACTGCTGGGGTCATTCATTTATCTTACTGAGTTTACTTGTCAAGGCCAATATAGTGATTGACCAAACTGGCCACGCTCGCCTAGCAGACTTCGGTTTGCTTACAATCATTTCGGACCCCGCGAACCTTTTGTCCTCGAGCTCACACATACAAGGTGGCACGATCCGGTGGATGGGCCCGGAGCTCATCGCTCCACAGGATTTCGGGTTCAAGAACAGTCGCCCGACGAAGCCTTCAGATTGTTACTCTCTCGGAATGGTCATATACGAAACCATCAGCGGGAACATCCCGTTTCATGAACACACAGACCTAACGGTTTCTGTGAAGGTATTGAGGGGCGAGCGTCCTTCTCGAGGAGCAAGGTTCACGGAGAACCTATGGGGGATGTTGGAACAGTGTTGGGCATCTCAACCAAACAACCGCCCGAGCGTTGAAGGTGTTCTGCGGTGTTTGGAGACATCCTCGATCTTGCCGGAGCCGTCCTCTCCAGGGGTGGATGAAGGAATGGAGAGCGACAGTGGCTCCGAGGGCACCTTTGATCGTAATTCCTCCGCCCCTTCTAATGGCCTTCTAGATCAGGCGAGCAAATCTTGTTGGCGAGGTTCTTCTGTTTCAGCTTACTCTAACTCCCAGCATTATCCCTTTTCCCTTCCTACCCGTTCACCCACATTTGATTTCACACAGCGGAGTACTACCCTCCTTCCTGCTGATGAATCTTGGCACACACTCTCTTCAGTCCCCTCCGAGGTTTCCCCAGGGAGTACGTTTTGTCCCACTTCGGTCTTTCGCCTTCTTCTTCCCTTTGCCCTCTTCGTACTGATGAACTCAACCTTCTTGGGTAGCTTTACCACCCCCCTCCGTCGAAGCCGAAAGCGGATCCTAAGAATCTGTCATTTGATATCCGTAGCGAGCCCGACACGTCGATACGGCAACCTACATGGGGCATCACTTCACTCGATCCTTCCTCTTCCAACAACAGGACCAGCGCAAACGTCTGTGGTCCACGGCCACAGGGACCCATCCCTTTCCCCACCTCGTTTTCCATCCCCCGCTCCCCGTTAACCAACCCTACCGGCTCAGGTTCTCAGTACTAAAATATAACACCTTCGCTCCGGTGTTCCGTATGTACGACTCGCATGCCGTCGATACGAGTCATATGGGTATCCCGCCCCCCACCCTCGTCTCCTCACATCTTTATTTTTTTGTGAGGAGTACGTACCCTAGGTCCTGGACGGGAACCATGCCTAGTCCCAGCCTATGGGCCAAAATTTTGACGCTGGCAGCCTAGTTCCCGTGCTGCGCAGTCTGGCGTACAAACACTCGAAATGCCATTCGGCACCCCGCCTAGTCCTGTTGTCATAGCTATTAAATTCAGCATCAGTTCACTTGACTCAGACGCTCGTCATGTCAAAACGGTGACGTTCAACACATGCTGGCTGATGGTATCCCTGATGCTGACTGTCATCACTGCACAGCGTCTTGGCCGACAAAAATGTTGACTATATGAACGATGTGTACATTAGGAGTGTATGCTTCAGCTCAGACGGCAAGCCTCTCGCAACTGGGGCAGAGGACAAGACGATTCCAGTACGTTCTAAAAATCACGTTGTCGTTTCGGGTCAGCCCTTAATTGGTGTTCTAGATTTGGGATATCGCCAGGCAGCGAACCCTCGTCACATCCAGGGGTCATATGCGGGGGTCTACTCGCTCGCTCTCTTGTCAGATGGGTGGTTTCGGGGTGGTTGGAGACGAGACGAGCGCAGCTGATTGGGTGGTGGAACGGGGGCGTAAAAGCCCTCGCAGGCCAAACCTAGAATTCCGGCTTACTCTTTCTGTCCGCGTCCTCCCTCGCGCGTTTTCCGCCCATGCCTTCCATTCCCACTTCCCCTCGCACTCTTACCCATAACCGAGTGTTGTCGCGCCTACTGGGAAATTCTCGCACGGCCCTCCAAACGGATCATCTCTGTCCCAACTCCATGGCGGCGCTTTTGCGCTAGCAACAACGGGGAGGCGGTGCCTGAACTTGGTAGAATGGTACACTTTGTTCTTCGTTCTTTCGCCCGTATTGTATTGCACACCAGTATCTTGTATACTGCATTACTTCGGCGAATAGTATTGGTTTTCCATTATAATTTTACCTCGACATAAGATTATCCTCCTGTTTGGGGTGGTTGTGGGTGCCTCGCAGGTGCCTTGAAATACCTTCAAAATGGCCTCAAAATCGTGTTACGAGGTCATTACAATGGTGTTGAATGCCGACGTAAAGACACTATGATTGCGCCGTGACCTAGGCCAACCTTTATAAGTGCGTTTTCATAGATTTCGGCATTTTGATCAAGTTTGATCATTATAATGCCTTGCGACGACCTCAGGAGGTTGGGAGGGGGGGTTCCGATGCGGGCGTCTCGCACTGCTTCGGACGAAAATACCAAAAATCTGAAGAATTCTATGTAGCGCCGCATATATACAGCCCGTGTAGGACACGCATAATCCTCCTGGCTAACTGTCTGCATCCTTTGAACTCGACCTCCACTATCCTGCTAGCACCCCTTACACCAAGCCGGTGGTAATGGCAACATATGCACGCAAGGGGGAAACTTCGCTCCTCGATGTCAGAATCGAGCTCCTGAACGAGAACGCAATAGAAACCTCCCCCACAAGGCAGGTCTTCAGAACCGTTAGCGCTATCCTAGCTCTGGTCCGGGTTAGTACTCTCGTTCTGTATTCATCCGTCAGCTCTCAAAGGTGGCCAAACCAGGACAAGATGATTAAGAACAAAGATTCCGTGGAACTGTCTGAATACTGTTTCAATATGTGCGAAGTGTCGAAGACCGTAATCCACGGAAAGAATGCGGATGATCTCAGCGAACCCATGAGGACGGCACTCGAGGATTTGGGAAGGTGCGTTGATCTCGCCTTGGTCCTGTCTACTTCCCTACAAGCAACTCCAGAGTTATACAGGAAATAGAGCGGATTCTCAGGAGGGGAGCAAGCACGCCAGTCATTGAATATAACAAGGACAAGATTAGGAGGTACAAGCTGGAGGTCCAAGAGATACTCATCACTCTCGGCGCACCGCGCTCACTCCTCGATAAAAAGCTCCCCATGGATGAACGTGCCCCCCTCTTAGCGCCCGTTTATCCTCACCCCCACGGCACCGCCACAACCCCTGCATCCGAGGGTACGCTTGAGTCCCGCCTTTGCTACCTCATACAGAATACTGATTGCTCCCCGTTCCTTTCTCCTTCTTCCACCGCAATACCTCAGCCTGTGGACGTTTGATCAGACGCGAGTTCGATCCGCATGAATTATCCTTCCTGGTCGAGGTTATCCTCACAAGTGAGGATGTGGGCGATATGATCCATCGCCTCCCCATGGACGACACACAGGTCTTCATAGATGTGATAGACGAGGCATGTTCTACATCCGCTCATATTGCGAGTAGCTAACACAGACGTATTCTGCCGACCAGGCACTGGATAGATCCGAATTTTCTCCCTGGACCCGAAAGAGATGCCTCAGGTTATTGTACAGGACATGTGGTCGCCACAGACTCCTTCCAAGATCCTTGAAGATCCCCACTTGCTATGACCGAACCGGTGTCCCGTTGTATAGGGGAGGGTTTGCGGACGTGTGGAAGGGGGAACACTGTGGTCGGGACGTTGCTGTCAAGGTCATAAGGATATATTCGAACAGCGACTTACAGAAGATAATTGGCGTGAGTTGCTGGTTGTGTTCTATCTCTGTGCGCCTGAGCTCTGACAATGCCCCATATAGAGGTTCTGCAAAGAGGTTATGACGTGGAAGACCCTCCGACATCCGAACGTCCTGCCGCTTCTAGGAGTGACAATGTCTGAGAACCTGTTTGCAATGATATCAGACTGGATGGCAAGTGGAAACATCAATGACTTCGTGAAGGCATGTCCGGGTGCAAACCTGTTGGAGCTGGTAGGTGTTTCATTCACTGTCTCACCTTGTTTACTTCGCGTTAATTGACGATCTGATAACTTATCCAGCTAGGAGACGTCGCTAGGGGGTTGATATACATCCATGGTCAGGAGATGATCCACGGGGATCTCAAGGGGGTGCGTTGTTGACAACTAGACCCACTCTCTGGTCTTACTGAGTTTACCTGTCAAGGCCAATATAGTGATTGACCAAACTGGCCACGCTCGCCTAGCAGACTTCGGTCTGCTTACGATCATCTCGGACCCTGCAAACCTTTTGCCCTCGAGTTCATACATACAAGGTGGCACGATCCGGTGGATGGGCCCGGAGCTCATCGCTCCACAGGACTTTGGGTTCAAGAACAGTCGTCCAACGAAACCTTCAGATTGTTACTCTCTCGGAATGGTCATATACGAAACTATCAGCGGGAAAATCCCGTTCCATGAAGACGCAGACCTAATGGTTTTTGGGAAGGTATTGAGGGGTGAACGTCCTTCTCGAGGAGCGAGGTTCACGGAGGGTCTGTGGGAGATGTTGGAACAGTGTTGGGCACCTCAGCCAAACAAACGCCCGAGCGTCGAAGGTGTTCTGCGGTGTTTGGAGACATCCTCGATTTTGCCGGAGCCACCCTACCCAGGGACGGATGAAGGAATGGAGACCGATAGTGGATCTGAGCACACCTTTGATCGTAGTTCCCCCGCCCATTCTGACGACCTTCCAGATCAGGAGAGCGAATCTCGTTTGCGAGGTTCTTCTGTTTCATCTTACTCTGACTCCCATCATCACCCCTCTTCCCTTTCTACCCAGTCACTCGGATTTGATTCCACACAACAGAGTATCAACCCCTTTCCTGCTGGCGGACGTCGGCGCCTTCCCCTCCCAGGTGTCGGTGAGCTTTTCCCAGATCGTACGTTTTGTTCCGCTTTGATCTTTTATCCTCTTCTTCCCTTTGCCCTCTTTGTACTGTACTAATGATCTCAATCTTCTTAGTATTCCGGCCCAGGGGGGGCGCAGTGCAACCCACCCTTGGGTGGCACCTCACCCCAGTGTCCACATCAGGAAAACTGGAAAATTCCTTTTTCAGCTTGAGAAAGCAGAAAAAGCGGAACAAAGCGGCGATTAGCACTTCAAGCACGCGATCGTAAAGCAGGTCCATTTCCGAAAAGCACCGTCACCCAAATTCTACGCAAGATGCTTTCCCTGCTTGGCCAAGCAGACTAAAGCACGGAAAAGCACAGGTAAGATGCTAAGGGCTAGGCAGTGACTACTAGGATGAAAGGCTGTCTAAAACCTATAAAGCGATAGCAAAATGTATGAAACTGGGAAATGTGCTGAACAGCGTATTACGGTGTATTAGAATGTTAGGGTTTAAGCTACGAACTGTTGAATTAATCAATTAGTTGACCAGTTATCATTGAATGTCGAAAATCGAGTGCTGAATGGACAATTGTAGGAGAATTGGGACAACGGAAACCATCTACAAACCTAACATGTGTGATGAGCAAAGAGTATGCACGTAGTAGGAGATTCTCTCACCAGCCGGAACCTGTGCACGAACACTTGACTTCTTCTGTGTTTGTCTGAGAGCATCCTGTTTACGATGGGACATATACTCGCGTGTTGAAGCAAGCACCCGCTCCCAGTGACCCTGTGAAATTTGAACGAGGGCATCAATGTAGTCTTGTGTATTGTTTCCGGACTCGAGTTGAGAGAATGGTTTTGGGGGTTCCTCTTGACCGGTCTCCCAGCACCCGATTGCTCTCTCAACCTAGTATACTAGTGAGATCTAGAGACGATGCTGGGAAGGAGTATACTCACGGCCGCGAGTGTGAGAGCAAGAGCACCAACAGGCCTGGAGTCACATTCAATGGGGTCCGTGTTAATCCCAGTTGTTTCGAAATGAATTGTGAATGTTTCAAGGATGATTGGGTTCAAAAGATACCCTGATGGCTGCGGGGTAGGTGGAGGTAAGGCCGATGCACACGTGAGAATGGGGCAGAAAGTTTGCGTACTTGTTCCTCGCACGCCACGCCGATCAAACCATTTTCCCATAAAAATGGTGCGCCGATGAAGTTCCTCTTCCTCTGACGAACAACCTCCTCAATGCTGGCAACACTCTCTTCAACCTCTCCCACATCAGCCCCATTGTCTTCATCTGCATCTTGGCTCGGGAGCAACCAACTGACGTGTTCGGCGATGTCGTTTGTCGTTTCGAAAATGGTCCTGTCTCCGAAATAGGCTTTCACCACTGCCATTGCACGTCTCCCAATCGCGGCACGCCAGTTTGTAACTTTGGTAAATGCCTGTAAGGGTTATTGTTTGTCAGTTATAAAAGATGGAGACATGTTGACGTCATCTCACAGGTGCCACCAGCGGATCCTTGTCCTCAAATGTTTCTGTTATGTTGGGATAAATTCGACGCCGGATTTTGGCAATCGTGAGATCGGCGTTGAATGTTGGCTGCCAAGGATTCATGTCCTCTGAGACACACTTGATGAGTTCCAGGGCAAACCGGATGTCGAACTCTTTCAAGTAGCAATTTGCAACATTGCTTTTCTTTTGTTTTTCCCTGGCTTTGGGTGGTGCATTTTCGTGAGTGACCTTTACGATGGACTAAAATAGATTAGACCAAGCCATCGCATATGACAAATAGCTTACCTTAGATGCCTTTTTGCCTTTTCCACTAGCCATTCTCCTCTCACATTGGATGGTATCGGTGTCATCATCCTCCAAGAACCCCGGTCGGATCTTCAACATGTCACTGTCAGCATCAACCTTTGACCTCGAGGTAACACTTTTCGCCGCTGGCCTACCCCTTCAATTAGCATTGAATGATTTTCAGATGAATGCACAAACGCACCAATCCCCCCCATCTGCAAGTTTCCATTTCCTGGGTTCAAGGTTATCGGACAGATCATCCTTGTGGATTTGGATCTTGACAAGGTCTCTGATCAATAGAGCCTTCTTCGGCTTTGATTTCAGCTTTGGGTCCAGATCCGGGTTCAGTTTCATTTGGCGTGTTGGTTTGGCAGCGGATTGGAGGGGCTCATCCATTGGGTCAGCGTCACCCTCGGGCATTGATGTCGTTCTGCCACCACCGAAGCCGGTCCACTCCGGCTCATCTCACTGGGGGCAAGGGGTGGTGGCCTGGGCTGGTACATCACAAGTACATCACAAGGACATGGACAAAATACCAGGCAAAAACCCACCTGGCACATCTCAAGTCCATTCAAAATTTTCCCAGCCAGTTTCCCTACAGTGTTCCTGGGTCAGGAAATGGTCAGTACATTCACAGTGTCCCAGATCATGTGACCAGGGTGTCCCCATCAGGAACACCATGGGAACATTCAAAATTTTCCCAAAGAAAGTACCCAGAATTTTC
>Ga0307517_10007488_pt1 | contig 15882 bp, 8 predicted proteins | sample 23_EM_MG_FD_194515 | JGI IMG/M metagenome (GOLD analysis project Ga0307517, IMG submission 194515) | Populus trichocarpa ectomycorrhiza microbial communities from riparian zone in the Pacific Northwest, United States - 23_EM | ecosystem: Host-associated > Plants > Roots > Unclassified | place... | reverse complement strand
ATTTTTATAATTGTTATTTGCTTTTCCCTTATCATTTTTTAATTGAAATTTTTTATCTATCAAATTTGGTCATTATTCTTTTGATTGTTACTTATTTTATTTGAAATAATTTATGAAATGTTAATTATTATTATTTTAATTTCTTCATCTTTCAATTTTTTTATTTTTTTAGATTTGATTTCTATTATTTTGATTATTATTTATTTTATTTGAGATAATTTATGAAATTATATTTTTTTTCAATTTCATTCTCATTCAACTTTTTAATTTATAAGATTTTTTCCTCATTATTTTAATAAACTTGAAAAAAATAAAAAATTAATAAGTTATTTTTCAGCTCATTTTCCATGACATAACCAAACACTTGAAAATATTTTTCAATTTATTTTCCATTACACTACCAAACATCGAAAAATAATTCACTTTCCTGAAATTCACTTTCCCAGCAAACAAATGATGCTTTAATAGAGCATTAACCACAAGCATTTAAGAACAACACTTTAATGCAATATGAACATCATAATTATAACAACTTTATAATTTCATTTGCAAAGCATTTTTGTCCAAAAAAACTTTATATTTACTTTAGATTCATTTATAAAAATATTAAATTCATTAATCAAACACAAATCAATGTTAAAGATAAAAAAATACATCTTTCTTAATAATAAATATGTTCTTACATGAAAAAAAAGTCAAATTTACATATAACCAACCAATTTACTACATGATATATATATTAACACTTCACTAGAATAATTATTTTTTAAACAATAACTTATTAGAACCATAAAAACAAGTTTTTAACTAATTATATAATTGGTTGGTTATATGTGATGGAAAAAAAAAACTTCTTTGATATTTTTTCATGAATGTATTAGAAAAAATAAAATGATATACCGCTCATGCGTTATAACAGGAAACTTTTCCAAATCTAGTTTTTAACTAATTATATAATTATAAAAAAATATTCACAATAAAGCATAAAGAAAATATATATATATATATATATATTCGAAACCTTCTTTGAAACAAAACTTATAAAAAGAACATTTCATTGACCAAAAAGTGAAAGAAATTCAATGAATTTGTTTTGCAATAATTACAATTATAGTCATAGTTTTAAAACCCGATCCAGTAATTGACCCAATCTAATGATCAGGTCACGGGTCAGATGAGTTGACCCAGATCAACTTAAAAAAAAAAAAAACAATGTGCATCAATTATCATGAATTAGACAGAAAATGCAAAGCAGCAACTATGCATCTATAAGCAATTCGCTAAAATGGGGACGTTGTAATTCAAGATGATTCCATATGAAATTCTGCAATGTCATTGACAATCCAATTGTACACTTCATGCTAGAATATAGGGTTGCCAGTTCTAAAAAGAGAATGAATTCCATCGAATATTTACTTAGCATTACTTTTTAAAATATATATTTTTTATAAATATATTAAAATAATATATATTTTAATTTTTTAAATTTATTTTTAATATCAGCACGTTAAAATAATTTTAAAATACTAAAAAATATTAATTTAAAAAAAATAAAAAAATCTCAATTTTTTTAAAATATTTTTGAAATATAAAAATAATAAAAGCCTAAACTTCTTTCCATCAAAATTTGAAACAAAGCCCAAATGAAGGATTTGTTACCGAGATAAGTCATTATTTTTTAAAATATATTAAAATAATATATTTTTATTTTATTTTTTAAAATTTATTTTCAATATTATTATGTCAAAACAATAAAAAAAAAACATGAAAAATTAATTTTAAATAAAAAATAATTTTAAATTCTTACCAAACAACATTTCAACCTTGTTTCCAAAAAATATATCTACTACTCCTGAGTATTCATGGCTGAATTTTCCAGTGCCGACTCTTTAAAGAATGTAGAAATATGCAAAGCCTCAATAGCGCTGAAGTTAAGTACAACAAAAAAAATAAAAAAACCTTGGTGTTGATACTTCAAATTCCTTCCAAATTTTGGTAATCGTGCATTTGTTGAAACTGTTCATTTTGGTTTTCTCTGTGTTTCTGCTATTTGTATTCATCATTTTGGCTTTTTAAAAGGACAAAACAATGTAGTTTAGTGTGTATAAAGAGGCCGGATTTCAGCTGGGTCGACCGGATTTCAGCTGGGTCGACCGGATTTCAGCTGGGTCGACCGAGTTTTGCCGGGCCAACTTCCCGATGGGTTTTTACTTAGACCCGAATTGGTCCTAGGCTCAGGTCTCGGGTCGACCCGCCGGGCCGGTTCGGGTTTCAAAACTATGATTACAGTGACCTTAACTTTATTTTCATATGACATACCACAAACATAAAAAATTATGCACAATATATTTCTAAAGAATTACTAACGAAATGAACGCTAACATCATAAAAGGAAAGAATCTCATTTAAAAATAAATGTTAAATTGACTAACATCTAATGAAATAATATTTCAAATTTAATAATATTTATTTAATTATAATTAATTTTGATAAAACTTTATGAAAAAATAAAAACAATCATGAAGGGCATAATAAAAAGAGAGTCTGCTAATATTATAAAACAAATATCATAATTTCACTTGAAAATAAATTAAAAAATATTTTTTTTATTTTATTTAAAATAAATTAGAGTAAAAATAAAAACATAAATAAGGTAATCTATATAAAGCACAAAACATAATGGTACAAACTGCAAATCGCAAACATAGTGAGAGGGTGTTAATTTTTTTACACTGAGTGCAGAACATGAACATAAATAATAGTAGAATGAAGGAAAAATAAGGAAGACAATTTTATTGATTTCAAAACACTTTTAAATAGAGATAGAGTTTTAGTTTGAAACAAAGACTATTAAATTTGAAAATTACATAACAAACAAATCAAATACAATTAGATTTATTCTTAAAGAATCGGTTTTCAAGTAGTAACCTTCAACAACAAAATCTCTTGATCTTCTGCAGCTTTTAAAACATTATTTTAACACTCGTCCTTGTCTTAATTGCTGCAGACACTTAGCTTGCTTCTTAATTCTTCAAAACTTGCTTTTGAAAGAGCTTTAGTCAAAACATCTGCAATTAGTTCTGCAATAAAGTAGAGTAACTTCTCATTCTTTCTGAACTTTTCTTAAAAAATATAACTTGATTTTAAAGTGCTTATTCTTGCCATGAGAAACAAGATTATTTGCAATAGAAATTGCAGCTTGATTGTCAACATAAATCTGTATTGGCTCAAGTTGACCCATATGCAAATCTGCAACTATTTGTCTTATCCAAATTGCTTGATTTACAGCAGCAGTAACTGCTATATATTTGACCTCAACTGTGCTTTAAGAAACCACATCTTGCTTCCTTGAACACCAAGAGAACATGCCTGATCCGAAGCTAAAACAATAGCCTGAAGTGCTTTTCATATCATCCATAGATCCTGCCCTAGTCACTGTCATAATAGTCATGAAGCATAAAATTTTAAGAATAAGAGAACTTTATACCGCAGTTTATTATACCCTTGATATATCTTATTATTCTTTTTTCGCATTGAAGATGTGATTCACTTGCATAATGCATGAATCGTGAGAGCAAACTTACATCAAATGCAATATCAGATCTTGTTGTTGTAAGATACATCAAACACCCAATCAGACTTCTGTACAGACCTTCATCCACTTTGTTTGTTCCATCATTCTTGTTGATTTTTTCCTTCAGATTCATAGGAGTGCTTGTGCTTTTGCAGTTCTCTATTGAAAAATTTTCAGGATCTCTTTAACATACTTTTTTTGACATATAAAGATTTCATTATTGCTTTGTTTCACCTCCATTCCAAGAAGTAAGACATCAAACCAAGGTCTGTCATCTTAAATTCATTGAGCATTTCAGCCTTGAACTCTTCTATTAGTGTCTTATCACTTTCTGTTACAAGTAAGTCATCAACATAAATAGATACAATAATTAAGTTTGCATTAGTTCCTTTTACATATAATGTGGCCTCACTCAGACTTTTAACAAAACCAAGTTTATGTAGATGCTCATCAATTTTGCTATACCATGTTCTAGGAGCCTGTTTAAGGCCATAAAAAGCCTTCTTCAACAAGTAGACCTTCTCCTCTTGTCCTTTGACATCAAAACCTCTTAGTTGTTCTATGTAAATCTCCTTCTGCAGATATCCATTCAGAAACACAGATTTTACATCTAACTGATAAAATTTCCAATCCTTTAGTGCAAACAATACAAATAGCAATCTAATTGTATCAAGTCGTGCTACCGGTGCAAAAGTTTCTGAGAAGTCCTCTCCAAACACTTGAGTATAGCCTTTAACAACTAATCTGGCTTTTTATTTATTTATAAAACCATCTTTATTTTGTTTGGTTTTATAAATCTATTTGACTCCTATGACCTTTTTATATAAAGGCTTGTCCATCATCACCTAGGTATCATTCTTTTCGATCATTTTGAATTCCTTTTTCATTGCTTCAATCCATTCGTTGTTCTTCACCTCCTCTTCAAATTCTGCAGGCTTACAAATAACAATATTGCTACTTTCATAAATCTCATATAAGGATCTTGTACCTCTAACCGACTCATCATCAATACTGTCATTAATAATCTCCCGAGTTGAAGATTCCTACTTCTTTGTTGACGATTCCTGCTTCTTTTCTGGTTCCTCCCATTTTCATTGTTTATCTTCCATGAAGTTAACATCTCTGTTTACTAGAATTTTTCCATTTTGAGGTTGGAAGATTATGTAAGCTTTTGATGGACTATTGTATCTAATGAACACTCCTAATTTAGTTTTTTTATCCAACTTGTCTCTTTTAACCTGTGGCACATAAGTGCAACAAAGGCAATCAAAGATTTTCAAATGTTGCAGGTCTGGTTTGTATCCAAACCAAAATTCAAATGAAGTTCTTTTCTGCAACGCACTAGTTGACATTATGTTTAGCAAATACACTGATGTGTTTGCAACTTCAGCCCATAGTTTCTTTGGCAGCTCTTTTTCATACAGCATGTATCTAGTCATTTCCATAATGCTCCTATTTGTTTTTCACTCACATCATTTTGTTGTGGAGTGTAAGGTGTTGTAAGTTGGTGTTCAATCCTGGATTTATCATAGAATTGTTGAAATCCTCTATTGATATATTCCTTTCATTATCAGACCTTAATATCTAAATCCTACATCCATTTTGGTTTTCCACCCATGTTTTATACTTCCAAAATACATTAGCAATGTCAGATTTGAATTTTTAAAAAAATCCAACAAAATCTGGAATAATCATCAATAAAGATTATGTAGTATCTGCTATCATTTAGTGAAGCTATTCTTTGGGGACCTCCAACATCTGTATGTACCAGTTGAAGTTTATGTGTCGCTCTCCATGTAGTTGAAGGAAATGTTTCCTAGCTTGCTTTCCATATTGACAAGCTGCACAGTTGGTTGATTTGTTCTCCAGTTGTGGAACACTTCTTACAAGATTGTGTTTTTGCATATACATTAGCCCAGCATGATGAAAATGACCAAGACTTTTATGCCACAATTCATCATTGCATGTTTTTATGGAAAAAATACTTTGCTCCTCCTCTATAATATTTAAAGTAAAACCTTTTGCTTTTATTTTTACTCTAAAGACGTTGCCTATATTGTCTTTGATCAAGCGCCATTTGTCTTCAAATATCACTTTGAAACCTTTCTTCATAAGCTATCCAACACTGATAAAATTCTGATCAATGTCAGACATATATAATAAATCTGAAATGTACTTAAAACCCGACAGGCTATTTATAGCAACAATTCCTTTGCCTTTGACAACAATATAATCACCATTTTTAAATTTAATTTTGGAAATAACAGTTCTATCAAGTTTTTTGAACAATTCCTAACTATTTGTCATGTGGTTTGTGTAATCACTGTCAATTAACTAGGAATCACTCGAGCTGTTGCATGTTGAAAAACATGATGCAATAAACAACTGCTTCTTTTCAAGTTGTTGAGCAACAATTTTTGCTTTTTTTTCATGTTGTTGTGATCTGCAGATTCTTTCAATATATCTAGTTTGACCATATTTTTTACACTTAATATCTGGTCTCCACCAATAATTTCTTCACTGGTGATTTGTTTTTTTTACAGTAAGGACATGATGGATGTCTCCACCTTGTTTTTATAATTTTTAGCCTTTTTTTTTTGTTGAATCTCTTGTCTTTGCCTCCTCCTAGGTATTCAGCACTTGCTTGAAAAGCCCCTGCATTGATTCCTCATGTCTCATCAATCTTCTCTACTCTTGTGCCTGCAAAGCATTTACCAATTCTCTAAGAGATATATTGGTTAAGTTTTTTGTCTCTTCTAATGAAAAAATCTTAGACTCATATTTTTCAGGCATGATTACCAGTATTTTGTGCACAATTCAGTCATTAGAAAATTCATTTTTAAGCAATCTTACTTTGTTTATTATGCTTAGTAATTTGTCAGCATAATCTTTGATGTTTTCTGTCTCCTTCATCTTCTGCATTTCAAATTCTCTGATTAAGTTGAGAGCCTGCATATTTTTAGTTCTTTCGTTGTCCTGATATTCTTCTTTAAGATAATCCCAAATACCTTTTGCAGATTTCAAATTCATGATTCTTATGAATATTGTATTTGACACTACAGTATATAAGCAGGCTTTAGCTTTAGACTTCCTTGTCTTCTTTTCCTTATGGATCTTTGGTTGAGCTATTGTTGGATTTGCTGGTAAATCAGGAACAACATAGTTTTCTTCTACAGCTTCCCAGAGATCTAATGCTTCTAGATGAATTGTCATTCTAATGACCCAAGTTTCATAGTTATCACCATTAAAGACTGGTGGTGATCTGTGTAAGATGATTGAGTCAATTTTCATTTCTAGTGTTCTTTTTTGTTTTGTATTTGTGGTTTGATTTATATTTTGATTCTCTCAACTCACAAGTCTTTAAAGATAATTATGTTTTAATACCAATTTATTAATTGTTTTACACTAAATACAGAACATGAATATAAATAATAGCAAAATGAAGTAAAATTAAGGGATATAATTTTATTGATTTCAGAACAATCTAAAATAAAATAAAGTTTTATTCAAAGAATAACTATTAAATTTAAAAAGTCCATAACAAACAAATTAAATACAATAAATTTATTCCTAATGAATTAGTCTTCAAATAGTAACATTCAACAGCAAAATCTCCAGCTTTTAAGGCATTCTTTCAACAGAGGGCATTCAACATTGGTGACCTAGTCTATCCAAACTACAACCTTACTAGCATAAATCAGTAGCGCACATTATGGCCATTACTTGATTCTGGAGAAGATTAGAACTGTGGCTTCTAAGTTGCAAACTTGTAACTACCTTCTTCAACAACCATCGTCTCTCAATTGAAGAAGCATGTTGATAATAAGATTGTTTATAAGGAGTTGCCAATTAACCTCACGAGCACTCCTTTCTTTTTCATAGAAATCATCCCTGGATCATATCCAGGTAGGCTTCATTAATATATCCCTTGTACCATAATCACTCTTATCACAACTTTCTTATTCTTCTAAGGCAATATGGTTTTCCTTTCTACCTCTCTTTTCATGTTTTTTTTTAAAAAAAGACAGAGGAGAAGGGAAATGCAAAACCCAGGTAGAGGAAACCATGTCCATAAAGAGGAGGATAAGCCACTAAGGGTCACTCATAGGTATGAATTTTCTTGAGATTTGTAATTTGTTGATTATTTTAATTCAATTAGAGAGAGAACTATTATGAGGTCAGTTAAAAAACAGAGAAAAAACTTGGGGTGTTGAAGGTGCTTGGAGGAAAGGCTAAAAAAAGAAGAAGCTGCGCTCTCCCAATGCTATGGATGTACGACCAGTGATGGAAGTTGTAGAAGGTCCAGCCTTTGATATATTGCTGGTGCTGACACTTCTTTTTGTTCATCTGTTGGCAGCAAGCACTTTAACCACTACTTTTTTCAGTGATTCATTCCGTAATGTTTTCCTTTTCATTATTAATTTTGTTTCTATTGGCAGCTGGTCGGTGGCTAGACTTGTTAAGTGGCACTGGTTCTGTTGGTATTGAAGCTATCAGTCGAGGATGCTCTTAGGTATTTTACTATGCTGCTAGTGTTTGCAGTTATGAGTTTAATTACTTTAGATCTTCATTTCTGATGTCGCATGATGGTCTACATGCTAAAGAGAGATCCTATAATTTAGATAAATACATCATTTCTCTCTATAGTTTAGGTTCATAGGCTTGTGCGTAAGAAGGTCCTTGTTTTCTATAGTGTTTATAAAGTGCCATAGCCCAAATGGTTTCGAAGGGATAGAAGAATGGAAGAAAAGGTGGTGGCCATTCTTTCAGGCACTTTGCTCATGAACATGCAGCTTTGCCAGAAGCAACTAGTCACCTCCTTTCCTCAGCTAAAGACGATCCATTTGTTATTAGAAGTTGAAAAGTGTCAATAAATGTATAAACAAGAAGAAATTATTTCTCCTGAATATTTTTATGAATCAAGTTACATTGTTTGTAATTTCATTAGTGTCATGCCTCCATATACACGAGTTGATTATGGAATATTGATGGATCAAATTTCAAAAGTACCCATGGTTGGATAAGACATATTTATTGTAAGTGCTAATTTTGTTAAATATTTAACTTGGTTTATGTTCTTATTGACAAACTTCTTACACAGTTTTTCTTAACATCAAGAATTTTTCTAGTCTAGCCCCCTTCCCCCATCTATAAAGTTTAAAGTACTCCAGTTTGCACCCTTCTTTTGTTACCATAAACCATTATCTACACCACAAATCACTGTGAAATCTTTGAGATGATATTATGTTTAGCACATTAAGGCCAACTGGCTTGGTTACTAGCACAATCTCAACCCAATAGCTTAAGTTGTTAGGTGAGGTCCCAAGATATGATTTATATTATTCTCTAACACGCCCCTACAAGTGAAAGCCTTTTGAGCTTGAAACTTGCACAGACCCCCACTACCTTGTGCTTAATTTTAATCAAATAAATGGGGATGGTGAGATTGAACTCGTGACCGCTTGGTCATCAAGGCTCTAATACCATGCCAAAGAACCATCTCAATCCAATAACTTAAGCTGTTAGATAAGGTCTCAAGATATGATTTATATTATTCTCTAACACTGTAATATATAATTTCTTATCCAAGAATTATTTACTGTTGGTCAACATGGTGACAAATAATTTTGTTTTTAGTACATCAGCGAAAGTGAATATGTATGAAACTGCAGATAAATGACCGGCGATTTGGTCGGACTCATTTGGCAATTTATGGACCTGACTGGGCTCAGAAGAAGAGAAAGAAATAATAGTATGTCGGTGGTAGAACTTATACTAGAAGTCTACAAGTGGAAAGTGGAGAGCGAGATGTGGGCTTATAAAGCTTTTTCTGCATGAATCATCTCCTAATGTTGACTGCTAAAATATATGTTGTATCGTTCATCCTTGTTATGTTCAGACAATTTGAAACTTGCCCTGGTTGATCTTTATGGTAAAAATATCTGTTATTAGGAAACTACAAATTTGTTATGGCTAGCTTTTAATTCATTCAATTGTCTTTTCCCATTTAAAATTAGAAGTTGGATTTTATTTCACACGCTCATGTCTTCATGGTTTCTTGGTATTTCCTTGGCTGCTTATTGAGCTTGAGAATATTGAGAGAGAGCCTTCTTCTGTCATGCTGATATTTCATGATTGCAAGGACTTCATAAACCAATTCTGTATTTGATAAACAGATCTTATTTTAGTTATTGAAGTCAAATACAGATATTAGAAATCGTTGACTACATAATGTTTGCTTTTTCTTGCAAATTTTAGCTTCAAGGAAATATGTACCCTCCTGTATTTTATCCTTTTGATGCCATAAAAGTCCATATCAGGCATACTGTTAAGAATGCGTATCTCTAGATTCATGCTTTGAACTTATATTGCATTACTACTCTGTTTTAGTTTGGAAGTCCAATAAATTGTGCTTCTTAGTGCAATATGCTTGAACCTGCCCTTGATTTATTTTTATGCATCGAGCAATCAGACATACTGTTCAGGATGTATATCGTGATTTATGCTTGCCTTAGTCTTAGACATTAACTTTGTCATGTGTCCCCACTTCCTTTTGTATTATTTAAGTTATAAACTGTCTCAGTTCTTCAATGCTATACTAATAGTTAAAGATATTAGTATCTCCACATATCGATTTTAATTCAGAGAGAACTTTTTTCAGACTTCCAAGAGAAAGATCCTGCAATTTCAGATTCCCTCAGTGACTTGAGGATACTGAGCTGCTTGAAGGGGAACCTCTGCTCTGATGGGAAGTTTTTGATGTATTAGGAAGGATCAGAGATTATTTTTTGGACTTCCAAGGGAGCCTCTGTGTTCTGATGGATAGCTTTAGATGTTTTAGGTAGGAGGGTTGGGGAGGGGGTGTGTGTGTTGGTGGGGGGTATCATATAACACAGTAGATAGGATAAGTAATCTCAAATGTCAATATTCATTCCATGACCATCATATCACAGTAAAGAGGTGTCTCTGTCATAAGCACTAAACTCTTAGGGAAGCCCTTTAAACAAAATCTGAAATAGAACAAAGTCCTAAACAAGATAGAGCTTGTAATTGCTAGATTCGGAAGAAACTTCAATAATAAAATAGAATCTATATTTATCATAGAGTTGATAGTTTTGAATTATCTTCCTTTCATCCCATGGTTTTATGTGCCTGTACGGTATCGATGTGTTGTGTCATCGCTGTTGTGTAATGTTTAGTAGCTTACTGTAGTGCTTTGATAAAATTGTATTATTACTTAAGAAAATAATGGCTAAAGCAGGTGGTACCATACTCTTGGTTCGAAGACGTCATTTTCCTTTTAAAGGGTGTTCCTTTTGATCTAAAACCAGCTAAACCCTGCTTTGCTTTAAGAGCATAACATTTTCGAAGAGCCACTGCATTGTAAGCACTTCGCATTTTCATGGACCTGCTAAGCTCCTTGTTGCTAATAGTCTTCTGAAATATTAAGCAGAGGAACTTATAGGAGAGAAAACAAGGCAAATTGGATGAGATGGTGGTACTTGTGAAGTTGAAAGTTTTTGGATAGGAGCATACACTTAGTCTGGGTTACAATATAGATTGCTTAGCTACTCTTTCTAGAAAATGTTTGCATGTATTGCTTTATCTTTAGAAGGTGATGGTTGGAGTGTAGAATGCAACCACCTTATTTGATGAGTAGTTTCTAAGGAGAGAAGATTAGTAGATTACTTTGAGTTTTTCACGCTTGATTTTTTGACTCCATAGTTCTGCTTCTTGTTGATGTAGACATGCTTGACAATGCAGTTCAAGCGACGACAGACCACAATGCTCCATAGGTGTGGTTGGCCAAAGTATTCATAGCTGCAGTCACACAATTTGCGTTGTGGTTCTCTTCATTGCAGTAGTGCATGTTTGGCATTGCAGTCTGAAGGGATCACAACGCGTTTTAGCATGGGTGGCAAAAGCATCCTAGTTGATACTCTGGCCAGGTACTGCTGCAGATGCACAACTAGTGTTGCCATCCAAGGAACCATTTGGCATTAGCCTCTCTCTCTCTCTCTTATTTAATATCATGAGGTGGGGTATGTTTTCTGGTCTTTTTCATGCCAAAATTCTTTTTTCGTGATACAGAAACTTATTGATGAAAAGAAAAACTCAATCACTCGAGTTTAATATACCAGTCAGCTGTTGAAATGAGAGTTGTTACCTTTTTTGGCAATCGGATTCTCGAAGATGATCATGACACTACTCTTCTGGGAAATAATAGTTATAGTGGCATCACTTGGGATTTTATCCACCAAATGGGTCGATTCAGTAAGACTAGTTATAATTCAGTCTCTTAGCCATCAATGACCATCGCCTGGGTGTAAATCCTCAAGGCAGGCAGGCAGGCAGACAAAAGTATTTTTACATATTAGTTGCTCCCTTGTCAAGTACATTGGTCTTGTTGATTAATAATCAGTGTCGGATAATTGTTTTTCATGTTGTTGGCACTCTGTGGTAACTAAGAAGAAATGCTAGTCAGTTTAAGTCGGAAGGACTTTATAAGAGCAAGCTCAGCTTTCGGGTGAAAGTCTGGAGAGAGTTCTGTCTTTACCTGTACGATAAGAATGCCAAAGTCCTGGTGAAAGTAGTAATTTGCTTCTGCCTTTTTTCTTTTTACTCTCTCTCTCTCTGCTTCTTTTCTCATCTTTTTTCATTTTTGAGAAAGGAGGAGTGGAGGATCCTTGATGGACTTCCTTCTTTTTAGCTTCTATGCACCTAATTAGACGCCTTTTCCTTTCCTTTATGTGGGATTTGTTTGAGCCACTTCATGTGTTAGTTTTTCATCTTTGAGAGAGGGACGCGCTCTAACCGTTCGATCAAGCAATTTAAGTGGTGGGATGGTAACCAGTAATGGTAATTTCCCATCTTCGTTGTGGATCTATAAGGGACATGAGGTCCTATTTCTAATTTTATGCTAATAAAAACGTAAGAGCTAGGGAAAACAGTGAGGTCCCCTTTTTCGCTGCATGGAAACGCACAAATCAAAGAAAATATAACAGAGCTCGCATGGTCTCATTCTATATAAAGCACCAAGGTTAACCAACTCTTTGTTTTATTATTTTGCACTCCCATACACACAGTAGCGCGCACACACTCCCCACCCCAGCATTGCTTACAGATTCTCCACCTTTAAATAAAACCAATCACTTCTTACCCGCCAAGCTAACTTTCTACCAAAGAACTTGTCAAATTGCCCTGCTTTGCCTCCTTCACTCTTCAGCCTACCCGTCTAAGAGAAGAGCTCCATGCGCACATTGCTCCTCAAGATAACAACATGTCTGTCCTGAGTTCTTTTCACATCTCCATTTTGAATGGCCAGCTATTATTCTTTATTGAAAAGTAGTGGGAGCAGCGAGGATAAAACATGGGGAGGGGTGGTAGGATTTTGAGGGCCCTATTAGGAGCTGTTATATTTTGGGGGGTGATTTGGTTCTTGTATGTTGGAATCCTACCAAACCATGCAACGACACTAATGGCAAGAATTAGAGTTCCAGCAGCCGGGACTTTCCAGCATCTGAAGCTATCTGGAAGAGAGAGTCATCTTATTCGTCATGACATGGATCTCAATTATGTGAGCAAGAGAAGAGTGCCCAATGGACCTGATCCTATTCACAACAGGTACATACTTCTCTACTCAATGTTTTTAGAGAAATTTTTGCTAGAGTCAGCTTGTGACGAGTCGAACTTGCATGAATATAAGCTCAATTGACTGATGATGATTGCACATCCAGTCATTATAATGGTATTATGTTGTAGCATGAGAACAAACAAGGCAGATGCTAGAGTACACTAGACATTATGTGAACATACAGTTTCTTCTAGGTGAGGTTGGCTGGTAAGAGTAAAGTTAAAAATCGATCCTTTTTTTTAATATAATTTGATTTGTGAATGCGGTGAAAGGGGCACAAACTGGTATTTGTTATCTAGGAAACGTCTGATGGTGGTTTTACCCTTTAACTAAAGCATCTTTACATATCAGTCTTTCTCTTATTTTTATGTGCAACAAGCAAAGACTTTGGGGGGAGAACTGGATCACTTTAGATGCGTGGAGGAAACACAAATAGCTTCTTTTAGAATCTCAAACAAAAAATCTTTTAGCCACTTTTGCTCCATTTGGACACCATAACCTCCCATATTTTCAGTTTAATACAACAAGGAGATGGATAGCATCATTTAGATGGGTGTGATCTCACACTGTAATTTGTTATTGTGAATTCTGTGTTCTTAGGATTTGGAATTCTGGGTGCTGAATGCTCTAATGTGTTTTGTGCTACATAATTTGTTGCATAAAAAATCCGAGGGATGCTGGAATTATATTGTATAGCTTTTTTTTTTTTTTTTTTATAAATGAGAATTGCATTTGATCAAGGGAATGAAGGAGTAGTTCATCCTTCTACAAAGTAATAACACAACATAGAATAGAACTATCTGATAACAACCAGTTCACAGTAAATTCCATTTTCTACACATCGATCTGAACATATTTTGTATGTATATATTATCATAATGCAGGTTTGCCTCTGTATTCTCTTCTTTATTCTCATAATTGATATTTCCTCTACTTAAACCATGTTATTCAGGAAAACAGTCCAGTCTAGACAACCACCTGGTCAATCCTAAGTTTGAAGCGACCAAGAACCTTTAAACTTGCGAGGAAGAATCACATCCATTGAGTTTTAGGGCTGCATGGAGTACTGCTAGATTTCAGTGGAAAAATCACTCTTTGTATTCAACTAAAACATTGTCATTGCTAGGGGCTGTGAGTGCACAGATATGTTATGCTTGGATTTCCTGCAGTTTATATATTTGGAGTTTGTTGAGTGATTACCGTAATTATTAGTGCTATAGAATTTGGAGACTATCCCATGATTTTTGTTCAAATGAGCATCCTTCCATATCATGAATCTTGTGCATTCTGCCGGACGATTGGAACAGACTAGGAGGGATACCATATCATCTCAAATATCTGGAACCGTTCGTACACCAACTTTGAGAAAGGAAGATTGAGCTTTTGAAACATATGCGTGTTACCTGTTCAACAATTTATTTTTTCCCCTTTCTTTTAAAAGCAACAAGGGATCATGGATAGGTTTTTTTATTTTATTTTACATGAAAAGAATGGAACACTGTCCAAGAAAGTTTTCTAGTCTCCGTACATGATTACTGGGACTGTAACATGAATTATATACTGCTTACTATTCAGCTAATTTAGCTTTTTGTTGGATTGGATTTCTCCTTTCAAAGTTGCTTCGTGTTCCCCAACTAAAGCGTTACCCATTATCTAAAGTTGCTCTTTTCTCAAAACATTTTTTCCTTAAATGGTGCCACTGTAACGTGTATCGGCGAGCAATAATTGCAGGCTTATCAAGATGCAAACAGTAGAATTTATCTCGCCAATATTTCCCACTAATCTCACCATGGAAACAGGCATTTGTCAATGGGGTTGTCATGCTAAGTTGAAGTGTGTGTGTGCATGCATGTCTTGCGATGCCTACAGGAAGAGATAAACAAGCCCTCTACTTCCATAGTTAGGAATAAGGAGCGCAGACACCAATTCTCATGTTCTTCACCAACGAATCTTAAGATCCCACACACAAATTCTAAGAACATCTTTACCAAAAAGATGTTTGGTTTTAAACACTTGAGTAAGATGTTGTAGTTATCTTTATGTCGATTACAAAACAAGCAAAGGAGCCATCTCTCTTCACTGCTTTTTCTTTCACTTTGTTTACTATTATTCTTGATAAATCTCCCTCTTTCTCTTGCTTTTTCCCCCTCTGGTTCGGTTTTGAATGGTTCGAGAAGCGAAGACCCAGTCCAACTCCAATACAAAGCAACTGGGGTTCAAAATTAGAGGTTCTTTTTGGTTGCATGGGGGACACATTCCTATCTCGTGCAGTTCTTTTTATTAAAAGTTAATGCCCTAATGGAAAGAGACCCCAGGGAGTCCCGCATGATTTAAGTGAAAAATATACTTTTGTCGATCTCACATCTTTTTTTGGCCAAATTATATGTTTTTTATGGATTTTACAAACTCCAAAGCTGCTTAAGCAGCAGGCATCTCTCCTCTATTTGCTATTTGCCTATCTTTTTTACACATCATTTTAATGTGGAATGATCAACTATTACATTTACATCGTTTTTTTAAAAAAAATATCAAAGTTGGTAGTGTGGAAATGTTTTTTTCCCTCCTACAAGAAATTGAAATATTTAGTGTGGGAAAAAAAAACGTTTACTTTATATAGCAATATTTTTCTATTTTTTTTTACATTTTGGTTTTTTTTTTTTTTTTTTTGATTTAT
>Ga0307517_10007487_pt1 | contig 15883 bp, 16 predicted proteins | sample 23_EM_MG_FD_194515 | JGI IMG/M metagenome (GOLD analysis project Ga0307517, IMG submission 194515) | Populus trichocarpa ectomycorrhiza microbial communities from riparian zone in the Pacific Northwest, United States - 23_EM | ecosystem: Host-associated > Plants > Roots > Unclassified | place... | reverse complement strand
ATCGTCATCTCCATCTCCTGCACCACCCGCTCTCTCGTTGCCTGTGGTCGATACTCTGGGTAACCTCGTACCGTCCTCGCCCAAGAAGCCGTACTGCGGCACCGAACAATCCACCTCTGACTGCAAAGCCGAGCTCACACCCTACGGCATCACGCAATGCATCTGCTCCTCCTGCATCAACGCCGCCCCCGAAACCGACACCATCCACGAGACATACCGTTCCCGCCTCGAAGAATACAAACGGCAGAGTATGATCTGGGATCGATCCGGGCTCGGGAGTGTTCCTAGAGGGACCATAGATGAGTTGTTGCGGTACCATGCGTGGGGTTACTGCTCCTAGTCCTGGTGGTATGGTCACGGGGGTGACGACGACACAGACGAAGAGAAATTTCGAATTCAAAGGCGGCAAGAACGATATCGAGGGCCTCATCATGCTAGAAATCCAGGGTGCGGATGATTTGCCGCAGTTGGCGAATAGCGTGTGTTTTTTCTTTCGTTCTTCTTTCCAACCATTCATCTTTTTTTTCAGTGACCCGTATGTGATGGGACATAGACGCCTTCGTCGTCATCTCTGCAAGAACATGTTCCGTGCTCACGTCATCCGACCCGTGCGACTCAGAAAAGCTATGCTTCCACGTCCGTAAATACGAAGCTCCATACAAGTTGCTACTCACTGATCTCGCCAGTTCTATGACACCCTTCAGGCCTTCGCCAGCGGTTCTGGTGCCAATACCTAAAGCAATATGACACCGACGATACGAACGCCTTCTCCAATCTCCAGCTCACAGACCGTCTCACCCATGCCACACTTGCCCTTGTTGTTTCCTTCGACATCGACAATCATAGGCAAATCGTCCCATTCGATTCCGTCGACGCTGAGTGGTTTTCTTTGGGTTTCTTAATGCTCAATTATTTCATGTCCCTTGTAAACCTATTAGCCCGATTTTCTCTATCTTATAAACTGTTGAAATTATAGTCGTTGAAATATGTAGTCTTGCCATATTGCTAGTAGTTGACATGTGTAATAAAATTGTTACGGCTCAATTACATTCTGTCTACCAGTCTTGTAATAGATTGTATTGGTAATTAAATTTCTGCAGCCTGATTACATTTGGCTCACCTTTGTGATAAGGTCTTGTATATGTCATGAAATTATTGTCGTTTAATTACATTCAGCTCACCTGTCCTGTAGCTGATTGCATTCCTCTATAACTATTGTATGGATTTATATATGAACTACATTTTGGGCAGTGTATTTACATTCGGTTGTATGTACCTACCATAATTGCGGGTCCCATATATGGTCTACAATTGATTACATACATCGTGCACTTTTGGTGATGACTTACCTTAAATAATTATGTAGTATCTCTCATGCGTGTAGAATTTGAATACGACCCCAAAATTGGGTTTACAAGGCTTGTCAGCATTGCGGGGGGAAGGGGGGGAACAACCACTATTGAGGAACGATATGATTCATAATTAGCTTATATGGAAATGTGCCTGAATCACATGGGTGGTTCAGCAAAACCTACCGAGATAAAGAATCGACCCCGGTCCCTGGGTCAACACGCCTCCAGTGACCTAGACTAGCCTCCAGTCTCTATGGGTTGAATTTCAGCCTTATCAACCCCGCAAGATATGGACAGATTTACGCCTGGCAAATAGGGCCCATCCGAATATTTGCCTTAGTATCCTTCAAACGATATCATCACTCAATCTCTTCTTGTCTGCCACCATCATGGTTAGCTTCAGCGTCACCGCCTATAACAATCTCCCTTTCGTTGCCGACGCCGACGCCCGCTTCAAAGAGCAGCTTGCGTCCGCTGGCCTCACTCGTGAACAACTCCTCTCCGACCTCGCCCCCCTTTTCCTGGAAGCCCCGTACGCGGGCCGTTACGCCGCCTGCCTCATTCACCGTCATTACTCCCTTAAAGATGGGGAGCGCATGGTTACGACCGACCATAGCACTAAGCCCTCCACCGACACCTCCCCCCAAATCGTAGCCGAGTGCTGGTCGAGCAGCGGTGAAGAAGTCGAGCACAGGTTCACTGATGACCCCACGACTCTCCCTCCCCCTCCCCCCGTTAATTTCCTGGCCAAGTACAAATCCATTCTCGACTCCTACGCAATCGACGTTTTGGGAGTTTGTTACGCTCCCGATAAAGTAGCAGATGGCTTTATCTTCGCAGAGGTAGAGGGCCTCGGGGACCGAGAGCGTGTTACCACTATTATCCATCACTCAGCCAGGAGTGATAAGAGCTACGATGTGATGTGGTTGGTGACGCGCAACCCAGATGGTGTGTCTATCATCATCACGGTTGGTTGCTGCGATGGTCCCTCGTGCTGTGTGAAACCCCCTTCCCCTTCCCCTTCCCCTCCTCCCCCTCCCCCTCCAACGAAAACCACTAGTCGCGAGCTTTGAAATTGTGATCCAACCCATGGGTCTACGATTCTACAATATCCCTGTTACGAATCATGATATCCCTTCCTCTGCAAACGTCGTTCACAGCTTTCCTTCGTCGACTTTTTGCCATTCTCGTTATCACTGTATTGGCTACCTCTATTCACCGAAAGTCCTCATTATCAAATCTCGTCTTACGATGCTTCTAGTTTAATTGACCCAATTTTATTTATATTTTTGACTGCTCATTGAAAGGACCCAAAGTGCGCCTTTCTTTCGATGGATGTGGCATGGCCGGAAATAATGGTAATTAATTGAAGAGAAAGAAGACGGCGACCCTGAAAGGCATTACGCCACACCTATTGAATTGTCTTTTTGTTTTCTTCATCTAAGTTTACGTCCTGCACTCCGGAAAGCTCAGAGGTCGATCTTTCAGATGGACCATGTGAAATCCGCAGACAGTTCATGTTCAGCGTGGATTGTCTTGTAGGGATTTCAGGAGGGCCTTGGCTCCTTAAACCAGGGAGAATACCTTTCTCGTCAAATGTATGAAATCCCCATTGACCTACTATCGGGTGTCAGATTATCAATTCTGGCAATAGAAATATGGAAAGGAGAAAAACTTACCATTGGTCCCGGTCATAACCGGCCGTTCTTTCTCTGTCTTCCTATCTACGCATATCCTTCGATATAGAATAATGAGCAGCAAAGAAAAGCTCTATGAAAGATGGTTCCATTAGCATCTATATCCGATTCCATTGTGATTATATACTCACACAGATTGACAGGATGACGAGAACAGGTACAATCGTGAACATGTCTGCAGATCATCAGTCTTCGAAAGCAGAAGTGAATTATTTGTGCACGAACCTATGGATGCTCCTGTTAACGGCACTTAGTTTGAGGACATATTTCGAGAAATTTAGACAAATCTCACCGAAACCAACTGGGGCGCCTGGCAGATTGGATCTGATGGACGAGAAAGCAAACAAAGCGCCAAGAGGGACTACAAACATCTCAGAATATATCTCTGGATTTGGATAAACCATAGTCGCTGCGCAGATTGTGACAAATACAATGGCGGTAAGCCCTGGATAACACGAATAAAATGTTGTGAGCACAACGAGTGTCGGAAGTCATGATCAAAGGATCCGGGCACTCACAATTCATGACAGCAACCACAACCACGAATACTTTTGTCGCCATCGACCTCTCAATTCGTAAATATATTTGAAGATACGACGGGCTGCCGGCAAGGCCTCCGGGGGTGATGTAGGAGGTGAGAAGCGAGATTTCAAAATTTCTGTTCTGCAGTGTAAGTACCGTTACAATAATTCACGAAAGGCAATAACTCACACTGCGATGCCAAATGCTTTGGGAATCTTCAAAGCCGCCACTTCCCCTGTTCCCACATTCCGTGTGTAAAATGCGAAGGGAGCAAGGTATCTGATCAAGTTAAATATTAATTGTTTAGGATGCTTGCCAGATATTCAACCAGGCTTACACGTCGAAAGGGTAGTCCTGAAATGATGACTGATGTGCCACAGCTTGAGCGACAAACAATTTTTTCGATGCGATGAGCTTTGTGACCGTTCTGAAGGAAGAATATGTTTGATTGAGACCCAAACAATATTCCGTGCTATTCAGGCGGAAGGCTGGTTGATCCACTGGTTGTGTAGTCCATGAGGGGCTGCTCATGTCCAGGAGTGAGCTACATGCAACAAATCCATAAATTTCAGGTGCGATACTTAACACTAGGATTTCTTCACAGCTCACTTTGGTATGTAGATGTCGATAACTGTTGACTGATTTGACAGACAATTTGACCAAGTGATCAGTAGTTCGGGATACCAGTTCATAGTGATTGTTCTCGATATTGGATCCACGGAGACAGCTTCCGCCGTCAGATTGACCTATCGAGTGATTCGCGTCAGTAACAATGCCATCAGAAAGTCGGAACAAAACAACATCTGGCACGAAAACGTCGTCGAGGCTACCAGTAGGGGCTTGAAACTGGAGAGGTTTGACTTGCATATGCGATGCAGCGCTCATAAATACAATTAAAGAGGACACCACGAGAGCTATCCAGTAGAGGGAGAACTTGATGGAGTCTCGAAGTCGAACATATCTTTGGATCATACTGGAGAATTGTTTGGTTACTCACAATAGGTTGGGATGAGGTCGGGGGATTTGTTTCCTTTTTGTTTGCTTTGTGCTATATCATTTCATGACACGATCTTTCCTGGGTGACCGGTCGACAGGTGTGGCATCCGAATAAGCAAATCGTGGAACAGGACTTGAAGGGGCAAAAAAGATCGACACGGCGAGAAGACCGAGTTCACCGGAAGCTGCGCACCACATATGTCTGCACCGCTTCAAGGTTCGACTCGGATCTGACACAAGTACTGACGTAGGGTACATCCTGGATCGACACCGATTTTGTAGTTTCACTGGTGTACCTGGGTTCTACATACGACTCGATGAGCCCTGTAAATTAATTAACCTTACATAAATGAAAACGTCACCTGATCTGCGGAGACATTGATGACAAAACATGGCCGACTGCCAACACTGAACAATGCATTGGTGAATGGGACAATGACGAAGTACAGAGAGTGTAGTGATGGATGAGCCTGACCAGCGGGAGGGTGACAAATGTGGTGGGGGAGGTAAGGCGGGGCTGTCCAAGCGACGTTATTACGGATGATTTAATTGATTAATACATCCGAATTCTTGTCGACAACGTGGTGCGTGTCGCTTGGTGCGCAGTGCTGCCGATGGACACATTTGAATGCAAGACCCGAGCACGACCTGTTCTACAACTGTGTGGTGCAACTCAGGGATATTCTATACTGATAACGATCTTCCCCAGAGGCAAAGATCTCGGGTAACAAAGGCCAACTTTTCCCTTTGCACTCAAAGATGTGAAATCGATATGTCAGCTACCAAAGAGTATATACGAAGATTTTCCCGTTAACGAACTGCCCAAATTAAACTCGGTCCTAGTGTTTTATCCTTTTGAACTGCTACTAGGCAAGGGTTTGGAGAAATGTCTGGAACCTACTGAATGTAATTGTGCATTACCTGTGTGAGGGTTGGGATAACTTTCGGCCGAGGCGGGATGTTAAAATTTCACGCGGTAGGTAAATTTTTTTTAAGTGCTACGGTACTATTTCAGACCGAAAAAGGAAATTTCCGCACGAGTGTTTAGCGGCACGCCGGCATTTGATATATGTCGATCTTCAAGGCAAGATCACACTCAATGTGCGCAGTAATATATAGATGGCGATGCGCCAATGTTCAATTGAAGGTAAATGCCAAAAGTGACTTGAAGGGGCTGCCAAATTTCCTTAATTTTAGAAGGCGCAAGTTTCAGAGCTTGTCCGTTCTGCCTGGACGAGATGTCACACCAACTATCTGGCTCAGCGAGGAAAGATATAAATTTATACAAGTACAGACCTGATACAAAGCATTCACGTTCAATCGTATCCCACCTTCTCATATGGCCAGCTTTGTAATCTTTCAAGTCACCTTGCTCTGTATATTTTGGCCGATGCATGCAGCTGGTATGCTACCAGGGGCTGAAATATTTGCAGTATCAGTAAGCATTCCTACAGATCAGCATGCATTGGACACGCATTGACTGAGCCTGAAAATTCACGTAGAATAATTGTACTGCTGATTCCCACCCATGCGGCCCGGCACCATCCTGTTGTGTACCTGGGTTAGTTCTTTTTTGCGATCATTGATCCCATCCCGCAAGTATTAACTTACTTGTTACACAAGGACCTCATGCAACTTTCGCCGCGGAATTCCCATTTGTACAACTGGGAAAGACCCAGTCATTTCAGGGTTTGACCTTGATCCATGTACCGACCCATATCTCTGTACGCCATATCTTTGATCCTTTATAATACATTTCATGGTTGTGCTAATGCATGTTCGTATAACCTTTCAGATAGATGTGATGAAATTCTCGGAATTAGCGGATTTTGCTGCCGTACGTCAACGATTTTTTTAAAAAAAGGATCTATGGTACTTATCCTCTCTCTTGCAGCGATTGGAACGTCTTGTCGTGCCCTACAAAGTGATAAGATTGTACACTGTATCGATGCCCTCGGAACAACAGCTCTTGGACTTCCGTCAGCAACAACTGGCCTCGTTCCATCTGCCACGCCGGTCCTGGGGAGCGATCCAAACATTGTATACAACCCTCCAAATGCATGGACCGTTTCCGAGAGCGAATCGAACTGCACGACGAGCAAATCTTTGCATGTGACGGACACCATTAATGCGTCGGTATCGTTTAATTTTACTGGTAAAGTTTCTAATATCAAAATTGAGCGCCAATATGACTGATCTTCCTTTTTCAAGGCCCGAGTATTATGGTCCACACAGTAACGTCTCCAAATGGAGGTGTTTTCTCAGTATGGCTCGACGGTTTTAACACCACCACCAATATCGACACCTCCTCCCAACGTGGAGGTTACTCACTCCCGCTCTGCTATCCGCTGCAGTTTCCTCCATTTTTGGTCACTCCCCCCGGATTTGAGACCCATACCAATCACACCTTGATGCTGGTATACATTGGGCCTTCACCAGACAGCACTAACAGTACAGTTCAGTTCGACTCATTCGCTATACCTGATCCCGGATCACCTTTCAAAATGATTAATGGCCACATTCGCCAAAATCTCCCTATCTCACTGTTGTGCATTTTCATCGCGTTGCCTCTTTTCATCATGCTCTAGAACAGTTATATATAGATTAGATTTGGCAAGCGGAGTACTGTTCCAATTTACATCTGAGTTTTATCAAGAGAAAATAAATACCGGAAATCTCCAGGAAATCTTACATAATGTCATTGATGCAAGTTCCAAGGGTGAATGGCAGATTTTTTTAATCGCAGAAGGAGGCAGAAGGTGGGGCCTCTCTGACACCGAACTCGTGTTTCTGATGCGTGAAATCAATATCAATATCTTAGCACGTGGTGGATGAGAAAAGCAATTCTTCGCACCGCCATCACATCGATATCGCTGCGATCCGATTTTCTGGATCCATTGAATCCCTCCTCATGTTCTACATGAGGTTCTCTTTGGCGTTATTGAAAAGTTAATTTGAAGAGTACAGCCTTAAAGATTTGGTAGGTCACAAGTAAAATTTTCGATCGACATTTCATCTATCAAGCGGACCTATTTTAGGCCAAGCACCAAATCCCTGAATCCGACACCATGGAATATTCAAGAGAAAGACCTGTATTGGGCACTTGAATAGTATAGAACATGCATCTTGACACTTGTCGGTCTCTTGTCTGGTGCACACCATGAGACGGCAACACTGCACAAGAATGGGCCGCTGAACCCAAACCCAAATAGAAACTTGAAAGTGAGGAATACATACTTGAAACAGGCACAAGGATTAACGATGAACGGACAACCGAAACATATACGGAAGATCCCAAGTAAAGGAAGCAAGCCTAAGGCTATTAGAACAGAACTCGTTGATATACAAGTATTTCGATATGATGTGGAAGCCGTGAAGATTAGAATGCCGCGCTCAGCTGTGGGACCTATACTTAGCAATCAGACTCAGAGGAGGGCACACGTAAGAGAGATGGGAGTCTTGGCGAACCATCCAATTAGGTTAGAGGAAGTGCACAGCGTTGGCGATGTCCCGTGGAAAAATCTTGGTTTCAACCTTGAAGTTTTTCGTGGAGCGGGAGCGAAACATAGTTACGTCATGGCTTCGGATTGCTGAATTTTTAACTATGGAGGCGCCTGAGGCGAGAGGTTCGACCCATCACCAAAATTTAGCCGAGTACATCTTATATCAGCACCCGATGTTGTCCGATACCGCGGTCCAACACAGCTCTACAACACAGTTCTCTTCTTCAATGCACGTTTCGAATTCTCCAAGCAGCTTCGAAAGATTCCATGAGCCTACACTTCCGCCTTGTCACCTCCACACATTCCTAACCCGTCAATATATCATTTGTCTACAATCAACCCGCCTTTTACTCGTGGAAAACGGTTTGGCATTGAACAAATATGTGCGTCTTTTGAACTCCGACTATTTCCTCCCTTTATCCCTTTCCTACTTCATTTATCTGCTTCCCTGAACATCCACTCGTGCTTGGCTTGACCTACCCTCAAACAAGGTTGGGCTCAGCAACCTCAGCTTCGGGCAGCACTATCCTAGTGCCCATTGACCCCGACTACCGTCCTGTGAGCTGGCGGCAAAGAAACAACCTCCACAGTAATCCCAGTATAAATAACTTTCCATGGCCCTGCCGGTCTATATGGCAAGTCTAAAATCAGAATGATGCAACCCATCTTCTCACTGATAATTAGGCAGTGTGCCTGTTGCAGGCGTGTTTTCTCTTAAAGTCTTTCTTACCGCAAAATTGGTACCCGGTTTGAGAATATAAGCGTGCTCTGGAGATTCCATTTTTAAACCTACAGCCTGGAGGGCTTTATTCGTGGGCCCTGCCCATTGCTATCAAGAGTCGGTCGAATCCCTTTCTGGCGTCCTGGTGATATCACCGCATTGACCCCCCTCTTCTTGACGTCGACATGTTAGAAATTACAGCCTGACACGAGAATGCTTTGTCCAGAAGGAGTACCGCCGCCCCTCCTGCGCCTGTCGCACAACCTTGCCGAGATTCAACGGGTGTCATGGATTTTACAAAGATACAGTACATCTTCGACAATTGGCGTGAATGCTGGATGTTTTCTTACCGTATTTGCACCTTTCACCTCGTACCTCGGCCCAGTGGCTAAAGCCGAACAAGTATAAAAAGGAACCTCCATATATACCTCGGGCATTGACGACATTTCTCTTCTTCCAGAACATAATCTTATGCCTGTATTCGACTTGAAAACCAGTTTTTTCCTCATTGGATCCTTATGGGTACGTCCCGCGCCAGCCTAAATTGATGTCACCTCATTTATATTGTCCCAAATCCCAAAGCATGCTGTAAAGGCCGCCCCAGCGTCTCTAGAGACTCGGCAGAGTGCCCCTGCTCTCCCCACAGGATGGGAATCCATTGGATGTTCCATGTTCGTATATTTTCTGTTGTTTACGGGAATGATGGAAGCTCATGTAACTTGAAATTATAAGCGACTCGACCACCAATCGTACCCTGCGTACGGCAGCGTTCACAGATGTGAACAACATGACTATTGAGTCTTGTATCGCCTTCTGTACACCTGATGGATACCAATATACTGGCCTCGAGTTCTCTAGGGTAGGAACACTCATATTTTGTAACGTTAATTAGACTGATTTTTCTGTAGCTCTCTCAAACAGGAATGCTGTGTGTCCCTGCTCTTGATTCGATTGGATATACCTCGTGCTCAACTGGAATTCTCTAGACTGCGATAACCTCGTCGAATCTCCTGGTGTACCAGCGATGGATGGTGGATGCAACATGACCTGTACAGGCAACTCTGCCGAGATATGCGGAGGTGCAACAAGAATCAGCGTTTTCTCTTTGTGAGTTTCAAATCCATCTTTCAGTCTCAGATCGGAACTCAGCTTTTGTTTCTTCAAAAAGGACCACCCCACCTGCACCACCGGTTGGATGGGTCTCTATTGGGTGTTATACGTATGTGTCTTTTCGACTGGACTCTACGCTCCAGTTGGTCTGATATTTGTTTTCAGGGATATCTCGAGCAACCGTACTCTCCGAACGGCGGCTTTCACTGACTTGAATGATATGACGATCGAGTCGTGTACGGCCTTTTGCTCTCCCGCTGGGTATCAATATGCCGGAGTCGAATTCGGGAGGATACGCATTGACCTTATATGATATGCTGTAAAAATTCTCATCATATCAATCTAGGAATGTTGTGAGTATTCCTCCCACAGACCTCGATTTTGGCAGAAAAAAACTTGCTTACTCTCCGGGAATTCTTATAGACTGCGACAACATAATCCAGGAGTTCCCGCTCCAGACGGTAGTGCAGGTTGCAACATGCCCTGCACTGGTAACGCTGCTGAGACATGCGGCGGTGCGGGTAGGATCAACATATTCAATAGGTGAGTTCCCTCTGGTATCTTCATCGCGAAAATGCCTGTAACTAATGGGATTGGGTGATGCTAGCACCGTTGTCAAAGTTTCGACATCGACTATTAAATACACAGTCGGAAGTTATCAATATAAAGGGTGTTTCCAGTAAGTTGGATTCCACCTTTTCTGTATTGAAAATGGTGACGAATATCTCGCTCTGGAATAGAGATGCTGTTAATGGAGGTCCGCGCAGCCTCTTGAACAAGCTCACTGTTCCTGCTGGTGTAAACCCAGAGACGTGTACTGCTGCGTGCAAGGCCGCTGGATTCCCGCTCGCTGGACTGGAGTTCGGGCAGGAATGTTGTAAGACCACGTCACGTTTCTCTTCTTCGTATCAATTTTCACTTTGAGTATAGGGTGCGATACCTACATGCCACTTGTAATTCCCGCCCCGGACTCGGACTGTAACGCACCATGTTAAGCAGACGCCACTGAGCTCTGTGGGTCCGGTAATCGGCTCGCGGTGTATCAAGACACGAGTGTTTCGTCTCCAGGTTTCCAGACGTGCTTGCCAAATCAACGACTCGTTTCTAACAATGCGGATTTCCGGTTCCACATGCAAGCTCTTCCTCTGGGTGGGTCTGTCGGTCCAATAACGAATCCCGTGCTAATTGGAACCTTGGAATTGGCCGCTCAAGCCGGGGCACCGAGTTTCTTCTTACTGAGTGTAAGTCCGATATTCCCCTTGCTATTCCTGGATGTCGGTTTTTCTCATTTTTACTACGTAGTTGAAGTCTACAAGTACAAGAATTTCATATTTCTTTTTACACAAAGGATTTTCGTAAACGTGGGTCGGACGGCACTGTAAAATGGGAGTAGTACTAGATGAAAGACATATTACAGAAAAGGAGACCGTGTTACAGATGAATGAGGTGGGAATACCACGCTTGCGCCTAGTTCAAGTCGGCCATCCAGCGCACAGTCGTGTCCACTGCCCATTTTCCTCCACTGAACGAAAAATCGTTAGTAAGGACTTGGACAGGGCCAAAGTTGCCCTTCCCGTCGTTGTACGAGACGAGAGTCGAGCTTTCCCCAAACCCGATGATGTCCGCACATCCATCTCCTGTCAAGTCGACCACGAAGCGCGGGTGCTTTGAAACCATCCACCCTTGCTGGACCCCGAAGTCGTTGAGGACGAACTTGACTGGTTGGAAAGTACCGTTGCCGTTGTTTATTGCGACGTAAACACCGGCGGTACCGAACCCGATGACATCGCCGCGCTTGTCGCCCGTGAGGTCGGCAACGAATCGAGGGTGCTTGTCAACCTGCCATCCCTGTGCAGTTCCGAAGTCGTTGATGACCAAGTTGACCGGCCCAAAAGCACCGCTGCCGTTGTTCAAAGACACCCAACATCCGGCACCTCCGCAACCAATGATGTCGGCCGTTCCGTCCCCGGTCAAATCTGCTACAAAGCGGGGGTGAACACCAACCTGCCAACCTCCAGCGCTGACGCAGAAGTTGCTGATGACAGGTTGTGCTGGAGAAAAAGTCCCATTGCCGTTGTTGCGCCCGATAAAGACGTTGTATTCGCCGAAACCAACGATATCGAGACGCCCGTCTCCGGTAACGTCGGCAAGGAAACGGAGATGACGGTCGAGGCGCCAACCACCAGCGTTGTAGCCGAAGTCGTTCAGAGCGAGGGTGGCAGGGCTGAAGTTTAAGTCACCGTTGTTTTGGGAGACAAGGACTCCCGCGCCCCCAAAGCCAACGATATCAGCTCGTCCAACGTTCCTGATGTCGGCCATATAGCGTATGTGTTTATCGACGCGCCAACCACCTGCAGAGTACGCAAAGTCGGTGGTGACCATTTTCGGGGGATCGGTGAAGGTGTAGCTGCCGTTGTTGACGGAAATCGACACGCCGCCCTCGCCAAACCCAACGAGGTCGCCTCTCTTGTTCCCTGTAACATCTGCGACAAGACGAGGGTGTTTGGAGGTGAGCCACCCTCCTGCGTTCTTTCCAAAGTTCTTGACGACAAAGATGGACTGGGCTTTGAAGCCGTTAGGCAGGATAGAGACTCCATCGAGACCAAAGCCGACGATCGCAGCGAGGCCGGGGTTGGCGGTTGGTACTGGGGTCATCGTGAGTTGATACAATTGTGTAATGTAGCATCACGTACCAGGCAAGTCTTGGGTGATTACACTGTTGGTCATTTTGAGAGTTCACTAATGCAAGTAAATCTTTGGTGCGAAGTCAATTATCGGATACCAAACTTGCGTACTTTTATACCTCTTCGACGACGCCACGTATGGGGAGAAGCTCGCTAGAAGTTCTGAAACCTACGCAATACTTGGTGTCCCCACCAAAGTCAACTATACTCCGGTGGGGTCTGGTGGGGCCCGGCGGTGAGTGAGGCGATCTATAGAACTGCTGGTGGACTCCAGTGAGTCCGCCAGAATCCACCAGAACCCAGCGGAGTACAGTGGACTCCAATGGTATTGGTGGGGCACAGAGTATTGGTGTAAATGGATGTCGAAGCTAATGACGGCTGCTCCAAGCCAATTACATACCAGGCAATATTGAGAATCATCCCCACGTCATTTTGGCGCACCTTGTTAACCACTATGATAATTAAGGTCTAGCTCCAGGCACACGAAGACGGTGTGCACCGCTGAGATCCCAGTGGACTCAGTTGGTATAGTAATCAGCAGCGCCATTGCCCCCTTCGCAGGAGGTGACAAGTACGCGATACCCGGCATCTGCACACGTTACAGCTATCTGCAAAACGCTAGGCGTTTGGAATTTTTCTGCGTGCGCTTGTGTCAATATCCGTTTTTGGTTAAGTGGGGGAGTGGTCGCTATTTCGGCTCCACGCCTCTCCATGCTCCCTGCCTCTCCATGCTCCCCACTCTTCTCGCTCGCGGCCTTTGGAGATCCGACGGATTTCTCCACTGGCTCCACAATTCGCCATATAATCGTTACAGCCATCTGCAAAACGCTAGGCCGTTTGGAAAGTTTTAGGGTGTGCACCTTTGTTTGGATTATCTGACGAAAATAGTTTTAGGTGCGATCACAGGCGCACCGGGCCGGCGGCACGGCGGAGTTCGAATACGCGTAGATAGTCGTGTATGCTCATTAGCGTCTTAAGCGTTTGGACAGCCGTATCAGGGTATACCCAACGTTTTGGGGTGCCTAGTATGGACCTCAAAATTTGACATCTTTCGTTGTATGAACATTTTTCTTATAAGCAGGTGCCCCCCAAACTCCAAGCCAAACTCGTCGACAAGTATACTCAACGGGATCCCTGCTCCGACTCGGTGACTGCTGGTGTCGCATTACAGGGAGATGTCGATTTGCATATGGGGCTCTCTATGGAGTCCATGGTTCTTGCACCACACCTGGACAGGGTCAAACCGTACCACGGAGATGCCGAAATAATTGCGGCATTAAAAATTCCCTGCGGTGCCCAGTATGCCGGCCAAACCCACCAATGAGCATGTGGTGAATTTATGACAATTTACATTGCTCATTCTTGGTTTCAGGTGGCGTAATTGACACCACGGGGAGTTTTCTGCAGCGAGGCAGTTGTTCGACATAAACGCTAACGTGTAATACAGCGTTAATTATTGATGGAAGGTGATAGACAGGATTATATATACTATTTCAACCCACGACGGGCCACCCAACAAGAGTTAGCGAAAAACCCCTCATTCCTCTGAAATATGCATTGTATAAGCCGTCGGTCCCCTGGATATCATCCCACACACCCACTGAGGTGAACCGCCAAACCGATGGGCATGTAAACACGGCTGACCTCGTCCTGTGAATCATTAGTCTAAGGACTGGCATGATGTTTGCGCCGAGTTTCATCTCCCATTTTATTTTTTCTGGAAGCTGGTATTCGTCTCAGAGGATTTATCCCATCATAAAATGATGTCATGATGCTGGTACAACTTGGTTGGAAGAGAGGGATCAGTTGGTTTATAAATATCGAAATTAACGGGCTGAATTATGAATATTTGAGTAAAGACTCTTCCTCTTGTCATCTAGATGTCGATTTTGAGGCCTTTATGACATGCCTGAGATCTTTCCCGTCATTCCCCACTGTCAAGAATCAATTTCGATGTCCTCCAGCATGATAAAACGAGCCTTTGCTGGTTCAAGCACCACATTCCAACATGGCGACTACTATGACCTTGAACCAAAATGCACTTCCAGACCTTCTCACTCCTGCGCTCCGTGTTCAGCAAGATTTAAACGAAATGCGGGAAGTTATGGAACCTATCGACAAAACAATAGGTACAGAAATTCTGGACTTCCTTTCCGAGGTGCAGTATGTGAGTATTCTCCGCCTGTTCTCCTTCTCGAACTCTTCCTATTCCACCTTAATTCAGAAATATGATACCCTCAAAGTTGAATCTCGTGTGTTCGCCATGACTTTGAGGACCCACATTCAGGGTATGTCGCATAGGAGAACCCTCGTTCTTACATTCCCAATGGTCTCCCCATGCAGAAACACTCAGAGGGATGGTATCTCTCCGCCAGGGGGGCACACATGTAAGTTTTAACACGTTAGCAAATGAGGTGAGGTAATTACCCCTTGAAAATTTTACATTTGTGAATCATGCCTGTCAAGATGACCACGGCCTCGACGGCTTGCTTCAAATCATTCCATCAATTTGCAGACATTGCCATAGAAAGTATGATGAATCTTGGAGCGGTCGTTGTCGCTGCCGAATCTGACATGGAGACGACATTGAAGTCCCTTCGTGAGGTCAGAAATGCACTGAGCACAATCTCTGAAATCGACAAGGGAAGGTGAGTCTTGGGTCATGGGAGTGGAATTATGCATGATTGAATTTCAACTCCAGTGAAAAGATTGAGCTTTCGGTACTCCCTTCTCGTTTGCTACTACACTACATGTTCCTGACTATGAGCCCACTATTATTGCAGCCAGAAGTAGAGGGTGCATTAAAACCCGATCTGCCCGAGGTGTTGCAAACTTCCATCACGGCGCTGAGTCCTTCGTCTGTGAGTACACCAAAGATTTTATGAATCCATCATCGCTCAGAGTCCTTTTCTGACAGGCAAAAGAGGTTCTGGAATTGATAAAGATCAACGTCACCTTTCTTCTGGGCGGAGGAAAAGGGGAACGCACTTTTCGGTTCCCAGCGGGCTTTCTAATCCTCATTGGTAGCCAAAGATATAGCCTCTGAGCCATTGTATCACCAGCTTTCTAATTTTAAAGAAAGGCTGAACCGTATAGCTGTGCTCGTTGAAAACGTGTTTTCCAATCACGAATTTTTCGTTAAAAGCGTTTCCCTCATGATGGGAAAATTTGGCACGTTCATAGAACCCTGGGATCTGGTATTATCTTGCAATATTCCTGACCGAAGTCCCTACGGCTCATACATCTATAGATATTCTCGACACTCACCGCGTCGAGCGAACGGATTTCGGAGTCTAAC
>Ga0307517_10007486_pt1 | contig 15883 bp, 19 predicted proteins | sample 23_EM_MG_FD_194515 | JGI IMG/M metagenome (GOLD analysis project Ga0307517, IMG submission 194515) | Populus trichocarpa ectomycorrhiza microbial communities from riparian zone in the Pacific Northwest, United States - 23_EM | ecosystem: Host-associated > Plants > Roots > Unclassified | place... | reverse complement strand
GGGATTGTGGTGGGTTCTCGTCCAACGTGCGGTCCAGATCCAGTTCGCCACTCCTGAGAGAATGGGCGTCCGAGTCGCCGTCCCGATAATGGCCAATCTCGTCGTCCTCGAAGGGATCTCGGTATTCGTGATGAGTCTGGGAAGCGATCAAGGACCATTCTGATGATGATCCCACTGATCCACCTTTAGGTCTGGAAGCGTTTCCTTCATATGAAGGCATGAAAGCAGCCCGGTCAGAAAACGGATTTTTCTCCCTCGTCGAACTGTTTCTGGAACCCTGGAATGAACCGTCGTTACTCGGCGCCCGTCTAGACGTCAGAGGATTGACGCCAAAGAGTGCGCCAACAGAGCGGAGAGACGTCCAGGAGTCTCGCATGAGCAACGCCGGCTTCTCCATAAATGAACTTGTACCGCTCGCATCCCTCACGTGTGAATGATCGTTGAAACGCCTCGTGTCTTCGTCAGCGAGCATATCACGCCGTTGAGGTGAATTGCTACCCCCGATAATACCGAGGCCAAAGAGGGGGACGTGGCGTCGGGCTACGGCCGATTGCGCTACCGGTATCGCAGCTGCCGCGTGTGGATTTCCATCGTCCTCAGAAGAGGGGTTAAGCACGTGGAACCGACCGTTGCGTGAACGGCGACGTCGAATGATGACCAGTGCGACGATCGAAGCAACCACGAGGGCGAGGACTCCGAGGATGACTCCAACGACGATTGCGGCGATACGGGAGCTACCGTTTGGCGCGTTCCCACCACCTCCGGTCCTGGTTGGTGCGGGAGTTTTAGTTTTGGAACTTTGCGAGTTTGCCTCGGTAGTGGCAGATACGACACCCGATTGTGACGTCGTTGGGGTGGGAACGAAGGTGTTGATCGGTGTGGAGGAGGGTTGGGGTGGTGTGTAGGTTGAGGGCCAGGTTTCTATGGATGGATCGTACACTGCTATCGGGGTCGGGGCTGGACCACTTTCGCCGTATCCTGGATCTTTCTTTCAGTAACTACGTGTCGGAGCGATTGGGCGTCATACACACCGAACCCAAAGATGATGACCGACCCGATCGCCGCAACCATATGGTCCCGTCTTGGACCCAAAGCTGAGAGAGAATCTACCTGAGTCCAGACCATAGGATCTTTTGTCGTGTCCAATACCCAACCGTCGCTATAAGCCGTCTGCGAAACAGCGTCGGATCCACCGTGAATTAGGATCCGACCATCTGGCAGCACGACAGAAGCAAAATTACGTCTCCCAGAGGGTAAAGTAGTTGTGTTAATTGGGACCGAAGACCATGCAAAAGCGTCGGCCCAAGTATTCAAGGTCCAGATGGTCGAAAATGGGAGCAAGGCACCCTGGGACTGGCTGTAGCCTCCGAAGACGAGTAGAGAACCGTCCCGTAGTACAAGGGAAGTGTGGCCGTACAAGTCTGGAGGCCCGTTCGCGGTTGGTAAGGGGGTAAAGGTTGGACCATTGTAATCAAAGACCTCGTGCTGGCTAAGTGCGGTCTGGGAACCATCAGCCTTCTGACCTCCGATGATAAACACCTTCCCCCCGGAGGTTGAAGTGGAATGGAAAATTCGTCTCGACGGCTCGTTTGCCCAACCCTGGGGTTCGTTCACCCATGACGGGCTATCGGGATTCTGAACGTTTAACGTCCAGGCCGAGTCCGGTCTGTCGGGGAGGACAATAGAAGAGTTCGGGTCAGGTTGGCCACCGAACATGAGCATATGCGAAGCGTCGTAAGCGGAGAGTGAGTGAAATGCCATGAGGGGGCCTTGGCAACCAGTGTTGTCACCACAGCCGCCTTGAATGTGCCATGGGGGGTTCGAGAGATCGAAGGATTGACTGAGGTCGAGTCGGAAGAGGTCATTGGTGTTTGGAGCAGAGGTGTAGGAAAATTGGTTGTAACGGTCGGTTTTTCCACCGTGAACCCAAAGGGTCTCTTGGATGATAGCGTGCGCTTGGCCCCATCTAAAAGAATCGTGAACGTTGGTAGTTTGTTGGGAGGATTGCTGCGTACCGTGGGGTGGAAGGATCTTGGGCGGAGGTGTCGCAAAAGTGTGAGGATAAAGAGAGAAGGAAGATCATGCAGGTGAAGATTGAAGGAGGCATAGGTTGGTCGTGAAGGGGAAAGGAGAGTGGATCGTGAAGAAGGTCGTTATAGGATCGGTCAAAGAGGTTCGAAGCTGTTCGGCATAGAGGCTGATCAGCTCCACTTCGCCTCCTGAGCCGCACAGCACAGCCACTACCCTCACTTCGAGTTCTAAGATATCGGCTAATCCTCTCAAATCATCCCCTGTGTCATCCCCGTCAATGTTCAAAACGACAGGAAAACTGCTCCTTTCTCTCCTACGCCAACCGCTGGCTGGTTCGAATTGATCTCCTGCTTATCTCCGTTCTCGAGTTATCCCGAAAGCGGCACTCCCAAGCCCAGGGAAACATGAATATGGACTTACCTCGTTCATTCCCGTCGATGGGTTCTATAGTGTAGTGGTTATCACACGGGATTCTGACCGATCGCCGCTTTCCCGTAACCCCGGTTCGAGCCCGGGTAGGACCTCTTTTTCATCAACAAAGTCGGTTGCCAGGCTGACTTGCAGCCCTGGTTGTCTAACGTTCCTTCTCCGGGACCAACAGAGGTATAACACGGCCCTCGGTGGAATTGTGCGGGAATTTAATCTTCGCTCGAAGCAAGCCCACGGTCTCAAACAATCCCGCACAGTACAAGAAAGGGGGGGCTTGGTTTCGCCATTTTGTGTGTATTTACACTCGTTAATACACTTGACTATAGGTCTTACAATGGAGTGAGTTCGTTGTTCAGCACTTCAGTGGTGTTTAAAACATCGAAAATCGTTGTGATGGGAACGATCAACTACTGCGAATAATATGAGTGGCCAGCACATCACTGCTCGTCCTCTCCGTGTGTCGAACGGCAGATACTACAGGGAGACTCCATGCCCACCGCCTCCGGTTTTTTATCGTGGGCGAACTCTTCAACCAGACCCTTTATCTCGTTCACTACCTCCGGACACATATAAGGAGAATCACCAAACACCTCCAGCGAAATACTTTGGTCGTCCGAGGTTTGATGGGCCAGGTACATTGTTAGGTGACCCCAATCGTCGCCCAGTGTAACGTCTTCTAGGTGTAGAGAACGGAGTGAGGGGAGGAGTTTCGTGTTGGCGTGCGGTCCTTCCGGGTTCGGTTGAAGGAATCCTTCTGACACCTCCACACCGGAGAGGTACAACGTTTCAATGTCCGGCATCATAGAGAATAGTTCTTCCGGAGGTTTCATGTGGTGGGTAGAGTTAGCGTTGAAGGATACAACGTGTGTTTGGGGAATCAGCGCTATAAGATCGATGAGAAATTTCTCCGGTGGGTGTGGAAGGGCTAGGTCGGCTAGGACCACCGTAAACACAGCGATCGGCGGCTTCGGTGCCGGTGCAACAGCGTGGTCGCATACTGCGTTGACCGAGATTGAGATGGAGCCACGAGAGGTGAAGGAACAAATTCCCAGTCGATCTTGAAACCTAGCGTCACGTCGGAAGTAGTTTCGCATGTACGGTCCGAGGATTCGCGAAATGTCCTCCACCGTGCAATCGAATCCAGTCAGGAGCACGCCATCCAACGTTTCCGGGAGTATCAATTGACGCAGCAACGCAAAAAGGCGACCAAAGTCCCCCGTCAAAGTGAGCATACTCAAGTTGAGCAGCGGCACTTGAAACGTGGACCTATCGATATCAAAGGGGAGGGCTACATCGGACAGCATGAGCTGCTGAAGATTGGGGTTCGAGGCGAGGATGGAAAACAGCTGAGATGTGGTTAGGGCGGTGGACGGTGAGAACTGGCTGATTTCGAGCGAAAGGGTGGTCAGAAGTGTGGTTCGGGATGTAAGGCAGTCCCACGACGAAATTTGAAAGTTCCCGGAGACGTCGAGCGTGCACAACTTCGAGAGGCGGGACCGAGCGAAAAACTCCGAGACATCCATGGGAGGAATTCCCCTGTCTCGCAGGATGATCGATTCGATGGTCTCGTTCTGAACACCTTCGCCGTCGGGAGTCAATGCCGAAATGATGGATGCTAGGGTGCCTCTATCAACGCAGCTCAGATGAACTTGTCGTATGGTGCCTTGCATGACACGGTCCCTGACCGCACGCTGGAGGGGCGCATCGAAGGGTTCCTCAAGGTCACATTTATCTCCGTCCAGGACCAGGTCGAGGGGGGCAGTTCCGGAACACTGATACCGTTTCCTCCAATCCCCCAAAGTGTTTCCCCAGAAGCCCCAAAGCTCCGGGGTGCGGGATGCGACTTCGAACCAGTGATGACAGACGAGGAGGAAGTTGAAAGAGCCTTTTAGTAGCCCGCGGAAGTGTGATGGAGAGTGCAGAGAATAAGTCACCTCCCGAACGAGGCTCCAAACGAATATGTATCCCAAGATTTCGGGAGGCATGCGCGTGGATATGTTCAATAACGAATTTCGGGCACGTTTGAGCTTGATGATGTCCCCATTGCCCTCCTCGATCTGTTTCTCCAAGGCCCTTATCGAGTGGATGTTGGTCTCGCGATACATACTGGTATCCATTTTGCATCAGCGTCACGAATATCTCGGATTGTGTTTGCCTACATTGATAACGATGCTCGCTCTTCATTTTCAACTGGGGGTTCGACTTGATGGATGTTTGGAGGGAGAGACATCGCGAGGCAGAAGAAAACGATGTTGGTGGAAGGTAAGGTGCAAGTTGACAGTACCGGAAGTTACCGCCGCCCCGCGTCTTCAGGCAGACGATGTCGACTTCGACGTTTCTATATGCAATGTCAATAGGCTTGATTCCAGCCGTGTGCTAACATAGGGCTTGTGTTGTGCCTCTCTCGAATTACATATATCTCGACCGTCCGAATATAGCCAATGAAAGAGTTTCTTGGAGCTACTATTTGAGTGATTGCGGAACTCGCAGATTGTAAAGGAATTGGTCAGCACTACGTAGAGAATGCCCGCGCTACACTGACTACGTAAAAACTGAAGGAGGGTGTTATGGTGGTGATGATGGTGGCCAGAAGACTCCATGAACGAAACCGTACACATTAGTACAGGATGAAAGCTATAGGCAGAATTGACGATGTGCTCCAGGACGTGAACCATGGGAAAAGGAATTACGATACAGGGTTCAAAGCAAATGAGATGAAGACGTGGAGGAAGTGAGGAGGAAATGAGGATAGGAGAAATACTGGAATAAATTGTGGGAGGTGGAAAACGATGTGGATGAGCAACTGATGCGGATTGGGTGAGACGGAACTGAGAAACTGGAAAAGAGATGAAGGATACAACGTATATACACGGCGTGAGTGGTCGTGGTACGTTCATGAAAGGGGGTGGGAATTAATGTCCGGTATGACTCCGGCGTATATGGAACAGCGGAAATGAAGAGGTGGAAAAACGGCAGTGTATAGATGGGCCATATACACACCAGGTTGTGGCGAAAAGAAGCGGAGGAAAGATGGAGGAAAGAGGATGGGGTAATGACAGAGATGGAAGGGGGAGGGGGGGATTAACCATGGGAAGGGATGGGCTCGATATTAAGGTTCAGATGAGAGAGAATTGCAATTCAGGGAACGCGAATTGGCCAGCAAGACGCGTTCATCGAAGCACCGAAGCGGTTTCTTCATCCCTTCACAAGATCTAGGGAATGCCCCAGAAACCCATGGTTCAAGGTGCAGAGGCTTTAGGCGATTGCCAGCTGAACTTGGACTTCAGGGCCTGCCATTTCGAGCTTGACTGCTTTTGGGGGAAAACAAATTCCCATCTGCATGAGGTTTGACAGGTCAGTTTTTCGACGAGGGCATGGGTAGAGGAGACTTGCCTAATGACTAGATCACCTCGACCGACGACCTCCTCCTTGGAATTCCTGATCGGCATGCCAACCTTTGGAATTCTGGTTTCCTTGCTGTCATCTGGGACCTTCGGGATCGGCACCTCAACCTTCTCGCCGTCCAACCCATCGACGAGAATGACATCCTCCTTCTGGAGAGCTTCGTCCCACGTCAGCTCAATCCTAGCCACGAGGTCATCCTGGATCCTGATGAAGCGATCGTGAAGGACTTCCTGAATGACGAAGACAATATCCTGGAAGGTTCCATCGGATTTTCGTTGATTTCCGATACCTTCGAACCGCATCTGGGTCAGGTTCTTGTAGCCACCAGGTGGGATGTCAACGTTGACGTGGATCGTAGAGGCACTCGTCTCGCCATCGAGCGAAGAGTTGGTCGACTTGGGAGTAGATGTTGAATGCGGGTCGGGCTGGGGAGAGGTCCTCAGTTGCCTGGTGATTTGGAACCTGTAGTTCGTGCCGGAGTAGAGTTCCTCCAAAGTGAGAGGAAGAGGAAATATCCAATCCGAGTTATCGGTGTCCGGAGCACGACTTGGCCGCAGCGGGATACCAACGATCGGCGGGCGGGGGGTAGGTTCTGAAGTCTGGGGTGGAATGTCATCGACTTCTTCCTCGACCTTGTCCATCTTCTCCTTGGTTGACGATTCCCTCTCCTTATCCGACTTCTTGCGCAGCTTGGTCGGCTTCTCCTCGACTGTCTCCTTTTTTGTCTCGGGCTCCTCTACCTTCACATACTTATCTTTCCCCTTCTCTCGCTCCTTCCCCTTGTGGGAGTGCCTCGAGGATTCAGATCGCTCGGGGCGGTCACGGGATCGGGATCGAGACCGCGAACGTGAACGAGAGCGGTGTCTGTGGCTACGGTGTCGGCGGTGGTCATCACGTTCGGGTCTATCAGAACGATTAGGGGAACGCTCTGAACGGGAGTGCGAGTGCTTAGAGGAGGAGGATCTCTCCTTCCCCTTGTCGGAGGAAGAGCGAGATCGGTCCGGCGAGGAGGGCTCTGAACGATCTGACTTGTGAGACCGACTTGAATGATGATGACGGCTTGAGGAGTGGTGGGATTTGGAGTTGTGCGAGCGATTGCTGTTGGACGACTCCGTACGCGTGAACTGGGCCCTGTCACTGAAAAAGGCGATCAGTTCCGACTCCGCGTAGCGGGAGCGAGTGACAAGACATACCTCTTCTTCACTCTGGAGAGGGTTCTTGTCCGTGCCCTTCGGGATCCACCGGCCGAAGTCTTGGAATGTGTCCTGGCATGCTTGCTTGCCTTGGGGGTGGGGAGGTCGTCTGTGGATGTCCGCGGAGTAGAAGCATTGGAAGGAGGTCCCGAGGAAGTCCATGAGCTGGTGCTTCCGGCACTTTGAGAATAGAAGTCGGAAGGTCTCGACGCTGGGGTCGGTGGCGGCGAGGTAAAATCTGATGTGTTCCTTGACATCGGGGGAGATATCGGAGTCAAGTCCATCAAGGTTTGGTACGCCCCATGAATCTGAGAACATGGAATAAGAAAAGCCGGGTCAGGTCGGGAATACACGGGTGAATTGCGGGGAAGGTGAACTTGCCTCGACGAAACGATCCTTTGCGTATTCTTTTTGCGATTTTTGTCGGTCTGGATGCCATTTGAGTGCCTAGAGATGGTAGGACAAATTGTTGAGTGTCGCCGCCACGAATGAAATGAGGGCGGGGCCAGAGCGAAGAGAAATGAAAACACACCAAGCGCTTGTAGGCCGACTTTATTTCTTCGTGGGTAGCGGAGGGCTCAAGGCCCAGGATGCGGCAACAAGCAGTCCTCTGGGAGGAAGTGGAATAATTCTCAACGGCCATACTGACTCAGAGGGGTGAGTGGTGAGAGGGAGTGAAGTGAAAGAAAACTATGAACGGTAAATAAAAAAATTGCAGTGGTGCGGAAGAGGCGTGAGTGAGTCGTCAGAGGCTCAGAGCATGGGGGAAACACCCGAGTGCAAGGGTGAGAGAGGGCGGATATATAGGTCGGTGATGGCGAGGGGAGCAAGAAAACGCGTGTGGATGCACTGCAACCGAGGAAATGGGGAGAAGCAAGGGGCTGGACCCTGATGATGGATGTGAACAAAGTGAGAGAACGGAGGCGCAGCGACGACTTCATTTAAAGCTCGAGGGAGTTTGGGACGATGATCCCGGCCGATTCCTCCATCGATGACAAAGTGTCTTTATTTCCGATAAATCTGAATGGGAAAAAGAGATAACGAGGATACGAACAAACCCATGACACGCACATCCGCAAAACAATTGGCGTTATCCATCTCCTTGAAAAACGCAACGGCCGGTACTGGGATCCGAAGATCACAGGATCCGGGCATCTCGTAGACAAAACTGTTCATCGCCAGGCGCTTGGAGTGGTGACGTCCTCGAGGGTCTTGGGCAGGACCGCGACAAAGATGACAAACGGAACACGCCCAGGACGAAACGAGGGCAGCCTCGTTGCACGTCGGCTGTGAGTGTTTTATGTCATAGCACAAGTTTCGCCCGGCAAAGTCATCCACAGGACGCCTGTGTACCCGCTTTCTGGGGGAGATGATGACAGTTTTTTTTCATTTCGATTTTCATTTCAAGAGCGTCCATGGACGGGAGCAGCAAGAAGAGACAGCGCACGTGCTTCACCCCCAGTATAGCTCCCGATCGCACAATCTCCCACGAGTGTTCAGTGGGGTCCTACCAATTCCGGTCAACAACGAAGATTAACGGTACTCTCTTTGTCGTGGCTGTGGACTGATACTAAGTGAAGATTATGGTGCTGATACATTGCGTGCTACGATTGGGTGTACAGTGAAATAAAGATCGTCCATCTAAACATCGATGGTGGAATACGTGTCGAAAATCGACTCGCTGCATCCCCTCAACCCAACACTTTTTTGATTCCCTCCTTTTGCGACGGCGTTAGGCGGTCAGGGAACACAATCTCCCACTTCACAATCAGATTTCCCTTCTTGTGCACCTGCCCTTCCTTCCTCACTGGCATGCCTTCACCGGACATGGTCGTCTGCTGTCCAGGTTTAACCACCCCCAATGGTACTGACACCCGCAGCTTTCGGCCATCCAGATGCTCAATCGTCTTCTTCCCTCCCTCTCCTGTCAGCGCCTCGACGAGCGACAACTTTTGGGTAACGATGAGGTCATTCCCGTCTCGGGTAAACCTCGTGTGTGGCTTTTCCTCAATAACGAAGACGAGATCCTGTGATTCCCCCGTAGGTTGTTCGTTCCCTGCTCGAGGGAAGCGGACTTTCGTTCCGGATTTCCAACCTGGGAGCACGTTGATCTCCACAACCTGCCAATCGGACATATCAGGGTCAAATCCCCATGAGACGCTTCGGAGGTATCGGACTCACCTTCTCTTCTGTCTCGCCACTCAGTAACTTCCGCGAAACCTTCATGCGCTTGGTCACGCCTTGGTAGAGATCTTCGAGTGAAATCGGGAGGGGTTTCGAGATTTCGCTTGGTTGTGTAGGCTGGGTGGATGTCCGTGGCGAGCGTCGGCTGGAACCTGGTCTACTGCCTGGCATACCACCCGGCATGCCACCTGAGCTGGTGAATGGTCCCGTGTCATCGTCATCGTCGAACATTGACGCTCCTCTGGCTCTGGCCCCACCCATACCACCCATACCACCTAATCCGCCGAAGCTACCAAAAATCTGCCTGGGATCGGTTTGGACTATTTGTTCACACGACAAAAATCACTGGAGTACTCACTCAAAGATCTTGTTTGGATCCGTTGGGTTGAATCCGCTTCCACCAAACCCACCCCCGGGGCCGGATGTGAAGGTGAACGATCCTCCCGGGAGTGAGCCTCCACCACCAGGGAAGCCACCAAAGCTTCCGCCGGGGAAACTGGAGAACCCGGAAGCACCTGGAGGAGGGCCTCCGCCTCCTCCCTTGAGCCCTTCCTCACCAAATTTATCGTAAACGGCCCTCTTTTGGTTGTCACTCAGGACCTCGAAGGCCTCGGATATCTATGGGAGCGAGGATTAACGCCGGGAACGAACATGATGATATCATACATGGTCGGTGGCCCACCTCTTTAAATTTCTTCGAAGCAGACTCTGAACCGCCGTTACGATCTGGGTGCCATTTCAGGGCCTGTGTAGAGTTATCCCTCAGCGTCAGTAGAACCGGTTTCAGGACGAAGCGTGCTCACCATCTTCTTGTAAGCCTTCTTGATATCCTCTTCGGAGGCGTCCCTGTCGATGCCTAATAGCTTGTAGTAGTCTTGTCCCATGGTATACGGACGGTGAACGAGTTAACGAGTAATTGACGTTCAACGGAGGAGTGCGGGTGGCGGGTCGTTTATAAGATATCAGGGATCCGATGATCCAAGAATATTCGAGACGTCACTCCCGTCTTCCGGAACAACGACGGCTGGCGAGTGCCGATAACGAGCCGATACAGATCACTTCATTGCGCTTGTAGTCCAGCTACAAACGAGGGGGGTTGTGAACTGTAATCGGACTTTAAAATGGAAATGAAGCCAAACGTAGTCGGACTTGGAAAGTCGAGCTGTCACCCAAAAGGACCGCGAACGTGCATGAACCCGGTGATCGAAGAAGTTCCCGACTTCTTCCAAAATTTCATCCACCTCACCTACAGGTCCCACCCAGCATAATGTCCGATCCAGCCAGTCCGAGCTCAAGCGCTGACGGCATCGCGCACCTGCGCCAGACCGCGAACGTGGATGCTCTATTGAGCGGCCATGAAAGAACCGACTCAAATGGTGGACTCATCCGTCGCTCGTGGGTTGCCATGACCGATATGTTGACCCCATTCTCTCCCGCTGCCCTCGCCTCTCTCCCGAAAAACCTCAGGACCAGGCCGAGGTATACTCGGGCGGATGGAATTCCAGACGCTGAGGTGGACGATGAGGGGAACATGCCTGCCATCAGGGATTACCATGCCATCAACTCGTTGCCCCCCCAGGTCAGGGTCCCGAAGAAAATCGCAACCACGGTCAAGGTCGAGGCTAAAGTATGGTTTGCCAATGAACGAAGTATGTACAGAGCTGGGGAAGTGAAGATGAGGGAATCGGTAAACTGGTTCATTAACCTATTCCCCGATTGTTTCCAGCATGGGTTTCTTATCTTAACATTGGAGTGTTGATCGGCGCGTTCGCCCTCGCGCTTTTCAACGCTTCAAAGGACAACGTTGCCAGGAACTTTGCGTATTTCTATGCTGTCGTCAGCGTAGGCATCATCGTAAGTAACCTTGAGTATCGCTCAAACTGCATTGGGCTGACGGGGTCTATCTAGACCTATGGCTGGATCGTGTACCAGCACCGCATTAGTATGATTCGGAGGCGAGATCCAGGTCACTTCGGTAAGCCCTCATGCTCGCATCACCGTCCGACCTCTCAGCTGACGACCGATCCCCCATCTCACACCTTCACCTAGACCAAATTTTTGGGCTCGTCGTTATCAGCGCCTTGCTATTCTTCGCAATCTTGGCCAACTTTGTGATTCGAGGTGAGTTGCCGCGCTTAACCGTCGACGGCCCCCGTTTCACTGCCGTCTGGTCCGTTCGAACGCCTGCGCTAATGAACCACGAATCCCCACCCCATGCCATTTCAGTGCAAGAGTTGTACGTTAATTCCATTCATTGCCCCCTCTTCCGCATATAGAACATCGCACTCATTCATTCACTCCCTAGGCGGAGGAGGGAGGTCCCAATCCCTGACCCCGATGATACCCCCTGATTTCTTCGTGCCCATCAACTCAGTCTTTCCTACCCCACCCACCCATGTACAGTATACCTGATACGGCCGTGATTTTCCAGCATAAGTACTCAGGCCGACAAACATGCACCCCCTTCCTGCTTCGATTTCTGTTACGGTTGATCACATGTTCCGTAAGTAGTTCACAGCGTGATTGTGTCGTACGATGAAATGGGAACACGTTGAATTACTCGAACATCCGGATTACGCGTGCCCAAAGGTTGAGGGTGGTGTTATTGTGGGTCGTGAACATATTAAGGATTGATGTACACTTTCAAGGCATTCGCCCAGCTCCAGCCTGATGTCTACTTATTTCTTCTTCAGGATTGCCCTCAGTTGCTGTAATAAAATTTGGCGCGCATGTTAACGTCAGTCATGTGGCCAACACCCTGAGAGTAATGACACGACCGACCTCGTCCATCATATCATAATCGCCGGTCTCCACTTTTGTGATCGCCTTGCCAGTGGCTTGCTGGATGGCCATCATGTCATGGAACGACTTCTGATTGTGGACAAAGTTCACAGAGATACCCTTCCTGCCAAACCGGCCCGTACGTCCTAGAGTGTGATCGAGTTAACTTCCTTTCGGGGGGAACGACTCCAGCGGGTTCCATACCTATCCTGTGGATGTACGTTTCAACGTCCGGAATGAGGTCCAACCGATCATTGACCCCAGGTTCTTGTTGCCTCTCGCTCATCATCGGCAAGTCGTAATTCACCACCATGTTCACTTGCGGGATATCGATACCACGGGCGATAACGTTCGTGGTGATCAACACCTTGTCCTGGCCATCGCGGAAACGGTCCATGACGGAGTCACGGTCCGTCGCTTCCTTCGAGCCGTGAAGTGAAGCAACCTTGTGGCCCTCGCTCGTCATCCGTTCTGCGATTTTGTCAGCAGTCCTCTTCGCCTAGGGAATACGGTCAGCTCTCCCTGCAATCGGGATTCATCACAGCGGACCGATTACCTTACAGAAGATGATACTCTGTCCGATCGTCAAAAGGTGGTACAGGCCAACTAACGCGTCGTACTTGGCATCCTCGTTCTTGCAGTCGAGGTAGAACTGGGTGATGGTGTCCACGGAGATCTCATTCCTCTTCAGCTCTATCTTATTTGCACCCGGGGCGAGGTTGTTGACATGTGCCTTAACCTGGTCACTAAATGTGGCCGAGAACAACACCAACTGACAGTCGGTCGGTAAAGTCCTACGGGAACAAAGAGTGAGCATGTGTCCAGGGGGACGGCCGAGCGATTTCCTACCTTTTGACTTTTAGAACTTGTGGGCCCAAAGCCAACTTATCCACCATCGTGTCAGCCTCGTCGAGAACAAATATCTTGACGGCCGATGTCTTGATTACACCTCTTGTGATCAAGCTGACGGCAGTACCCGGCGTTCCAACGATGACGTGCGCGGACACCCGACTGGCATCTTTTGGCAGTTGCTCGGGGATGGCAAACTCGGCGATAACCTTAGTGAACTTTCCCATGGTGGTGACAACAGACATGATCTGACGAGCCAACTCTCGTGAGGGGGCTAAACAGATCGCCTAAAGGGATACTGTATGAGCCTACAATAGACCGGGTTCGCAACAATACCCCAATACCTGAGGTTCGTGCTTGCTATAGTCGATTCGGCTGAGCATGGTCAACACGAACGCGGCGGTTTTTCCGGTGCCGGACTGCGATTGACCGATCATGTGTTGGGGGCTAGAGAACGATTAGGTTCGCAAGGGCGAACTTATAATATGATACACTCACGGGTCCTTGAGTAACAGTGGCAGAGCGCGTTCTTGGATTTTTGATGGCTTCGAAAAGCCCATGTTGTAGATCCCTTTCAGCAGGTCCTCATTTCTATAGTCGCGAATTGAGATCACGAACAACCGTCAGCCTACTCCGCATGATTAGAGCTGGTGGAATAAACGCGCAATCCCAGTTCCTCAAAGGTCTTGACACTGTACAACGGCGAATTTGGGTCCAACTGTTGATCTCCAACCGTAACCTGAAAGAAAGCCAAACAGATTCACCCATCCGTTCTCCATCAGGAACACCTCGCAAACCAGGAAGCCTGACGCGACGTACAGTAACATCGAACGTGGACTTGATGAGATCCGTCTCTGAATCGCGGATTTGCGTCTGATCAGCAACGCTCCGGGTCGGGATTTACGGCTGGCCGCCCAGGCCGCCAAAAGAATTAAGATACGCACTGTCCTCCTGCTCGGATGAGACCTCGGGCTTGGAATCCGGAGCCGGGGTGTAGAAACCTTCCGCATCTTTCTCCATCGTGGATGTGGCGTGGTATATGAAGAGAGGTTGGGCTCGGGTTTGGAAGGTTATCTAACCTCTGGCATTCTGACCGCGCCTCGCTCGAACCGAGTCACGTCACACTCATGTCACATCACGCAAGCTGGGGAAGTGAGAGAAAATCCGAGTTGCACACTTTGGAATACAGGACTTCTATGGAATAATTTACTGGTGTCTGTTCCGAGTGGCGTGCAATGGTATATGGGCGTGGAGATTTGGGAGTAGATCGGCAACGATCTGCATTCGGCGAGCCCGTTTTCCTCGGGGTTGAATGCACGCTCAATTTCGAGGCTTATTGCTGGTCGTGGCAAAGCGTGAACACGGGGTGTGGCGGTGGCGATGGTGGACGAAGTCCCGTGATGGTGGTTGGCGGTGTCCTGCTGACCTCCTGTGGAGGACCGCCTCAGTTGTGGTGGTTGTTTAAAGGGCGCCCAAAATCCCCCCGAAGAGGGATTTTTTGGATTTGGTGGAAGACTCGCTGTGATGACTGTTGCCGCGGGTGAGCTCGTGGTAAGGGGATGGTAGCCGTTCTCGGAGGTGATCTGGCGGTCATGGGGAAGAGGATGAAGGCATTCGGAGACGAGGGGGACGTGGGGAAGGGGTTGTAAGAGGCAGAGGCGGGGGCGGTAGTATAAGCCATTGTTATGTGATGGAGTTACGAGTGGTTGGCATTGCCTTGGAGGATGGATGGGGAGACGTGAGTTTGTAGAACGAGAAGAGCACGGATGCTGCTGCTGCTGCTGATGGGGAGATCATGACCCCTTGGACCACCTAGGCTATATACTGACCTTGGCACGGTTGATAGAAGCCTCGGGGATATTTGTTTCCAGAGCAGCAGCGTGGGGTTGTGCACCCACAAATAGGTGCCGACAACTGGACCCACTGGACAACAACAACACACAAACGCACAGACAGCGGGCCACAGTTACCAATAGATGAGTTCGCCAACAACCAGAGCTGGCGGACAACGAGTAAACAGAGAGTAAACAGACCGGAATCATAACAGAACCAAACAAAGTTCTGGAGCAGAACCGAGACGGTAGGGAACAAACTTGGTCCCTCGCGAATGTTAATGAGCTTTGGACATGCTCCAACCTGCTTCTGTCCATTGACTAAACTGTTTTCGCGGTTTGGTGGTGGCCTTCACGGTCGTTTCCTGACCCGAGACTGTCCGCTCTCATCTTTCAGAGGGCGGTGACAGACTCGGGGTGTCCCCCTTGACAAATGGAGGATGGGGACCGGTATAAAAAAGTTGAGATGCATCTTCCCGAGTTTCCCCAGCTCCCAGCTCCACAGTTTGTGTCAGCCCCAACACCCCGGTTACTAAAGCTGTGATGGTCTTTACCACTAGCTTCTTCACCCTCGCTCTCCTTGGTCCCCCCCTCGTTCCCGTCCAGAGGGCTGAGGAGCATGTCAATGGAAGCTACATCATTCTCCTCCGGGACAATGTTTCCCTTGCGGAGATTGTGAACTCCAACGTTACCAACCAGTGGGACATCATCAACGGTTTCGGGGTCAGGTTGGCTCCAAGGGATTTGGAGGCCATCAGAACCTGCTCCGATATCCTGAGTATCCAGGGGAACGGTGCTGTCAGGACTGCGCTTACAGCTACCTGGTATGTTACTTTTGTTTCTTCTCCTTTGGGTCGTGTTGTCTCATATACAATGTGACTTTAGGATTGACGCTCCCTGGGTCATCCATTTGAGTCCCGCGGGTCCTGCAAACACTGCCCCAAACCAAACCGTTGCCAACGTGTGGATTTCCCGATGACTTTCCTGACGTCTCCTGCTCTTTTGCAGCTTATTTCCTCCATCGCTCCCCACCACTTCACAAACCTGTCGGCGAATGTCTCATCTTTCAATTCCAGAAACAGCCAGGGAACCAAATGGATGTCCGGGACCCTCATGATCGCCCCGCACACTCCTGGCCTTATTGCCTACTTGTTGGGCATTGACAGCAGCGGCTTGACC
>Ga0307517_10007485_pt1 | contig 15883 bp, 18 predicted proteins | sample 23_EM_MG_FD_194515 | JGI IMG/M metagenome (GOLD analysis project Ga0307517, IMG submission 194515) | Populus trichocarpa ectomycorrhiza microbial communities from riparian zone in the Pacific Northwest, United States - 23_EM | ecosystem: Host-associated > Plants > Roots > Unclassified | place... | reverse complement strand
ATAAGAAGGGTAACTTCAGGTACCGGGTCGAGGATTTACTTTGGTTGGAGGGCACTTAGGAGGATGAGGTGTGCCTGGTCGTCCTTTGAGCCACCATTTTGAGCATTTTGCCTAGCTTGACTTCTCGTAAGCTGGTGGTGACGGCGGCTTCGGCACCTGTCGGACAGGCGGTCCGTAAGCCACCCAGACGGGTGTTGATAACTGATAATTTCCCAACATTCGGGTATCCAACTACACCCACTGATACCAGCGGGTTGAGCTGTTTGGCATGCGCAAATGATTTTAGAGCCTCCAGAAGAGTAGCTGAGGTGCTCTATACGGTCAAGGTTTATGATCAAATATCTGGGCACTCGCAGCTCACCTGCTCGCCCTTAGTGGCAGCGTTGGGAAGTATCTGCGGAGATAATCCAACCACCCTTTCAGGCGTTCCTGGCACGAGATCGATCTTATTCAGGATAAGGATTAGCTGTTTCTCGCGGCCATCAGCCCCCATTATCTGTCTTTCTACAACGCAGGAATGGGTGCCTTCGGGGTCTTGAGCATCTAGGAAGTAGAGAATTATGTCGGCAGCATCGACCACTTGCTTGAATATCTTGTCAGGCAATTTTAATGAGGTTTCTTTGCCGGTGCTCTTGGATTCGAGATCTGGAATGCCGGTTTCTCAATCTGAACCGCCATTGGAGTCGGCGCCGAAGCCACCATGTTCGGCTTCATATTCTGAGGCCCTTGCTCGCCGGAAGGCAAGGAGGGCTGCCATTGCGGAGCCTCCAGTCTATGATTATTTAGCAATTTGTTTAAAAAGAGAAATGAGTACTTGTCGCACATGGCGGAGCATACTCTAGAATCAGCGTCATTTTCATCCATAGCATCAGGGCACCACGTAACAGCGGGATTCGGAGCTGGAGCTGGGGACACCTTTATATGGCACAGCCAGGTAGTATGGAAAGACTCAGACTCTACGCATTGTAATTTCATTGGGATACAGTATATTGCCTACTATCTCGGTGCTTGGGTGGACGAGGTGGCATAAGAGGAAACTGGGTTGCTATTACGATACGTCCCACAACTCCTCGTCCCGACTTAGTACCTCTTATGACTGCGGTTTCCAGTGCGGTGGAGATTGCGAGGCGAAGTTGACATGGACTCTTGGTCGCCACCTTGAAGTTGGTGGGTGAGAGAGGAGAGAGAGACAACGTCACAAAGCGCGACTCTGCACCGGAGCAACAAGTGCCCGCGTCGAGCTTTACCTTTGGTATTAAACTGTCACTGAATCACACACAAGGTAGAATAGGCATGAACACTGTTCATTGCAAAGGAGAATATACTCGAGTATAAAGAGGCATGAACACTGTTCATTGCAGAGGACAATATATAAAGACGTACCATCACCCCTCCCCGCTCCACGTTTTTTTTTCGGTAACCCCCACTCGTTTGGTTACAAGTTGTAGTATAAATGAAAGGTATGACAACAAGATACGCTGCGAATGTCCAAGAAGCAGAAACAATTGATCCGTACAAGGGCCGACCAACAAGGAGCCGAGTCGGCGAGTCCGAGAGGTCTACTTAGACAGCAATTCACCGCGTCGGCATCAACAATGAGCAAATAGATAGATGAGGGGGAACGAGTGTGATGGATAATACGAGACGAGGCGAGGCGAGAAAAAGAAAGTGGGATACGTTGGGAAAAAGTTTGTTAAGGAGCCTGTTACGCACCGATATATCGCGGAGAGACTACGTCCGTCAGGTATAGTGCCAGTCAACCAAAACCAGCCCAGGTGGCCAACCAGATCCAAAGTTCCTAAAATGCGTAATAGCTTGTTCTTGAGAAGGTAAACTAGAATTCTCTCTAGTAGAATTACTTAAATAGCAAATTAGAACCAGTCTATGGTTTTCGCTTTCTTCTAAGAGTCAGAATTGAAGTTGTTGCACAACCTTATCCCTTAAACTGTTTTCAAGCACTCGCACTAAGTGCGGATACACCTGGTTGTGGAAGCGATCGGTGGTGAACTGAAGAGAGGAATAATTCTGACAGCTATGATGTAAGTATTATGATGAACGTAAAGGGTGCTAAGATAATTCAGCCCCTTTAAACACTAGCCTATTTGGATAATTGTGATATGAAAAACTATGTGGTGTAGGGCTCAGAATAGTGCTAAATGAGTACCGCTCAGCATGGCCATGATGGAAAGCAGGTTGTCTGCGTAGATTTGCTCCCAACTATGGTACATGTCTAAGTACTTTTAATTTATCTTGAGGTGTTGTCTATCATTACTTGTCCTGTATCAAGCGTCCTATTAGTGCCACGCTAAAAGCGAGTGAACGATCATACAGGTTAAGGGATCTTAGCACCCTTTACGTTCATGATAATACTTACATCATAGTTGTCACAATTGTTCCTAACTTTGCTCTCTTCAGTTACTTCACCACCGATCGCTTCCACAACCAGGTGTATCCGCACTTAGTGCGAGTGCTTGAAACCGGTTTAAGGAATCTTGTAAAATCTCATTAGGTGGAGGCGTTGAAAATTAGTCATAAGTTTCAAATGTTTTGCATCCTCGTGACTGTTGTTGAGAGAGTTCGTGGGGAAAACTTTCCGAGGGCGGCTTTCCGCCACACACCACGTATCATAAATAGAAACGACTGAAACGGCGAGAGCGTCAACGAGAGGGCACGAGCGGAGATATAGGGCTATACCCGTATGAGCAGAGTTTCCACTACTTAAGTGATCTTTAGCTAGCGACCTCCATAGAAGAACGTACACACCTCACCTTTCCTCCCGTCAAGACCTGCACCCGATCATAGCACCTCCATCACCTGGGTGGATATTCGTTCTTTCAGAACCGTGAACATGGCACTAGAGCTAGAGGACTTTCGCCCCCCCCCGTACCGTATGACACCACTGTCATGGGCTGCTTATGGTGGTCACGAAGCAGTCGTTAAGATGCTGCTTGAGCGGGATGATGTCGAGCCCGACACTGTTGATCGGTTTGGTGAAACACCACTCTTCAAAGCAGCAGAGGAGGGACATGAGGGAGTGGTGAAAATGCTGTTGGAGCGAGGGGACGTCAACCCCAATACTGCGAATCGAAGAGGGGAAACACCGATCGGAATAGCCATCTGGGCGGGGAATGAGGGAGTCGTGAATATGCTACTAGAACGGAATGATATTAATATGGATCCTACGAGGGGCCGTGCTGGTGGAACACCACTCTTGAAAGCAGCCAGCAACGGGCGCGAGGGAATCGTGAAGATGTTGTTGGAGCGCAACGACGCCAACCCCAACACAGTGGATGATGAATATGGCTTTACACCACTCTTCGAAGCCGCCTGCGCGAATCACGAGGGAGTGGTGAAAATACTGCTGGAGCGAGGGGACGTCAACCCCAACATTGCGAGCGTAAATGGGGAAACGCCACTCTTCGGGGCGGCCGAGTGTGGGAACGAGGGAGTCTTGAAGATGCTGCTAGAGCGCAAAGATGTCAACACCGAACTTGCAGATAATTATGGCCGAACACCACTCCGGATAGCAGTCTCTAAGGGACATGAAGGAGTCGTGAAGATGCTGCTAGGACGAGAGGATGTTAATCCCAATACTGCCAGTGGTTATGGAGAAACGCCGCTCTCCATTGCTGCTAGGAAAGGGTGCGAGGGAGTCGTCAAGATACTGCTGGAGCGCAACGATATCAACGCCGACCCTGCAGATCAATATGGCCAAACACCACTCCTCATGGCCGCCTGGGAGGGACACGAAGGAGTTGTGAAGATTCTACTGGAACGAGGGGATGTTAATCTTAATGCTGCCGATGATCGTGGAGAAACAATACTCTTCGGAGCCGCCTCGTGGGGGCGTGAGGGAATCGTAAAGATATTGCTGGAACAAGTGGGTGTCAACTCCGATATTGCGAATCTCGCTGGCGAAACAGCACTTTCGAGAGCTCAAAAGAGCGGACATCATGCTATTGTGAAATTACTATCCGAGCATAGAAATATGATTCCCCCGTTAGATGGTGATGAATTTTCAGCACTTTCCTCGCCCGAAGGATCAGATCTAGACAAGCTCCCTTCCAAAACGATCAGCCTTGATTTCAAGGCCAAAGCTCAGCACGTACGCCCATCCCTCGGAAATCCATCTGATCAACCCCAGACCAGCTGCTAGTCGAATTGTATTGAATGCAATAATTAAGCTTGAGAAAAACTGTTCTATGAGCTCGGGTCTTACCTTCACAATATATCACTCGAAATTCGTCCGTCTACCCGATGGGAGGCTAGAAATGTGTTAGCGAAGGAAGGTTAGAGGGATCGAGGGAGTTAGTAGTTAGCAATGGATGGGTTCACTATGTATGAGAAGTGGCTATGAGATGGTCGGTGCGATAAAAATGATTGGAAGTTTGTTGATAAGTAGATGATCCAATGCTCAATTAAATTGCTGGAAGCTTGTATCTTTCACGCGATTAATTACGAATAATCCCTCTTGCCGCTCGTTTTCTTACACTCCTAACATTGACAAAGCACATCCCATGCTAGAAGTGCTTCATGCTAGAACAGAATTCGGCATCTCTGGATATTTCGTCAGGCTCTCTCTCGAGCTCATCCAGCACCTCTCCACTCCTACCATCAGGCCTTGTCCGGCAGCCCCCAAAGTAAAAGTAAAAACATGCAACGGCGCCATTTTGTCCTCTGGCCCGACCGCACAAGCTGTCTATCACCAGTGTACTAACATCGCACCTTGCCGAATCCCCCGTTTTGCAATAGCCATCCCCCTTCATTTGCGACTTGGGGGGCTCCGAATGCCCTGATACCGTAACCCAGGATCAAGTAGGGATAGCTAGGCTAGGATATTAGATTGGTTTCAGCCCACGGTAAAGTTATTCGGCACCTTATTTGTATCCAAGACGTTAGTGTTGTTGCTGAAAGACTGTGGCATTGTCTGTTCCTGGTGGTTAGGGAACTGTAGATGGGTGGTGAGAGAGGGTAGGCAACCGGAATTCCTGAACGTTGAAGAAAACCGGGGATTTTTTGTTTTAGAACCTATAGATACCTCTAGACTATCCAATGAGTATCCCCAAAATTTATGCCGGCAACACCCGGCCAATGTTTACCGCATCCGTAACTTAGTAGGAAATGCCACTCTTGTATAAATTCTATGTACAGTGGAACCTCCGATATTTCCCACCTCCAAAACTTCCAACCCTCTAGTAATTCCAGTGTTTGCGGAGCCACCACATTTGACGTATGGGAAATCCCTCCAAAAATTCTATACCTCTTATAGTTTCCAATTCCAGGACATTCCATGGACCTTAATTCCAGAAAAAGTAGTCTTTTATCATAGTTCACAGTGGAAAATAGTCTTTAGTTATGTCTGCCTTGACCGCACTCTCTTATTTGAATTCATACTCTCTACTCAGTTCTCTGTACATCATATCCAAGTTCTATGCAAAATTTCCTTTTCTCTTAACCATTACGAGATATCACTCGAAAGCCAGTTATGTCTGGTCGGCCTGTGCCAAGACCCCTCTCCTCTTTCCATCCCCCCTTTATTTCCTGCCTTATGCTACTCCCTACCTGCTGGAATTATCGGAGGTTTCACTGTAGCAGCATAGCACAAATTCCACACCCTTAGGTTACTATGTTGCCCGTCTAGGTTCAGCAACCCCGGTCTTGGCGAAAAATCGGAGAACAGAGAAAATACAGTAGACTAGTCTTTAAAGGGGAATGCAAGCGAAGGCTTGGAAGGTGCCCTCGCTTCAGGTGTTGTGGTGACGCAATTCGCTTGTGTCGTTGTCCCGAGATTGTGCCACACCTGGCAAACTGTTTTCACTCACCAGCACTTGGCACCCACACCTTGACCAACTCCATCCACCCCACCGCAGAGAAATAGCCAACCAATTAACCAGCCGAAAACATCACCAATCAGACACGCCAACCCCGCACGCCGCGACAATGATAAGCACAATAACTGGTGGCCGCATCTTGCATCCTCGCACTCTCTCACTCTATAGTAGAAGCGCAAGGAGATTTAAGACTAGCGTAGCGATACTCCACCAGGCTATTCCACCACCCATTATCAATGGTTCATTCAAGCCGCCAAAGCCTGGAGGTTCCTCCTCGCCCTCCTGCGTACGCCCTGTATTCACAATCCGCTGACTGCTGACTGACGGGTACAAAACCAGGTTACAAGGATGCATGCGCAGACATCGCTTACGCAGTGCACTCACTAAACAATCCAAATATAAGCATAATAACTCCTACACCACATCCAAATCCGGCCGCCGACACTGGCTGGTCGTTCCCCGATACTCAACCTGGCATTCTAGCGGCGATAGCCGCTGGCGCAAACACGATCTGGGCAAACACTCCTCTATTTGCCGACCACCCGCTCATCACTACTTCCCTCCCACCTTGCATAAAACTAATAGCAAACCCGCCAAAAGTAGTAGACGTTGTCGACGACAAGGCCTTCTCAAACAAGCTACTCCAACATCACGGTTTCCCCACACCAAAGAGCTGGCTGCTGGAAGGCGACCCGAAGCGGTCGATCGAACGGTTGGGCCAGCTGGTGTACGACCTCCCGTACCCCGTTATCGTCAAGCCCGTTCGTGGAAGGGGCAGCGAGGGGGTACAGTTGGTAAACGGGTTTGTAGGTATGCTGGATGCCCTCGATGACCTTCTCAACATCTACAGTGTTGTCCTCGTAGAGGAGCTTTTAGAGGGTGAGGAGGGCACCGTGACGCTCGTGCCTGATGGCCAGGGGAATTTTATGGCATTGCCGATCGTGCAGCGATTTGACCAGGTTTCCGGGGTGATGCCGTGGAGTGGACACGTTCCTGTTACTAAAAACTCTAGGGTCCTGTCTGCGAGGGAGGAAGATTCGTGGCATCGGGCTGCCAAGATAGAGTGCCAGAAGGCCGCAGAGCTGCTTAAACTTACTAGTGTTACCAGGATTGACATTCGCAGAAAAGATGAGAATGGCGGAAAGTTCTTTTTGTTCGACGTCAATCCTAAACCTGTACCCCCCCTCCCCCGCCCACGCAAATTTCCTTAGTTCCTCTATCGTCTAATTTTTGAGCTAATGCATCTAGAATCTCACCGGTGCCGGTCGCCCAGGCCGCGATGACCAAGATAGTCTTTGCGCTATGGCTGCTAAAGGGTTTGGATGGGAGTACCCGACGTTCGTGAGGAAGTGTATTGAGACCGCCCGCCCTTTGGAAGAGGCTCGCACAGTTGAGCCACCGGGGGCAGTGGTTGGGAGTTTGGATAACTTTACAGTTTGGGAAAAATGGAGTGGAAAGGGAAAGGATGGGGTCGCTGAGAAGAGCGATGTAGAGGCGAAATAGTCATAACTGGATACAGAGCTAGATCAGGCTGGCTGATTGGGTATGGTTTCGTTATAATAAAATAGATAGATTAGGAGGGGGGTCAACGAACACGGGGGTTCAACGAACAATACACTAAAAGTGCATTGGCCAACAGTGATTTTGCCTGGTGTGTTCGTTGAGCCCCCGTGTTCGTTGACCCCCCTCCTAGTCTACCTGATGGAATACTATTGTGTTCCCTAGCGGATCAACTAAAGGGGAAGTGCGAATACCAAGAAATGTCCCCAAACTACTAACACATTAACCACGGCTCGGTGAGAGTAGTACCCATGTTTAACAACAACCAACACTCCGAACTAGTGAGAGTACTACCTTCAGTAACCCACTGTATCTTTTCTAGACAGGTAACTCCTGAATGTGCTTCGCCGGCCACCACCCCCGAGGCTCCGGTGCTCTAATCTCTAAGAACCAATACGGCGGACGAACGCGATGAAAACAACGGATAAAAAGAAAGTAAACTCGCCGACACCCACTAAAAAATCTCAATCCGTATTTGTAACTCTCTCCGATCCCCAACCCCCATAAGCGCCCCCACCCCCTAACTGCATCTATTAGAATACGATTCCAGGCTGTTGTCATGCGCTCTAACAAAAGGTCCATAGTCCCTTCTATTCAGGATGATGTATTCCGGAGGTGTGAGGGGATTGTTCTCTGTATGGGGTACAACATGCGTAATCGATGATCGGCAATTCCGCTTTCCTCGCCATTTACTCGAGTACTGGCTATGCGGTCAAATTAGGAGGGAAAATATTTACCTTCTTTCGCCGTTGCCACCGCTTATTTTCCAAAATGAATAATATATCTTTATGGCATTTTGTGTCATCCTAAGGACATCCTAAGAAGATCCCCACCAAAGCGCTAAAAATAATAAATAATAAATAAAAAGGCAAGCCCTTAGGTGGGCGGGTTTGAACCTAGGTCCGAGATAGGCTCGGACCTGCCTCATTCATATTAGTGTAGAGAGCTTGATTACCAAAGCGACGCCGTACTAAAAGAGGTCGGTCTCCTCTTTGACTTATCATACCTAGGGTAATGAAACTCGAGATATTTCCCCGGGAATGCTTTCCATTCCGCTAACCATGTATTTCAGCAAGGAACCCGGCATGTTGGTCGCAGACTGCTCCTTTCGGGCTGCGTATTCGAAGTAAAAACAGTGATGCTTTGTCCCTTGGCATGGTCGCATAGTCTGGCTATGTACTACAAGTATTAGCGAACTATTATCGCGGATTGTTACCACAGGTTCTCTTTCTTTTCTCCCTAGAGAATAATACTTGTTATGATACCTAATAAAATGTCTTACCAACCCCCGGATTCCCATAACAAAACAGAACTTCTTTATCACCATCAGCTTCCCCAATCAAGCCGCTCCATCTTCTAAATTCCTCAGTTTGGACGAGCTATTCTCCGACATTGGTAACACGGCGCTCTTGGACATCTCGATGCCGTAACCTAGGCTCAAGGGGCGATAGCCAGGTTAGGAGTTGAAACCGATCATCGGCGGTATAGTTCCACAATTATTAAAAGAGTTCGTATTATTATTATTGAAGCAGTTGTTACTATCGTTGGTGGTATATTGAGGTTTTTTCGACTCCTTATTGCCTGCTGCGTTGAGTTGAGTTACCGAGTAAGTTACGGTTGGTTGATGATATTCCTGGGAGTTGAAGAAAAGCGGAGGTCTTCTGGTGGCATAGAAGTTGCGCATGTCTAGATACTTACATGGTGTCGAAGAAGACCGCAATTAAGCCACGCGAAAGCTTGTGGAACTAATATTATTCTTGTCGCTACCGGCACCGGTATTGTATGATACCCGAAATGTCACGGAGTTTATAACTCTGACTGCAGTGAAAATACTCACCAAAGGAAATTCCGACTCTGGCTAAGCATTAGCTGTATGCAATAGTTGTCAGCCTTACAAGGGTCACAGCATTAGGGGTATTGGTACTGTAGGATGAAGCATTATATTATACTGGTTTCTAAGCCAAGTCTCTATACATCCTGAGGCAAGGTTAACCCCCTAAAACCAGAAATCTAACTCTATTTACGCCGCGGTCTGTTAGGCTGTTATCACATATTCTAGCCCAACAGACACCACACCGCCCAACATTAAACTACTATTTATCCCAATTTTCCTCCCCTTCGATTTTTAGGTAGATGGGACAAATGGTCGAGACACCATCGCGCGCATGTGTAGACGAGAGGAGGTGTCGAGGTATACTTACTTATTTATTGGAGGTTGCTTGCTAACGGCTACTTAAGGAGGGAAAACGTCTACGTGTATAACCCTATACATCGGTTCACGCTCGAGTGTGCCCACGCACGTCCACACTTCAGTACTCCTCCATACAATGTGCGCTTCCTGTTACCTGCGCTCCTCGATGCTTCTAATATAATATTCCACCACTAGGATTCTTATACCATCATCAGGGGCCGTAGATGCTATACGATCTAGATGGGGGATCCCCGGTATGGAAGTTAAAAAGCCAATATTGCGTTCGGCTGACACATTCATCTAGCGATTAGGAAAGAGCTCCATTATAGTTGAGTATCGTTTCCCAAAACGGCCCCAAAGGTGTCCTTTCGCGTGGCTTTGGCAATGCGTAAGTTACTATTAAGTATCTAGCGGTCTTAATGTGGCTTCTACCGGAAAGGAACAGTATCTGTCTCTGGGACCGGCTGCTATGTATCTCTTTAATGCTTTTCGTGCTGGTATGTTTTATGCTATTAAGTTGATCACGCGACAAGCGACATTAATGAGTGATAGGAAAAGTTGATCTGCTAGGATGGGCGTTCGGCAAGCGCAACACCCGTAATATTCATGAACCTCATTCAGTTATGGTAACGAGCTCCCTACGGTAGGTGCGCTCCTTGTATAATCATGACCGCCTCGAGAGCCCTTACGCTATCCTACACCGCTTTTCCAAAATATGAAAAATAGTCTATAGAGTTTATCTGTCACTTAAGGAGGAGGGTAGGAGAGGCTGAAGAAAAACAACCGTATATGGTGTACAAGAAACAAAAAAGAATGGCCTAGGGACTGATTTATAGCGAAAGGACAATGAAATACGGTATGAGAGGGCGAAGAGTAGAAGCTACAAACTCAACCTTCTAGGAATAATAGAATTATTTCACCCCATAACCGTGCCAATGTTAGGCCAGACACTCTCTTTGTAAATGTAAACTCATAGATCTACACCTACCACTCCTACTTTCCACTACTGGACCTTAAAAGCCCACCACCAACCCCACTATCCTGAAAATCAAGAAAAGACATAAAAATTAATGTACATACATAGTAGGATACATAGTAGAAATTAATATTTGATCTAGAGGAATTTCCTTAGGTGGTGCTCAAAATGCGGGGAGGTGAGGAGGGTTGCGTTGCTGTCGATCGCTAGTGCGCGGTTAATTTTGTTAACGGACAATACTCGGAGCGTTCAGTAAAAACCATCCCTTTGTTCGTATTCACGGAAGGAAGCTAGTGCAGCACTAAACTCGGCTGAATAAGGTGTTAGCTATTAGCAGAAAGGTCGCTGGGAAGGATTACTAAGAGTGTTGGGGGGTGAAAACTGGAAGGTGGCGATATTAGACACTAATTCATTTGGGTAATTGGGAGACAATATACACCGAATTTTCTTGTCTACATCACGGCCATACTGAGTGGTACTGGTTTTGTGATATTTTGAGCACTACAGTCACCACCAGGGGCATGGCGAAACTGGACGGGCGGCGAACAGGGAATAATTCTTAGGCCCTGCTCGGCTTGTATCATACCAATTTAAATAAATCACAATAAAAGTTGAAAATGGAATATATTCCAAAATGGAAAAATGGAATTTTTATGAAAAATAGCTGCTTGGTAAAAACATAATTTTTGTTGTAATAAAATCTTGCCCTAGTTTTCCATTCTTATTTTACATAGGGTCGCTAACAAATTAACACATGATTTCTTATTAATCTAATAACAAATTGTTATATTATATACTAAATCTGAATTAATACAAGCTATTAACTTAACTATTTGAGAATTATATTTGTAGAATTAATTGAGGTATAAAAATTGAAAAACTCAGAAGATTAGTATATAATGAGAATATAAATATCTAGTACACTATTCAGAGTTGAATTTTTCCCTATTCAAACTCTTTCTTCATTATTGCATGCCCTAATTAGGTTTGATAAAATTTACAATTTCAAAAAATTGAGATTGAATTTAGAAAAATCACAATATTTGTGGCAAGCTGAGCAGGGCCCAATTTAGATATATCTAAATAGAGAAAGAAATGGCATTAAAGTGGAAAAATTACGATTTTTATGGCGAGCCTAGCAGGGCCTTTGTAATTTTTCGTAACCCTAACCTCAGGGAATCAGTTTTTGCCCATAAAGTATCTCTGTTCGCCACACACCCAGTTTCGCCATGCCCTAGTCTAATATGTACTGAAGAGCAGATTTAGTATGTGGTCAATCTGACCATCTGATAAGCTCAAGTGAACCCCAGGGCAATGGTCCTACCCAACAAAAATTATTTTATTTTGGTACAGCCAACCCTGGCCCACCTGCGTGGCCACCATGAATGAGTAGAAGGAAGAAAAAAGAAAAAAAGAAAAAAGCACTGGTAATTAAATTCTATAAGGCCCTGTTCGGCGTGCTACAATATAAAAATATTACAATAAAAGTTGCAAATGGCATATATATTAAAATAAATTTATAGCATATTTCAGAAATGTAAGGTGTTCTTTTGCACAACCAGGAAATAAATATTCATGCCAAGAAAACATATATTTGGTCATAGTTATATAAGAGTATGGTTAATAAATACCTGTTGAAGCTGACAGAGTCTCATATAATAGTTATCAACTTTTATGATAATATAATAGTAAAAGGTTTTTATTTCTAGCCCTTAACCATCTACTTTGTTCTCAGGATTTATACTATAAAAATATATTGTAAAAATAAAAATATATCATGATATTTTTGTATGCAGAGAACACACCCCTATATAAAAAGTTTTAGTTGCCATAATTTATGCCATAAAAGTCACTTTTATGCTATAAAAATGGCACAGTGAACAGGGCCTAATACACATGTATTATAAAGTGACTAATCAAAAGTCTTGGTGATCACGTGATTTCGCTTATTGCGCCATACTACGATCATCCAACCCTAACGGTCGGGGAGTTAAAGACTGAGATATGAATTGAAAAAATACATGAAGAACGGTAGCCGTAGATCTGATCTGGCCCTCCAATATACTAGTATCGTGTATACCACCCCTTTGCGTCAAGCACAGCCTGTACTCGGCTGGGCATAGACCTCCATAAACTCTCGAAGAACTCTGGTGGTATCGTCTCCCATACCTCCGGAAGCACCTTTGCCAGCCGCTCCTTCACCTTTTTGGGACCGCCGGGGGTGGCGCCAATATCTGGATGCTGATCATGAAGCCGCTTTTTGAGCTCTACCCACACATGCTCTATTGGGTTTAGGTCAGGGGAGCAGGGAGGGTGATCCAGAACCTCAATACCGTTTGCATCAAACCACTCAGTTATGATGCCTGCCGTGTGGATTTTCGCATTATCCTGTTGAAATATGGCATCTCCGATCGTGTCACGCACTCGCTCCATTACCGGTACCACACATGTTTCCAGAAGCCGTAGGTAGACCCAGCTATCCACAGATTGGGTAACTAGTGGCACAAAGGTACCCCGATTCTCCCCCCAAAAGCAGCCCCACACCATCACCAAGATCCCCTTGCCTTTTGTGACAGGCTGAACACATTCTGGAAGGCACTTTTCATCTCGGCGACGAAAAACCCACTTCTGCTGAGAATTGCGCCCCCGCTCCACACTGCACTCATCGCTCCATATGACACCTTCCCAATCCTCCGGCGTCCAATCACGATACTTGATAGCCCAATTGAGTCGTTTTTTGACATGTTCAGGGGTAAGCTTTGCCCGTTTGGTACTGAGCCACTTCCGTATCCCTTCTTCGCGAAGAACTCTATCGATTGTGCTGAGTGAAACATGTGGGGCACACCAGTCACGCAACTGCCGCCGAGTCCAGTCACGATTCTTGCGAGATTCCCGGATAATCGCACGATGATCTCGCTTGCTCAGCTTCGAAGGGCGCCCTGACCGAGGCAAATTATCTGTACTACCCCGTTGCAGGGCCCAGGCAAGGAAATTCCTGACCGTTGACCATGGTCGGTTAACCAATTGGGCCACTATGTAAATCTTCTGAAAAGTCCAGAAGAAGGCAATTATCATGCCTTTCTCCACATCAGAGAGCTGGCGGCGAATGCTAGGCTTTGTTTTGCTGGATTTAGGAGGCATGATTGTTGCTAAATTCACAAAGTACACGTTACCGATCCCTCACGGTCTACTCTTTCCGCACTGGCTGACTAAGCTATCACCAAGACTTTTGATTACTCACTTTAATACAAATAAAATAAAAACATTCCTTCAAAAAATAGGATAATTGATGTAATCTATCATTGTGAAATAATACGAAATTTCAATTATGTAATAATAGGAAAAATTTCTCTCATCTATTTCTCCATCTCTTTTTTCCCCAACTCTTTTTTATTGAATTTCTCACCTAAGTTAATTCTTGCTTCTCCACCCAGCTCATTGATCTCTCTCATATTACTGTTTGTCCCCTTTCCCCTCATCTCATATTTTTATTTCATCTTATATTTACCTATATCTGACTGGTATTTAACTAGATTTTCAGATAAAGGCAGTGTGAGGCATGAACATGTAACCTTGTTCAAGATGCAGGAGAGAGCTGGATATTGGGGAGTTTGATTCAAATGGTCATAATAGGCTGAGAAAGGGTTGTCGTAACTGTTTGGTATGCTGTAATAAAAACCCCTTTCAGTCTTCTTCTTTTCCTAACATATAATCAACTCCTTATTTTAAGTGACTTGAAGGTTTCAAATTTTTAACAAAAACAAATTTTATAGAAACATTGAAGAGAACAATGGGCTACAAGGAGAGCTACCAGAGCAAATATTCCTGTCAATCAGGCAGCAGGTGGACCCCCTGCTCAACCTCAGCTAGTGCAATTTCCATTGGCCTTTATAGAAAATGTCAATATATGGAGGAAGTTGAACTTTGGCAGGATGAATGTTATTTGTCGAAGCTGCAAGGCTAAGCATTGGCTCTCAGAGAGAGTTATGCATTAAGGTCTTGGAAATCCTGTCTTTGAGAGATGTTGCAAGCAAGGTGATGTGATATTGGATACCTTGCAGGCACCACCAGAACCACTTCACAGCCTATTAACTGGTATGGATGCAAGAGCTCGAGACTTTGGCCACAATATCCGTCATTGGAATAATGTTTTCTCTTTCATAACAATTCGCTTCAATATGAATGATTGTCCAATAGTGCAGGGAGCAGGTGTCCATGTCTTTCAGATTCATGGTAACCTCTATCATCTGCATGGTCCATTGATACCGTTAAGGGAAAATGATGCCAGATATGCTCAATGCTATTTATTTGATCCCCTTTGTGCTACTCAAGCATGCAGCAATCACTTTGAGGATCTTGATCAAGATATTATTTCATAACTTTCGACAATGTTTCATGCACATTGTCTATTTGCACCTGTGTTTAAAACAGGGTGAGAGTGTTTATTGAGGGACCACCAACAGGAGGAGAATCTGCAAATTATTGTCAATTCTCAGTTGAGGCTGATATCGGAAAGGGGAGCTGACAGAAGAAGGGAGAATCTACCAGTAGTGAATGAGGTGGCAATGATAGTCCCTGAGGAGTATAGTGAGACAGGCTTTAGGGATATTGTCTTGGCAAGGCGTGGAATGGGAAGTGAACAGCATGGGGCATTCACCACTATCAACCCAAACTATGGAGTATATCTTCCACTGCATTATGTTCTGTTCTTTCCAAGGGGCGAATTTGGATGGTATTGGGGATGAAGACTGATAAGCCTGAACTAGCAGCAGCGACAGTGTGACCGAATATCTCAGAGAACATTCTACCGTTTCTAGATTACATTTATGTGAGAACAAAGCTGATACAATCTTCCGGGGCAAAATATTAACTTAACAATTTGTGGTTGGTGCATGGGTTGTCTGTGGTCGGAACGAATTGGGCTGGTTGGGATCCGAGTAGCAAAATATTCGATCAGACCTCTACAATGGCATCTCCGATGTTTTGCCCCGAGAGGATATTGATCTCAATACAATAGGTGTCACAAATTTGGACTTAGCTAAATTCTTTTCACATGACTAATCGGTTATTAGTCATCCCCTGTTAATCATTCACGGTATAAAGTCATTTGACTCATAGTTTTCACATGACTGCGCACTTACAAGTCACTGTTATATTATGATTGGTTAAAGGTTTCATGACTCACGATTGTGATGTCATACATCAGCAAAAATAATACCCTGCGTTCTGTGCGTCCTGTGCGTCTGACGCACCTGACGCCGGAACGCAAATCGCGAATCAGGACGCAACGTCGGATCGACGTTGCGTCCTGACTTTGCGTTACTT
>Ga0307517_10007484_pt1 | contig 15886 bp, 15 predicted proteins | sample 23_EM_MG_FD_194515 | JGI IMG/M metagenome (GOLD analysis project Ga0307517, IMG submission 194515) | Populus trichocarpa ectomycorrhiza microbial communities from riparian zone in the Pacific Northwest, United States - 23_EM | ecosystem: Host-associated > Plants > Roots > Unclassified | place... | reverse complement strand
TTTGCCACCTCGTGGTTCGTTTATTGTGGTGAGGAGTTATTCACAACCAATTCTAAGATTGGGAGGTCTTAGAAGTGTTCTTCCAAAGATGTACAATTTTTATGCAAGGTTTATTGAATATAAATGTGTAGATCCCATTGTATTGCTCGATTTCGAAGATATAAGGATATCCTGCAATTTCTAGATCGTAGACGCTGTTCTGTATGCTCTGGGGTCTGTTTCAACCGTTCACAAGGCCTGTTTCAGCTGTCTGATGCAACAATTAAACCAATTAAGTGCTGGAGCTCAATGTCTTGTCTGTTCTGATCACAAAATCTCATTCTATATCATTCTGATCTCTCACAAATGAAGCCAATCGTCTCAGTCTTTTCGTTCTCGCACTGGGGCTCTACCCAATCGACCAACAAAAGAGCTAAGAAGGTTGCTTGCTTTATTTTTACAAATACTCAAACTTATATACTGTACAAACTGTTTGGCTCGATCTTTACAATAAAATATATTCTATGATCTGAAAACCCGTCCAAACGTCGCGTGTATTCCTTTCTTAGAGATCTGCGAGCCACCTGACCCAAGGGGGTGCCGGGATCAGAGAAAAATACACGAGGTCAATTTTGGATGTAAATTAGGCTGGGAAATTGATTTCCGAGGTTTTTAAGTGAATTGGATGAAATTTGAGGGAGATGTGTGAGGTTTTATGTTTCAGGCACAAGTTACTATATATGTATTAAATGCATCTATATAAGGAAATATCACGTGATAGTTAGTCCAAAGATTGCCCAAATTTTTTTTTGAAAAAGATGCGCATTGCGTCAATAAGTCAAAAACAAAACAGAAAAAAAAAAATTCCCACGAAATATAAATGTATGAATATCTCACTCAATTTTCATCCTATTCACTTAAAAACTTCGGAAATCGATTTCCCAGCCTAATTTACATCCAAAATTGACCTCGTGTATTTTTATCCGATCCCAGCACCCCCTTGACCTGACCTATTTCAAAGTCCGAGACACCTCAAGGATTCCAAGGAACACTATCTAAGATGCAGTACCTGAGACGCGCGTTCTATGTTTCTTTTATTCGGTTCTTGGCAGTCCTTCCGGTCCACCATGTATGCAGCCTTGCTGTCTACATGTTCCTATTTCTTTATCTCAATTCGTCATGCATCCCCTTTATCTAAAAGAGGCAACCGGTAGATCCCGTCACATTTATTTGACGCCACCACGCCTTGTCTGATCCTTCCACGCGTGACTGTTATCTCTTGATCTAGCTTCTGATCAAAATCACTGACGATCTTCGACCGCTGCATCCATCTTCTAGAGTCGGAACGCAGGACCATCGTTTTCAGCGTGCACTCCTTTAGTCAAGCCTATCTTGAATGGATTCTACCCAATTCTCGTCTTAGATAGCTTTCTTATCCTAGCTGTGAAGCTGCTTTCAGTCTCTGGTCCATGGTTTCTTAAGTTCAAGTCTTTCTTAGCTAGACGCTACCGCTACCAAAGAAGGTAACTGGTAATTGCTGTCGCATTTGTTTGATGCCTCTTTGTGCCATCTTATCTATTCTTGTGTGATCATGTTTCTTATCTTTAATCAGTACCTCCGATTATGGATATGAGTGATCTTCGGCAACCTTATTCGGCTTTGCCACTCGATACGCTAGATCGCTGTCTTCGACTACTTGCACATCTTCTTAGATATGTTATATCTTCAATGGCTTCCATTCGGTCTCCGTCTTAGATGATTCTTCATCTTAGAAATCGGGTCCCCAAAATATAATCATCAGTTTCTAAGATTCTTTCAGATCTTCGGCAAGTTTATTCTTCACTTCCCCCTTGGTAATTGATGCTTCTAGTTTCCTAACTCGGAAGATTAGGTCTTAGAGCGGTTTCTAAGGTAGCCTATTACTCCGGGATGTCTCCGAGTCTACAGATGTGACCTATTTCTTAGATCGTGCATGCTGTTGCTACTGTCACTCCCTGTTTGGGCGCTTTTCTTAGAAACCTTAGTCACCGAAGGCTCGTCGACCGGGTTCTCATCGTGTGCCTCTGCTATTATCCTTCTGAACCGTGTAGACATTATTTCAGGTGAGAAATTGCAAAATCTCGCAATTTTCAGGGCTGGTTGCATAACCGTCCTATCAATGTTGAGGAGAGAAAGAGGTTTGTGTCGATGGGATTATGCGGTTGCACGTAATTTCCTTTTTAGATCTTACTTCATTTGGTAGGCATCCTTCCATTCGCTCCACTTTTCGATCATAAGGATTACAACAGGGATTTAAACTCAGATAGACCGGTCGGTATATCAAGGTCCCGTCCCTTCCTTGACCTCATATTCCGAATGGTTACCAGTCTATCCACTGGATTGGACCAGAAAGTTTACCTGCAGATATATTCCTGTTACTGGAACACCTATTTAAATTATTTAAGTTCTATCTAATATGTGTGTGTTTTCAGAAATGAATTATTATAACTGCCATACTGCAAGAATGATGTGATGTTGATTTCTATAGACTAGTATGTACATGGACAACAACTCACTAGAGTAACTAACTAAAACAACATTACAAAAATTATAAGTGTGCGGTGATGATGAATGCTGTTTGTGATGGTGGATTGGATGATATAAAAAAAGAGAAAAAAGAACAAGCAACGCCATCCTCAAAGTACCAATGTCCCTCGCAGGGGAAGACCAAGAAAAAAAGGAAGAAAGACGGAGAACCTCATATAAATAAATACTTATGATGGGATCAACCGTAATTCAATCCACCAGAGGGTGGTCCTTCTGCACTCCCGCTTCCGCCAGGTGGATTAGGAGTGTCCAGCGGCCGCCTATTGTTGTCTGTATTATCGCGCCCTCCACCGTCTCTGGGTCTCGAATCGTTTTCCCGTGTGGGAACCTTGCCTAACGGAGCGATAGGCCGGGGCGGAAGGTTCGGGTTATGTGGCAACGAGGGTCGGTTCTGTATCGGCGGAGGTGGAGGGTGTCCCTGGTGAGGTGGAGGAGGTCCAAGATTGTTGTTGTAATTTCTCGGAGGATGTGGAGGGTGTCTATCACCCTGCCTCGGCGGCGGGGGCGGCCGCTGTCCTCTTGGAGGATACGGCTGCTGCTGCTGTGGTCCACCACGTCCATGGTTGAACGGCCCACCAGCACCAGGAGGGGGCGGCCCTTGATGCGGCGGCGGAGGAGGACCGTTCCTAAATCCATTCGGGTGTGGCGGATGTGGGTGGAAATTCTGAGAAGGATGAGGGTTGTGATTATTATACGGTGGGTATTGTTGCTGTTGTTGCTGTGGTGGCATCGGCGGTGGCGGGTAACCTTGCAAAGGGGGCCCACCTGGTCCGGGTCTTCCTCCTGGGCCACCTGGACCACCACCTCGCCTGTGCATGTCATGATGATTGGCGTACCCCGGCGGTGGCGGGCCGGACTTGTGTGGAGGACCTCCACCCCTGTTGTTGAAGTGAGCGTTACTACCCGGTGGTGGATGTTGGGGGTATCGAGGAGGATTGTTCGCTTGCTGGGGTGGCATAGGCGGCCCGACAGGGACAGGTACATGGTGGCGTCCGCGCTTGTCAAATTCGTGAGAGGCTTCGTAAGAGGGCATTCTTCGAAAAAGAAAAAAACAAAGTCAGACGAGTTACGGAACACCCAAAGGCTAAAGACACCCACGTCTTTGGATCAGCAGGAAGCGGGTCGCTCCAAAAGTAATCATGATCCAACGCTTGAGACGCCGTAATTCGTTCTTGGGGGTTGATAATTAACAGCTTGTCCAGCAGATCCACCGTCTCAGGCCCAAGGCTGCAGGCGACGCGTCAATAAAAAGCCTTTGGAGTGGTACCGATGAAACAGCAACCCACATATCATACGTCGGCTTCAACCGCCTCGGATGGTTATTGAACCTGTTCACGCCCTCACACCCAGGTAGGCGGTCGAAGTTTGGCCAGTTGTGCTGATTCGGGGCCCCGCAGAGAAAAAAAATCTTTTCGATCTGGTCTAAATCGGAAGTACCTGGAAGAATCGGCTTGCGGGTAAACATTTCGCCCAAAACGCATCTGAACAGCATTATGAATAAGCAAAACGGGAAGGCAAATAAGAAAAAAAAAAAAAGGCATACCCGATACCCCAAATGTCCACCTCCCCACCGTAATGCCTTGCACCCATCAACAGCTCCGGAGGGCGATACCATCGCGTTACAACGCAGTTCGTGTACTTTCTTTCCCTGCCTCGGTGTGATCCATCTCCACTTTGCCCCTTTGCCACATTCTTGTTATATGAACGCGCGAGACCGAAATCCGCAATCCGCAAGGAACCGTCGTTGGAGATAAGGAGGTTGGCCGCTTTCATATCGCGATGGAGGATGTTGTTCTAAAAAAATAAAAATAAAAGGACTCGGTAAGTTTTCGATGAGAATATGACGGAAAACTTACTCGGTGCATGTACTCCGTTCCTTCCAACAACTGTTTCATATAGAGCTTGATATGGCTTGGCTGCAGCTTGACACGCTCATTCTCCAACAGTCCTGCCAGATCGTGATCCATGTACGGGAAAACCATGTAGACAGAGAGAGGATCCTTCTCCGTACCTATAGATATTAACAAAGAAAGAAAGAGAAGGCAAGAAAATTAGCCTACTTCGAACCACGAACATGTCGAGGAGTTCGACGACACACGAGTGTTTGAGGGCTTTGAGAATCTTGATCTCGCGAAGGGCTGTAACTGGCATGCCCTCCTTTTCGTTGTGCATCAAGATACGCTTGAGGGCAACAATTTTGCCTGTTGACTTGTGAACCGCTTTGTGCACCTCTCTGCCGATAAAAAATTTATCAGAACGAATTAAAATGAAAAATCAAGAAAGAAAAACGCACCCAAAAGTCCCTTCTCCCAACTTTGTAGTCGCCTCGTAATCTGACTGTTGCCCACACCCTGCAAATCCATGACCATAAGCCTTGAGTTCCACTTTTGGTGGTCGACGGAGGGGTAACTTCCTCCTCAGCATGCGGAACCTAGGCGGCTCGGGCTCTTTCTGTGGCACTCCCAGTTGATTATTATTATTTTGGTGCGGAGGAGGGAAACCTTTCGAAGGAGGCAAGGGCAACGAAGGAGGCGGACCCTTCCTCTGAGGTCCACGCTCCATCGCTTTTGCAGTCGGTGCAGGCGGTAATTCCAACGACAATGGCGAGTGCACATTCCTTGGCGCCTCAGGCGGCCGGCTCAATGTGATTTTGACTTGGGGGTGGGTTGGCGGTAATTGCACGTCTTTGATCAGGCGCACGTCTGGGGGTGGGGCAGGTGGAGGTGTTGATGAGGGTGGTCTCGGAGCATTGTCGCTTGGGGGTTTGAGGGCGTTGTCACTTGGAAGTTTGGGAGAAGGTGGAAGTGGTGGTGGTGGCGGTGGTTCGGATATGGAAGGTGTGGGTGGTCTAGGTGGTTCTGGTGGAGCAGGAAGCGAAGGTGGAGAGACGAGGGTGGAAGGGACAGAAGGTATAGAAGAAGCAGGGGCTCGAGGAGACGAGGGGCGGTAGGAATCGTATCCAGGTCGACGATCACGTCTGTCATCCACTCTTCTTCTGTTTTCCGGGTAGTACGAATTGTCCCTTCGAGTCCATTCGCGTTCTTCACCTCTGTGGTAGTCTGGTCGGTAGCGGTGGTCGGGCGGTGAGCCTCGGCGATTGTGTCTCCGATCACCATCCCAGCGATCCCACTCTCTATCCCAGTCTCTGTTTCTATCCCTGTCATATCCTCTCTCCCTAGAATGGTCTCGGCCTTTGTCCATGGCGGCATGAATGGTTGGGCTAAAATTGGATAACGGCGGCGGCGACCGAGCAGGAGGCAATCTATGCCTATCTCGATCATAATGTGACAAGTGAGGCGTGGGCGAGTGAGACCGTCCAGGAGAACGACGTGGAGAACGACGACGGTCTCTGTCTCTGTCTCTGTCTCTGTCATCTCGACTGGGATAACTCATAGCACTGCTCGCGCCAGACGGTGGGCCAAGCCGCGAAAGTAGCGAGGGTGGTGAGTCACGCAGCGGCCCTCTACCAGGACCCGAAGGTTCCCAATGGTCATTCTTCATCCCAGGACGAGGCCGGTGGTTGTTCCTATGGGGCTCCTCTCTCGCCCTCTTCGCATCCTCCTCGAACCTAGCGAACACATTAAGTGGAGGTGCATCCTGACTGCCTTCCTTGGCATCAGCACCCTCCTTTGTCGCTTCTACTTTCTTCTTGAACGGGAACGGGACACTCTTCTTCGTCTGTCCACCCACCGGTTTCGCAGGAAGCGCGATGGGCAAAATGGTTGGGTGTGAGACGACTGTGGGAGTGTCATCGACCTCACCCTCCTCTGGTGAGGAGGTGAGCTGACGCTTGTGTTGTCTTCCGCCCTCTGGAGAGCGCGAGGCTGGCCGCTTGCGCGGCGTCGAGAGCATGTGGTTGGAAGTTTGAGCGCTCAGAACAAGTTGTTTTGTGTCCTATATTTTGCTGATGTAATATGCCGCAGATTCCCGGGCCGCCATGACTGCTTCTCATTTTTCCTGTCACAGCGCAGGCCCTCGACCAACCAATTATTTACATAAATGAAATTTTCAATATGTTCTCCAAGCATTAATCCGGCAGACGTCGACAATGGCAAAAGCAACGTGGCCGGCAGGAAGTTCAGACGCCGAGTGCCTCTTACCAGAATCCCCACAGGGTCAGAGTTTTGCAGTATCGATATCGATAACTGTCCCTGGCTTCACTTTGGCAAAGCCACCCTTTCTTGATGGCGAACCTCATGACCAACTCCGACATACCTCCTGGAATCGACTCTACGCTCTCCCTCCAATACCATGCCAGTGGTGGCAACGACAAATCGGAGTGGGCCCCTTATCCCCAGGTTAGATACTACACAAATGCGTTTATCGCCTACGAGGGCAAGGTAAGTATAGCAACCTGATGCAGTTGCACTTTTTACCCAAGTTACAGTATACTGACTAATCGTTGGTGTTTGAATTTATCCAGATCCTTCTGGGTTACAAAAAACGCGGTTTTGGGATGGGAAAGTTCGTTCTTCCCCTTTTTAATCTTTGTACCTTTTTTGGATTCCTAACACATTTTTAGATACAATGGGTTCGGTGAGGATGCGTCCAAACTTATTTAAAAAACGGTTCACCCCACTTCCTTCGCTAACTGATTTAACAAGGTGGCAAAGTCGAACCTGGAGAAACCCCCCTTCAAGCGGCCGCTCGTGAGCTTCAGGTGCGCTTGATTTCAAATGAAATTTATACAAAGACTAACTGTATGGAATTCATTCACTGCAGGAAGAATCTGGTGTAACAGCCACCCTTGAACACGCAGGCAGCCTATTCTTTTTCACCTCCGGAACGGAATGGGCATTCCAAATCGATATATACCGAGCCGACTCTTATGAGGGGACAATCACAGAGTGAGTGGGCTGTCTTAACTTGATTGCGAGAGTTTCCATACTTATGATTCGAATCTAGGAGCGACGAAATGCGACCCGAATGGTTCGCCTCTGGGGTCAAGAACCCATCGCGCGTAGATGACTCGGTCCTGGATCTGCCCCCCATCCCATACGACAAGATGTGGGAGACGGACGAGATCTGGATGCCTCTCCTCCTGTCCAAGCAACCTTTCGCTGGCAGGGCTGACTTCGTTGAGAATGGGGATGGGTTGGGGCCATGGAAATGGTGGTATGGAAGGGTTGTAGAAGGGTCGAAGGAAGGCTAGATAGATTACATTACATAAGCTTGATGACCACGTGATCAATGGACGCGTACACCTCGACGGAGAACTAAGAACTCGATTCTCGAACGACCATCTCGCTGCCCTCACAATGCCCGCCGTAACGACACTGCCCATTGCTCCAGGAGGAATCAAGTCCTACTACCAAGCGAAGATTGAGGCCGCAGAAAATCTTATCAACCAGAAAACCCAAAACCTGAGGCGTCTGGAGGCTCAGCGGAATGCTCTCAATGCGCGAGGCAAGTCTTTGCAGATAATGATAGTACACCAAGAAACGCGTTATAACCCGAGTTTTATAGTCCGCCTTTTGCGGGAAGAGCTCCAGCTGCTTCACGAACCTGGCAGTTATGTTGGTGAAGTCATCAAAGTAATGGGGAAAACCAAAGTCTTGGTCAAAGTTCAACCCGAAGGCAAATACAGTACGTTCAAAATCTTATTTCTTCACAGATCGATACTTACTTTCTTCTAGTCGTAGATATCGACTCAGAAATCGATATCAACTCTCTAAAACCTACTCTCCGCGTCGCCCTGCGTTCCGACTCCTACACTCTGCACAAAGTCCTACCGAACAAGGTTGACCCGCTCGTCTCCCTTATGATGGTCGAAAAGGTCCCGGACAGCACCTACGAGATGGTCGGCGGTCTCGACAAGCAGATCAAGGAAATCAAGGAGGTCATCGAACTCCCCGTCAAGCACCCCGAACTGTTCGAAGCCCTGGGTATCGCCCAACCCAAGGGTGTCTTGTTGTATGGCCCGCCCGGTACTGGAAAGACGCTGTTGGCCCGTGCAGTGGCTCATCATACCGACTGTAAATTTATCAGGGTGAGCGGAAGCGAGTTGGTGCAGAAGTATATCGGAGAGGGTAGCAGGATGGTTCGCGAGTTATTCGTGATGGCTCGAGAGCATGCGCCAAGTATCATCTTCATGGATGAAATTGATTCCATCGGAAGCTCGAGAGGAGAAAGTGGGAGTGGAGGTGGTGATTCGGAGGTGCAGCGCACGATGCTTGAGTTGCTTAATCAGTTGGACGGGTTTGAGCCAACGAAGAACATCAAAGTTATCATGGCGACGAATCGTATCGGTGCGTTCTCTAAATAGCATTGTTTTTTTTTCATTTGCTGATTTTTTTCTCTCGCTGAAGATATCCTTGACTCGGCACTGTTACGACCAGGTCGTATCGATCGCAAGATTGAGTTCCCTCCTCCCGGTCCTGAGGCCCGTGTTTCTATCTTGCGCATCCACTCGCGGAAGGTAAGCAGTCCGAACAACCCCTGGAAAAATCATTGAATACCCTTTCTAGATGTCGCTCCAACGTGGTATCAACCTCCGCGCTCTGGCGGAGAAAATGGGTCAATGTTCTGGCGCTGAGGTCCGAGGTATCTGCACGGAGGCTGGTTCGTTTCGATTTTATTGCCCCCTCTTAGACAACACTCTAATATTACATGGATAGGAATGTACGCCCTCCGCGAGCGTCGACAGCATGTTACACAGGAAGATTTCGAGTTTGCGGTTGCTAAGGTTTTTGTCGTCATCAGCCTTTTGCAACGTTATGTTGACCTGGGTTCTTTCCTAGGTGCTGAAAAAGAACCAAGAGGGCAACACCTCGGTCAACAAGCTCTTCTCATAGATTGCAGAATTTCCTGGTTGATTGTATTTTGCACCTTTTATCCATTTTTTTTTCATTCCTCTTATACCCCCAATCTGAATCTCGGCGTGGCTGGAACCCAGTACGTTCTAATTAACACACTGTTGCCTGACTGGATATAACCAGATTAATGGGCGCCAGAATCAAGTTTCAGGAGCGATCGAGGTCGGGTCAGTATCTGCTTACATTCGTGACTGCTTTCAACATTTTCTGGTCGAATTGCAAGTCCTTATTTACAAGTCCTTATTGTCGGTTTTCTAGAGCCTAAATCCCTCGACGAAAGCCTTGTACAGTTCACCGTTGGCATCCCGGCAAAAAGAGTCCTTAAAATTTGCCTCGCTCCTTCCTTGGTTTATTGATGCCAAAAATAGATTTCTTAGCTCGCGGCCCGCGAGGGCGCTAGTGCACATCGTGGTGACTACTGCCACTCTTCGGGTTAACTATTCAGGGAACCCCCCGACAGATGCTATTTCCTTCAGTTGAATACTTGGATGGTGTCAACAACGCCCGCATTTTTAAGATACGGCAGATACGCGGATAAGGATAGGATGAAGGGCTGGCAATCGCACGTTCTTTGAGACGATCGTGCTTCTTTTACCGGAAATCGCCGTCTGGGGGGCATGAAAGGCGAGGGTTTACGTTTCCCTCGTTTTTACCTTCTTCCTTACTATCACCCAGTGCATCCTCCCATCTACTTATTCAGAGCAGGAGATGTCAAATTGCCCGAACGTCCTTGCGGAAGGAACGTGTTCTGAACCAGGATGCATCCACACGCATGCTATCTTGACATGCGAGCCTTGCGCACTTGTTTTCACCAAGCAGAACGATTATCGGACGCACTTTTCCTCTAAGAAGCATCGCAATCGTATCTCCGGCGCGTCTAGCCCATTGTACTGTCCGATTTGTTCCATCAACGTCACTGGTGGAAAAATAGCTTGGGACCAACATGTATTCGGGCGAAGACATTGTAGGAATGCAGACAAAGCGGTTATCGCTCCGACAGTTCTTCCTCAGCCACCATCCTCGACAGGCAATCAAATCCTTTGCGACCTCTGTCAGTTCGTGGTGAAGTCCCGGCATTGGGACTCGCACACTCGAAGCGCGAAACATAGATCTAGAGAAACTTTTACAAAGTATCAAAGTGCCCTTGCAATTTCGGACGCGGACAAACACGATGTTGTGGTGGAAGGAGTCTTTGATTTTGGCTTTGTTGCACCCGAGTTTGCGGTTGTGGGAGTCGAGCATGTCGCCACTATTCGGACATCAGCGCCATTCTCCAAATGTATTTTGGCGGAGGCAAAGCTTGCGTCCGCCCATGGAGCGAGGACTGTGGTTTCCGGGTATGTTTTTACATTTCCCCTTGACTTGATATTCTGGGGATGACCAACCTTTGATTGAATCTACTTAGCTTCTTCGTCCCACGCCTAAATGCCACGCAGAACCTTACGTCCCGCACGCCAATCCAGCTCGCGATCGGTTTTAAACAACCCCACATTGGTCGATATGATGACCGTTTAGAACTTGTCTTTGAAGATACTCAACTCGGGAAAAGATTCTTCATCACTAGAACGCTCAAGACCATCGTCGGGAACAAAGCTGAGCATGAGGCACTCCAGCCGAAGGCTCCATACATCCCTCGGATACGTTCGACGCGTACCACAATTGCTGACCAGGACGTCGTGGAGGGTGTGAAGCCGCCTGCGCTGAACGCAATACGTTATGTGGTGCTACTGCCAAAGGCGAACATACCCACCCATATGCATAATATCCTTGCGGGCTCCGAAACAACGGCCAAGGTCACTGCGACTGTCCGCAAGGTTTTTATGCCACAAGTATTGAACAGTGATACCTATGGGCAGCACTTCAAGAATTTGCTTTGGGCTGAGGAATTTAAATCCGAGCAAGTCATTTCCCTGCTGCATCCACAAGGTTATATTTTACTAAGTTGTACTGTATAGACAAGACTTGGAACGCTATGATATCCCCAATACCACCCTATCGAGGCATAATAACTATTATTAGTAAGATTTCATTCTGTTCCGAGTCATGCTACGCATTCTTATGTGCTATACAGCTTGTCGGTACCTGGGTTGGCTGAAAAACGCCCCAGCGTGTTAGTCGGTCAGTTGTTATATTCGATTTTTTTAAAGCATCTTTATTTAAATAATTTACAAACAATTTCCATCATGTATAGGCGACCGTATTCTTGTTCAGCAACACGGCACCACTGATGGACGCTGGTATGAAGGGCACGTCCATGTTATTCGTCAAGTCGAAGTCGGACTTTGCTTTCATGGTTCATTTGATCGGCATCCTGAAGGTCGACGCTTCCATGTGCGGTTTAAACTCAACCGCATTCCTTTGCGGCGCCAACATCAGGCGCTCGGCAGTGCCTTCACTGAAGACCGTATTCTCTTCCCACTCGCCACGCATATCGCACCTGGCGCTGTCCCGACGCCTCGTACAACCTCGATTAGGCTCTACAACAATTTGATATCAAGTAACCCACCTCAGCTTCAGGCTGTGACATCCATCTGCAACCTATCCCCTGGTTCCCCTCCGTTCGTCTTGTTCGGCCCGTATGTTTCTTCTTTGTATTTTCTATTTCGCCAACCTCGCTAACGCTACCTACCTCTTGACAGACCTGGGACAGGCAAGACAATTACAGTTGTGGAAGCAATACGACAGATATTGCTTAGCAACCCTCGTGCAAAGATCCTTGCTTGTGCTCCAAGCAACTCCGCCTCGGATCTCATTGCATCGCGTCTATGCACATCTGGTTCATCTTCTCGTGCTACTGGTCTGAGCGCAGACCAACTTTTCCGCTTTTACGCACCGTCGCGCTTCAAGAACCAAGTCCCGGACGAGCTACTCCCGTACACCTGCACCCAGGCGGATGGGCATTTTACTGTGCCCCCGATGGCTCGATTGAAATCGTTCAGAGTCATTGTATCTACCTGTGTCTCTGCATCTTTCTGTGCTGCCATCGGTATGCCCCGTGGGCACTTCACGCATATTTTCTTCGACGAGGCGGGGCAGGCGACGGAACCTGAGGCATTTATCTCGATCAAGACAATGTCAGATACCAGAACGAATGTCGTACTTTCTGGGGACCCAAAGCAGTTGGGCCCCATAATTCGGTCAAATGTCGCGAGAGAGCTAGGGCTCGAGAAGAGCTACCTTGAGCGGTTGATGGAGAGCGGTATGTATGACCTGAAGGCTGGGTATGGAAAATGGTACTTTCTTGAATGCTTTTTCATGCTTCCTGCCCATTGACACTAACATTTTTCTGTTAGTGTCGTCAAATTAACGAAAAATTTCCGTTCACACAACGCCATCCTTCATTTCCCTAATGATCGTTTCTACGATGGAGAGCTTGAGCAATGTGCAGAACCAGCAGTCATCAAGAAATATCTCGGCTCGGTGTATCTTCCAGCCAAACATTTTCCTATTGTGTTCCATGCCATCTGTGGGAAAGACGACCGCGAGGCATCATCTCCCTCATTCTTCAATGTTGATGAGGTGTTGCAAGTCAAGAATTATGTCCAGAGACTCAAAGAGGACCGGAAATTCCGCACATGTTCGTTGCCCTTAACTGTGTTTTTCAGCTTATCCAAACGTCTGTTTTCCCACAGCCGACGCTGATATTGGAATTATAGCACCATACCACGCGCAATGCCAAAAGTTGCGAACGGCATTGCGCAGTGTCGCGGACGGCATCAAGGTCGGATCCGTGGAGGAGTTCCAGGGCCAGGTTCGTCGCTTCAATTTTTTTGAATGCCCTTTCAGCCTAAATCTTTGTCGATAGGAGCGTCCTATCATCATTATTTCCACTGTCCGGAGCAGCAAGGAGTATGTTGAGTACGATCTTCGACACACACTCGGCTTCGTTGCGAACCCCCGTCGGTTCAATGGTAAGTACTTGGGTCTCTTCTGCAAATAAAGTTTCGCCATTGGGAGGTTATGTCTGATGTCTGTCATCTTCTTCACAGTTGCCGTCACCCGTGCCAAAGCTCTTCTCGTGGTCATCGGCGATCCGCAAGTGCTCTCCCTTGACCCCCTCTGGCGTTCTTTCCTAAACTACGTCCACAACAACGGCGGCTGGACAGGGCCAGGCATTACCTGGGATCCACAAGCTCCTGTTGACGAGGCAGGAGGATACGATAAGGCTGTCCGCGACTCAGCGAAGTTGGATATGAACGAATTCGCCAGGAGGATGGAGAGCCTGACGATGGCGGAGGTGGATGAGGATGCGGACGCGGGCGTAGATAGGCCTTGGAGGGATGTCGAGTAGATGGATGACTGGGCAATTTTCTTGATTCGAAATTCACTTTTGCCGTTCCCCAATCATCATTCTTGTATTCTTGTATCGAGGTTTTCTGTGATAATACCTACCATCTTAATCTAATATTTCTTCATTGTTCGTTTACTATCATAACCAAATGAGTCACGACAGCCTTGTATAACCCTTTCGGGCTCACTGCAACGAACTTAGGGGAAACATTGTTCCTAACGTTCGAGGTTTTCGTTGTAAATACAAAGGATGGGACCAGCAGTGCGAGATTGGCGCGAGACTCCCGGCCATCGATTTTCGTACCGATTCTTCTCATTCGACCCGTTTGTAACACCAAGGCAAATAGTGCACTGTCCCAGACACTTCTGAACCTCTGTACAAATACTCGCGCCATAGTTTCGAGGAAATGTTTCTTGCAAGGGTGGAGCCGCTTGTTTTCCCGAAGATCCTTTTCATATAGATCCTCACGAACAACGAAAGCACGAACCTCAAGCATGACCTGATCAAAGAGGGGTATCTATAGCGTAATATCACAATGGAACTAGGATGGACTTGGAAAGCAGATACAGACCTTTTGGTGCACTTCTATCCCCGCTCTGATTTGTAGATTAGCTTCTCGACGCAAGCTCCAAGACACCTGAAGCGGGATGGATAGCGGCAGTTCAAACAATCCCAAATGAGGCCGCCACTGGAGAACGAGGAAAGGCTGAAGCCTATTGTTATAATCTCGCAATCTGTTCTGTATGTAGTTCAGCCCAAATCCCGATATTGTCTTCTCCGACCAAGAGAATCAGGAGAAGTCTTCTTTGCTTGAGCTGCCGTACTTCTTCGACAAACCACGCTTACGGCTTCGAGTTCATGATCACATGATGTTATTATGTTAAGGATCTAGGGTTGAATAGGCCGGCGGCCGGCCAGTGAATATCGATAGGAGTAGATAGGTACATTTCGCCTGCTTGACCGAGTCAGCTGAAGCCTCTTCGTCAGAACTAAGTACTTCTCAAAATCCCTTCAACTCCTTACGCCCTTGCGCCCTTGCTCACGAGGCATTTATTGCTTTTCTGGGGTGATGGGACCTGCCAGGCAGTGCCAGGCAGTGCCAGCCGCGGGGTCAAATTTGGAGGGATAGTAGCTTGCATGTCGGAATCGGGCGGAATCGGCCATCTCGTTCTGCTCGGGTATAGTGGATGGAAGGATGAATATTGTCGTGAAGGGTTCAAGGATGAATGGTTGACATGTCCTTTCCCATTCATTTAACCAACCAGCCAGCCAACTCGGCGAGACATTATGAGAAGAAAACCAATGAAAGGCCATGAGTCACTTATTCTTGTCGCATGCAGGCGGCCGTATAAGTAAGGATCACAATAGTGTGAACTGTGGTAAACGGGGTGGCACAGGTGCGACCTGGTGTAAAAATCTTCTCCGTCTACAACAAATGTTATCAATTTGAAGAATGGCATTACGATGAGGTGAAATGCGAGGACGGCGATCATTTCATAAACATCGTCCATTTGTTCGCCGACCACGCAGAGGCGGGAGGATAACACGAGGCGTGGATAGCCTGAGTGGACAGAACCACGCCATGCATGATTCAACGCCGAGTAGACAGCGAGATGCGGGAAGACGACACGAGGCATACACATAGGCAACATATAGGCGCACATCCGGGACAGAGTGAACTCGCGTGCACTGGCTGGTCATCCGGAATCTAACTATAGGATAAAAATACGTCGATGGAGCTGATACTTGTCTGGTCACGACAAGTTAATCTTTTATATTGATTACCAGGTACTCTTGCGATTCCGGCGGAAAAGGCATTGATGCTGCGAAGGTGTTTTGAAAAATAATGATTCCGAGAGTTGACATTTGACTAGGTTTGCCGAGAGGGTGGACTGCGGGGACAGTGATGGAGCAATGTCAGTAATTGGACGAGCAATGACGAATGAAGAACGACGAACACGAGGCTAATATGCACCACGATGAAGATGAAGACGCGTCATCAAATCATCCATGACGACGATGCTCATACGAGCAGCTAAGGAGCTGCAATGTGAGTACTTATTCGGACTCCAGGATTCCATCGGAAATTAGTCAAGTTCCCTTTAGCACCAGGTAGATATGGGTGTTCCGAATCCCGACCTATTCCGACAAGTGCTTTCGACCCACAACCAGTGAATGTATGCTTTCCCTGAACCAAAAAAAAAAAAAAGGTAGC
>Ga0307517_10007483_pt1 | contig 15888 bp, 9 predicted proteins | sample 23_EM_MG_FD_194515 | JGI IMG/M metagenome (GOLD analysis project Ga0307517, IMG submission 194515) | Populus trichocarpa ectomycorrhiza microbial communities from riparian zone in the Pacific Northwest, United States - 23_EM | ecosystem: Host-associated > Plants > Roots > Unclassified | place... | reverse complement strand
GGGGGCCCCGCCCCCGGACCCCCGGTCCTCAAACGCCGGACGGGCTGAAATTACCCTTGGCGGGCCAGGTCTGCCGCGCCTACGAGGCCGGCCTTGCCGCCGAGCTGGGCGGCGAGGACCTGGGCGTGGGGACGGTACTGGCCGCCGACGAGCCAGCGGCGGAAGGACTTGCGGATGGGTTCGAGGACGAGCTCGCCCTCGTCGGAGACGCCGCCGCCGACGATGAAGGCGGAGGGGTCGAAGAGGGAGGCGAGGTCGGCGAGGCCGGCGCCGGCCCAGCGGGCGAGTTCGCGGAAGGAGTCGACGGCGACCTTGTCGCCGCCACGGGCGGCGGCGCTGATGTGCTGGCCTTCGATGCCGTCGGCGGTGCCGTCGCCGAGGGAGAGGAGCAGGGCCGCGTTCTCGGGCTGGGCGACGGCGCGCTGCTTGGCGTACCGCACGAGCGCCCGGCCGGAGGCGTACTGCTCCCAGCAGCCCTGGCTGCCGCAGCCGCAGAGCAGGCCGTCGGGGACCATCCGGATGTGGCCGAACTCGCCGGCGACGCCGAAGCGCCCGCGGCGGAGCTTGTTGCCGATGATGATGCCGCCGCCGAGACCGGTCCCGAGCGTGATGCAGATGACGTCGTCGTGGCCCTGGCCGGCGCCGAAGCGGTACTCGCCCCAGGCGGCGGCGTTGGCGTCGTTCTCGACGACGACGGGAAGGCCGACGCGCTGCTCGACCTTGTCCTTGAGCGGTTCGTGACGCCAGCTGATGTTGGGGGCGAACAGCACGGTGGCGCGCTTGTCGTCCACGTAGCCGGCGGCGCCGATGCCGACGGCCTCGACGGCGTGGCTCACGCTGACGTCGCGGACCGCGGCGGCGATGGCGTCGACCACCCCTTCGGGGGTCGGCGGGGTCGGCACCTTGACGGTCTCGAGAATCGAGCCTTCTTCGTCGACCACACCGGCCGCGATCTTGGTGCCGCCGATGTCGACGCCGATGGTGAGTCCCATGTGTCCCTCAGTATTCGGTCGATCCCCGCTGCGTCCAACCGTACCGGAGTGAACTGTCGGTCCAGGTCACTGTCAGTCCAGGTCAATGTGCTCGGTGGGGCTTGCGGACCGCTTGGCCGTCCAGCGGGCCTCCTGGCCTGTGACAGCCGAGCGGTAGGCGGCCAGCAGCTCGGAGCCGGCCGTGGCCAGGTGGTCGAAGACCTCGGGATTGCGTTCCCTTATCGGCTCGACGACCTGCTTGACCTGCGAGATGACGGTCTCGGCGGCGATCGTGACGGCCGGGCTGCGCAGCACGGCGATCCGGTCGGCCACTGCCTCCGCGAGCCGGCGCAGTTCGTCGGCGGCGCTGCCGGGGCCCTGACCTGCTTGTTCGCGGCGGCGTGCGTTCTCCGCCGCGATGTCCTCGGCGCTGGCCTTGGCCCAGGCGTCGGTGTCGATGCGTTCGGTGGATTCGCTGCTCATGTATCGACGTTACCGGGTCAGCGGGGCCACAGGCTCGGGTCGGGTTCGAACCGGACGCTCAGGGCGCCGTCGCGCAGTGCGGCTCCGGCCACCGTGCAGCGGCGCAGCGCGGAGGGAAGCGGCAGGATGCGGCGGAAGCCCTCGGTGTCGACGACGAGTTCGTCGCCCCGGCGGACCAGGTCCAGGCGCTCGCGGGTCGCGCCGGGCAGGGGGAGCCGCCAGAGGAAGTGGCCGTCGGAGGCGAGGCGGTCCTCGACCGTCCAGGGCTTTGTACGACGGTCACCGACCAGGCCCGGAAGCTCCGGCAGGGCCAGTTCCGCGAGGTCGTCGGCGTTGAGCGGCTCACGGCCCAGGTGGGGCACCTCGTGGAGCGGTGTTCGCGCCAGCTCGGCGCGCAGGGCGCGCAGCTCCTTGTGCTGCTGCGCGGACAGCTCGGCCAGCCAGGGATCCGGCGAGGCAGCCGGGAGCAGCCGGTTGGCGATCACGGCCTCCAGGCGGTGGCCGTACAGGGCCAGCCCGGTACGTGCGTGCCGGATCGCCTCGGCGGCATGCGCACCGGGCTCCACGACCAGTCGTACGGTCGTGCCGGGGTCCTCGATCACGGCCTGCGCGGCGGCGAGTTCCACATCGGCCCGCCCGGCGGCTTCGTAGAGCTTCTCCCCCGGCATGGGGACGCCCGCGAGCTGGGCGAGCACCGGGCGCAGTGCGCGTGCCGCCTGGCGTTCGGCGGGGACGAGCCGGCCGAGGTAGCGGCGCAGCTGCTCGGGGAGCGCGAGGGCGGCGAGGGCCTCGTGGACGGGCGGGAGGTCGGCCACGACGAGATCCCAGGTGTCCTCGGAAGCCGCGTCGCGCAGGGCGCGCAGCAGGGCGAGGGTGCCGGCGCCCGGCAGCTCGGTGAGCTCCTCGGGGTCGAGCGGGGTGGCGCCGAGGAGGTCGAGGACCGAGCCGAGGCGGCCCTGTACGTCCAGTGCGTCGGCCCGGAAGGACGCGGCCGGGTCGGTGCGGATGACTCGGACGCCGGGCAGGTCGCCGGAGAAGGCGCCGCCACGGTGGGCGGGGAGCAGCAGGACGCGACGGCCCCGCCGGGCCTCGGCGACGGCGGTCGCGGCGGCGATCGTGGTGCGGCCGGAGCCGCCGGGGCCGGTGACGAGGAGTGTGCGCACCTCAGGCCTGGGACGCGGACGCGGACTTGGACTCGGGCGGCGCCTGGGACTCGACGCGCTTCTTCAGTCCGGCCAGAGCGCGGTCGATGATGACCTTCTCCGCCTTGCGCTTGATCATCCCGAGCATGGGGATCTTGACGTCCACGGTGAGCTGGTAGGTGACCTCGGTGCGCTTGCCGCCGTCCAGCGGCGCGAGCACATAGGCGCCGTCCAGCGTGCGCAGCATCTGGGACTTGACCAGCGACCAGCGGACCTCGTTGCCGCCCACCCAGCTGTACGCGAGGGTGTGGTCGTCCTTGATCGCGCCCGCGTCCAGCAGCAGCCGGACCTGCTCCGCGCGGCCTTCGCCGTCGGCGGAGAGCACCTCCGCCTCCTTCACCTCACCGGTCCACTCGGGGTACCGGGCGAAGTCGGAGATGACGCCCATGACGTCGGCCGGGGCCGCGTCGATCGTGATGCTCGACTTGGTGTGTTCCGCCATCGCCGTGGCCCCTCCGGGACTTCGCATGAATCGTGACCTGAATCGCGACCTGAACCGTGACTTGCGTGCTGTTGTTGCAGGCTACCGCCTGTGCCCCGAAGCCATCCCCGCCGGGATGCCCTCACCACTGAAGGACCCAGGGCGTCCGGGTGGCATTGAAGTGCCCCACGTTGACGCACTCCGTGGTCCCGATCCGCATGCGCCGGGCCAGCGGCTGGTGGACATGCCCGAAGAGGGCGTATTTGGGGCGGGTTTCGTTGATCGCGTCGAGCAGTGCCTCGCTGCCCCGCTCGAAGCGCCGCGCGACGGTGTCGTAGCAGAGCTCGGGGACGGCGGGCGGGATGTGCGAGCAGAGCACGTCGACCGGGCCGAGCGCGGCGACCTTCTCGGCGTAGGCCTCGTCGTCGACCTCGTACGGGGTGCGGTACTGCGTGCGCAGGCCGCCGCCGACGAAGCCGAAGACCAGGCCGCCGATCTCGGCGGTGGCGCCGTCGAGCACGGTGGTGCCGGGGGCCGCGTACTCGGGCCACAGGGCCGGAATGTCGACATTGCCGTAGGTGGCGTACGTGGGGGCGGGGAAGGCCGCGAAGAGCTCGGCGTACTGCTTGCGGACAGCCGCTTCGATGGCGGCGCGCTTGTCGAGGCCGGACCAGAGCTCGGCGTCGAGGGCGCGGGCGTCGTCGAAGCGCTTGGCCATGCGCAGGGCGACCATGCGTTCGGCGTTCTCGGCGCCGAAGAGGTCGGGGAAGATACCGCGCGAGTGGTCGGCGTAGTCGATGAAGAGCACGAGGTCGCCGAGGCAGACGAGGGCGTCGGCGCCGTCCCCCGCCTTGCTGAGAGCCTCGACCGCACCATGGACATCGCTGACGACATGGACCCGCATGGCGATCACCCTATCGCTCGCTACCGACGGGTCACCGGGGATCTGGATTAAGCTTCGCCCAGTGGGTGCCGGGCGTGTGACACACAAAACATCTACACGGCACCCTCTATCGCAGGTGCTTTACCGATGGGTAACGTCCGGTCAGTCCGAGCCACTCCTTGATGCATGTATGTGACATGAAGACATGGGCAGTGGACCGCAGCCAGCACCGCCGCCGGCGCCGATGAGGAGCAGCAGTCTTGCGTGAGTTCAGCCTTCCGGCCCTTTACGAGGTCCCCGCGGACGGCAACCTGACGGATCTCATCCGCCGCAACGCCGCGCAACATCCCGATGTTGCCGTGATCGCCAGAAAGACCCCTTCCGGTGACTGGCAGGACGTCACCGCAACCGCCTTCCTCGCCGAGGTGCGCGCCGCCGCCAAGGGCCTGATCGCCTCCGGCGTCGAGCCGGGCGACCGGGTCGCCCTGATGTCCCGCACCCGCTACGAGTGGACGCTGCTGGACTTCGCGATCTGGAGCGCCGGCGCGGTCACCGTGCCGGTGTACGAGACCTCCTCGGCCGAGCAGGTCGAGTGGATCCTCGGCGACTCCGGCGCGGTCGCCGCCATCGTGGAGACCGATGTCCACGACAAGACCGTGGAGTCGGTGCGCGAGCGGCTGCCGCAGCTCAAGCACCTCTGGCGGATCGAGGGCGGCGCCGTCGAGACGCTGGACGCGGCGGGCAGCGACATCGCCGACAAGGTCGTGGACGAGCGCAGCGCCACCGCCAAGGCGGACTCCCCCGCGACCATCGTCTACACCTCGGGCACCACCGGCCGCCCCAAGGGCTGTGTGATCAGCCACCGCGCCTGGTTCGCGGAGTGCGGCAATGTCGTCGAGCGGCTCAAGCCGCTCTTCCGCACCGGTGAGTCCTCGATCCTGCTCTTCCTCCCCCTGGCGCACGTCTTCGGCCGCCTGGTGGAGGTGGCCGCCGTCATGGCGCCGATCAAGCTCGGGCACGTCAGCGACATCAAGAACCTGACCGGCGAGCTGGCCGCCTTCCGGCCCACGCTGATCCTCGGCGTCCCCCGGGTCTTCGAGAAGGTCTACAACTCCGCTCGGGCGCAGGCCCAGGCCGGCGGCAAGGGCAAGATCTTCGACAAGGCCGCCGACACCGCGATCGAGTACAGCCGTGCACTGGACAGCGCGGGCGGCCCGCCGCTCGCCCTGAAGTTCAAGCACAAGGTCTTCGACCGGCTGGTCTTCAGCAAGCTGCGCGCCGTCCTGGGCAACCGCGGCGAGTACGCCATCTCCGGCGGCGCCCCGCTGGGCGAGCGCCTCGGCCACTTCTTCCGGGGCATCGGCTTCACGGTGCTGGAGGGCTACGGCCTCACCGAGTCGACCGCGGCCACCGCCTTCAACCCCTGGGACCGTACGAAGATCGGCACCGTCGGCCAGCCGCTGCCCGGCTCCACGGTGCGGATCGCCGACGACGGCGAGGTGCTGCTGCACGGCGAGCACCTGTTCACGGGCTACTGGAACAACGAGAAGGCCACCACCGAGGCGGTCTCCGACGGCTGGTTCCACACCGGCGACATCGGCACGGTGGACGGGGACGGTTATCTGACGATCACCGGCCGCAAGAAGGAGATCATCGTGACGGCGGGCGGCAAGAACGTCGCTCCCGCGGTGATCGAGGACCGGATCCGCGCGCACGCGCTGGTCGCCGAGTGCATGGTGGTCGGTGACGCCCGGCCCTTCATCGGCGCCCTGGTCACGATCGACGAGGAGTTCCTGCCCCGCTGGGCCGAGCAGCACGGCAAGCCGGCCGGTGCGACGGTCGCGCAGCTCAAGGACGACCCGGATCTGATCGCGGCGGTCCAGCAGGCGGTCGACGACGGCAACGCCGCGGTCTCGCACGCGGAGGCGGTGAAGAAGTTCCGGATCCTCACCAACCAGTTCACCGAGGAGTCCGGTCACATCACGCCGTCGCTGAAGCTGAAGCGCAATGTCGTACTGAAGGACTTCGCCGCCGATATCGAGGCGATCTACACGAAGTAGCGGGCACGAAGTAGCGGGCCGGGTGGTCCAGGGTGCTGCGCCCCTGGACTCCTGTGCTCAGGTCAGGCCGTCCTGCGCCAGTACCTGCGCCATGTTGCGTTCGGCGAGAGCCGTGATGGTGACGAACGGGTTGACGCCGGTGGAGCCCGGGATCAGGGCCCCGTCGGTGACGTACAGCCCTGAGTAGCCGGAGGCCCGGCCGTAGTTGTCCGTGGCCTGGCCGAGGACGCAGCCACCCAGCGGGTGGTAGCAGAAGTCGTCGGCGAAGGCCCTGGTGTCTCCGAAGAGGTCGTACCGGTAGATGGTGCTGTTGGCCGAGTTGATCCGGTCGAACAGGGTCTTGGCGGCGGTGACGGACGGCTGGTTCTGGGCGCGGGTCCAGTTGAGCACCGCGGCGTCGGTCGCGGCGTTGTACGTGAAGTTGCCGCGCTCGGCGTTCTTGGTGATCGCGAGGTAGAGGCTGACCCAGGTCTCGGTGCCGGCCGGCATGGGGGCGATCTCGGCGAAGACGGGGTTGGCGGTGTTGGACCAGTCGTCGATGGCCAGGGTCGGGATCGTGGACTGGTTGGCGCCGGTCGGGTTCCACAGGTAGTTGGCGCGACCGAGCATGATGTTGCCGTTGTTGCCCCACCCGGCGCCGACCTTGGAACTGAGGTTGGGCAGCGCGCCGGTGTCGCGGGCCCGCACCAGCAGTTCGGTCGTGCCGAGACTTCCCGCGCCGAGGAAGAGATGGCCGCAGCCGATCTCACGGGTCTCCACGACGGCCCCGGTGGTGTCGATCCGGTCGACGGTGACGATGTACGTGCCGTCGGTGTCCCGGCGGATCTTCTTCGCTCTGGTGAGCGTCTGGATGGTGACGTTGCCGGTGCCGATCGCGGCGGCGAGGTAGGTCTTGTCGAGGCTGCGCTTGCCGTAGTTGTTGCCGTAGATGACCTCCTGTGCGAGGGCGGACTTGGTCGCCGTGCCGGCCGCTTCACGCTGCATGTAGGCGAAGTCGTACACGTTCGGGATGAAGGTGGTCTTGAGGCCGGTCTTGACCGCCTGGTCCCGGGAGACCCGGGCGAACTGGTACCACTCGGTGGACTCGAACCAGGTCGGCGAGATGTTGTTGACGCCGAGCATGGCGTTGGCGCGCGGGAAGTACGTCCCGTACATCGCGTCGGCGTCGACCTGCGGCAGGATCTCCTGGAAGTAGGCGCGGGAGGGGGTCACGGCCATGCCGCCGTTGACCAGCGAGCCGCCGCCGACGCCCCGGCCGACGTACACGGACATGTCGGAGTACTTGACCTTGTCCAGGACGCCGGGGAACGGCGTGATGTCCTTGTTGATCACGTCGAGCCACAGGAAGGTGGCCAGCGGTGCCTCGGTGCGGGTCTTGAACCACGTCGAGCGCTTGTCGGGCGCGGTCACGGAGTTGAAGATCTTGCCGTCGGAGCCCGGGGTGTTCCAGAGCTGTCCCATCTCCAGGACGAGGGTCTGTACGCCGGCCGCGCCGAGGCGCAGGGCGGCCACGGCGGCCCCGTAGCCGGAGCCGATGACGATGGCGGGGGTGTAGTCGGCCGCGGCCGCGGGGGTCGCGGCCGTCGCGGTGGAGAGACCGATGCGGGTGATGCCGAGGGCGGCTGCGGCCTGGAGGGCGGCGGCGCCTAAGATCTGGCGCCGCGTCAAGGTTGTTGTCATGACCGCATCATGAGAGCAACACCGGTATAAGCCCAGAGGTAGTGGACACCGTTTCCCCGAGCGTTACAAGAACGACAAACGCGGAAGAAACGTGAGGGGCGAATGAGGTCAGGGTGGCATCTTCCAGCGGTTGCCGGGTGAGTCATTGACCGACAACGACGCCACGGGGGCCACGCCGGGCGCCGCGGACCAAGCCGGCTTGGGGTCGCGTCCGGCAAAGCCCTACAAAGTCGCGTCAGCGCGCCCGGCAAGGTGTCCATTTCTTCACATTTTGACCATGTCTTCCGTCGCCTCTTAGGAAAATTTTTAGCCGGACACCGGAGCCTCGACCGCGCATCGCCCATCAGGCCGGCGGTGGCCAATCGGGCAATCGTTGCGCCTCGGACAGCCCAATCAGGTGGGGCAGCCGCCCTGTGAACCCCCTTTGACCTTGCCACGAGTTTGCCCTGACGAGCCTTTTACGGCCCACGGATCCGCCCCTCCGAGCCCCTGTGAAGATCGACCCGCTCTGTTGATCTTCGGAGTACGGGAGGGAACGAAAGATGCGTTACAGACCGAGAGCCCGGGTGGGGGCACCCCAGTCGACACGATGGCTGCGGCAAGTGGCCACAGGCGTAGCGTTGCTGCTGGCGGCGGAAACCGCGCTGGTCGCAGCGGACAGCGGGGCGGCGTTCGCCGCCGAAAGCATGAAAACGACCGCGGCCGCCAAGTCGGCCTCGTCGCGGACAAAGCACACGTTGGGCCCTGCGCAGGCGCAGGACGAGGCGTCCGCCGTGCTGATGGCGCGGCTGCAGAAGCGGGAAATCGAGGTGCTGTCGGAACGTACGGCGGCTTCGACGACGTACGCACTGCCGAGCGGCGAGATGCGCACGGAGGCGTATGCCGGTCCGGTCCGGGTGAAGCAGGACGACGGCACCTGGAAGGACGTCAACACCACGCTGTCGGACACCGGGTCGGACCTCACCCCGGGGGCGACGACCGCGGACATCACGGTCTCGGACGGCGGGGACAGCCGGCTGGCGTCGGTGACCAAGGGCAAGGAGTCCTTCGGGCTGGGCTGGTCCGCCAAGCTGCCCACGCCGACGGTGAAGAAGAACACCGCCTCGTACGCTCTGGGCAGCGGGCAGACGCTGTCGGTGAGCGCGCTGGCGCAGGGTTTCTCGGAGAACATCAAGCTGACCCAGCAGCCCGACGGTGACAAGGTCACCTACCGGATCCCGATGAACCTGAACGGGCTGAAGCTGTCCCAGGCCAAGTCCGGGCACCTGCTGCTGAAGAACGCGGCCGGGACGCTGGTGGCCGAGGCCCCGGCGCCGATGATGTGGGACGCTTCCAAGGACCCGGCCTCCGGTGAGTCGGCGAACGCCGCGCGGGTGGCAACCAAGGTCGAGACGGCCAAGGACGGGTCGCAGACCCTGGTGCTGACCCCTGACGCGCACTTCCTGGCCACGGCGCAGTACCCGGTCACGGTGGACCCGACGACGACGTTGGCGGTGACCACCGACACCTGGCTGCAGACGCCCGACTACACCGACTCCCAGGTCTCCTCCGAGGAGCTGAAGTCGGGCACGTACGACTCCGGCACCGACCTGGCGCGCGCCTACCTGAAGTTCGACGTCTCGAAGTTCACCGGCAAGCACGTCACGGCCGCCACAATGTCGCTCTACAACTACTACTCCGCGACCTGCTCCACCTCCGGGGCGCCCACCGACGCCCGCCGGATCACCACCTCGTGGTCGTCCACGTCGGTGACCTGGGCCACCCGGCCCTCCTCCACCGGTACCGGCGCTGCCACCAACACCGGCCACTGGGGCTACAGCTCCGCCTGCCCGGCGGCCTGGTCGAGCTGGAACCTGCAGACCATCACCCAGGCCTGGGCCGACGGCACCGCCAACTACGGCGTCATGGTCTACGGCGAGGACGAGACCGACTCCACCACCTGGCGTCGCTTCCGCTCCGCGAACTACAGCACCAGCGGCTACGCGCCCAAGCTGGTGGTGACCTACAACTCCTACGCCACGACCGGCTCGCTGGCGATCTCGCCGTCGGCGGTGAACGCCTACAGCGGCAAGCGGTACGTGACCACCTACACCCCGACCCTGTCGGCGAAGGTGACGGACGCGGACGGGTCGACGGTCAAGGGCCAGTTCGAGATCACCAACGACCCGTCGTACACCAGCGAGGCGTCGTACTCCTCCACGGTGACCTCGGCGTCGGTGGCGTCCGGCGGCTCGGCGAAGGTGACGCTGACAACCTCCAACCAGCTGCCCGCACAGCACCTGCGGATGCGGGTGCGCGGCTATGACGGCACGGACTACGGCGCCTGGTCGTCGTACATCTACTTCGTACCGAACGTCGCCAAGCCCGTCGCCCCGACGGTGGTGTGCGACACCTACGCCCAGGACACCTGGACCGCGAAAGCGTCCGGGGCTGTGACCTGCACCCTGGACACGACGTCCACGGACGGGCAGGGCTTCTACTGGGGCCTGGACGACTCCACCACGCCCAAGAGCGTGTACGACACCGCCGACGGCAACGGCGGTGACCCGCTGACGATCTCGATCACCCCCGGCGACGGCTGGCACACGCTGTACGCCAAGACGATCGACTCCGGCGGCAACCTGTCCACCTCGACGACCGCCTACAACTTCGGCGTCGGCGCCGACGGGGCCGGCCTGCTCACCCCCGGCAACGGGGACAGCACCGCCCGCCGGGTCAGCCTGACCTCGACCGGCAAGACCACTTACACCGGGGTCACCTACCAGTACCGGCGTGGGGAGACCGACACCTGGACCAACGTCCCCGTCGCTCAGGTCACCAAGACCTCCGACGGTACGGCCGTCGCGTCCTGGCCGGTCACCGTCACCAGCGGCGCCCCGGCCCCGCTCACCTGGAATGTGACGTCCTCGCTGTCCGCGGACGGGCCGATCGACATCCGGGCCGCCTTCACCGACGGCACCACCACCGGCTACAGCCAGTCCAACACCGTCACCATCGACCGCAACGCCGGCACCGCTCCCTCGCAGAGCGTCGGCCCCGGCCAGGTGAACACCCTCACCGGTGACCTCACGCTGTCGTCCACCGACGTCTCGGCGTTCGGGATGTCGGTGTCGCGCACCGCGTCGTCGCGCCGGCCGACCGCCGGGTCGGACGCCACCGGCCAGACGGCGATCTTCGGTCCGCAGTGGACGTCGGGAGTCAGCGCCGAACTGACCGACTCCGACTGGTCGTACGTCAAGCAGACCTCGACCACCTCGGTGGCGCTGGTCGATGTCGACGGCGACGAGACCGGCTTCACCGCAACCTCCGCCGGAGGCTGGAAGCCCGAGCCGGGTGCGGAGGACCTGACCCTGACGGGGACGCTGTCCACCACCTTCGCCCTCAAGGACGACCAGGGCACCACGACCACGTTCGTGAAGGCGGGTACGACCGCCACCACCTGGCAGATGTCCACCTCGTACCTGCCGACCGACAACTCCACCACCAAGGTGGTCTCCGAACTCGCGCCGGGCAGCACCACGCTGGCCCGCCCGACCTACCTGATCGCCCCCACCTCCGCCGTCTCGCAGTCGACCTGCCAGACCACCCCGGCCACGGCCGGCTGCCGGGTGCTGGAGTTCGTCTACTCCACCTCCACCACGGCCACCTCCACCAGCTACGGCGAGTACGCCGGGACGGTGAAGTTGATCAAGGAGTGGTCGACCGAGCCCGGTGCGTCAGCGGCGACGTCGAAGGTCGTCGAGCGCTACCAGTACGACAACTCCGGCCGCCTCGCCGGCGCCTGGCAGTACGCCGTCGACGCGGCGACGTACACCGCCTACACCTACGACAGCGCGGGCCGGATCGCCACCTACGCCGACCCGGGCCAGCTCGCCTGGACCTTCACCTACGGCACGGCGGGCAACGCCGCCACGGCCGGCGCCGGCATGCTGCTCTCGGCCTCGCGCAAGAACCTCACCCAGGGCACCGCGAGCACCCTGGACGGCACCACCGCCACCACCACCGTCGTCTACGACGTGCCGCTGTCCGGCACCAGCGCCCCCAACGCCATGGGCACCTCCGACGTGGCCACCCTGGGCCAGACCGATGTCCCGACCGACGCCACCGCGGTCTTCCCGGCGGACTCGGTCCCGACCTCCAACACCGGCTCGGACCTGGCTGCCTCGGCCTACGCCCGTGCCACCATCACCTACACCGACGCCTCCGGACGGGAGGTCAACACCGCCTCGCCGGGCGGGCACATCACCACCACCGAGTACGACCGGTTCGGCAACACCGTCCGGAACCTGACCGCGAGCAACCGTGAGCTGGCCCTGGCCACCTCCGGCGACCAGCTCACCGAGCTGACCGAGCTCGGCATCGACGGGCTGTCCACGGCCGACCGAGCCCAGCAGCTCTCCACCAGCTCGCTCTACTCCTCCGACGGCCTGCGGGAGACCGACGAGTACGGTCCCCTGCACCAGGTCACCCTGGCCTCGGCCCTCGCCGCCGGCTCCGGCGGCACCGACCTGCCGGCCGGAACCGTCATCCCGGCCCGCTCGCACACCGCCAACACCTTCGACGAGAACCGGCCCACCGACGGCACCGCGACCGTCGCCAACCAGATCACCACCACCAAGTCCGGCGCCTACGTGGACGGCTACCCGTCCGACGGCGACGTGCGCACCAGCACCACGGCCTACGACTGGGTCAAGGGCCTGCCCACCACGCAGGTCACCGATCCCAGTGGCCTGGCGATCACCACGACGACGTCCTACGACTCGCAGGGCCGGGTCATCAAGACCACCCAGCCCAACTCGAGCGGCACCGACGCCGACACCACGGTGACCACCTACTACTCCGCCACCGGCACCGGAACCTGCAACGGCCGCCCCGAATGGGCCGACCAGGTCTGCACCACCGGCCCGGCCGGCGCCATCACCGGCGGCGGCACCAACCCGACCCAACTGCCCACCAAGACCATCCAGTACAACTGGTGGGGCAACGCCGCCATCGTCACCGAGACCGCCAACTCCGTGACCCGGACCACCACCACGACCTATGACTCCTACGATCGCGTCAGCACGGTCGCGGTCAGCGGCGGCGTGGGAACGGCGGTTCCGGACACGACCACCACGTACGACACCACGTACGGCACGGTCGCCACGGTCGCCACCAGCGCCGGCACCATCAGCTACGGCTACGACAAGCTCGGCCGCCAGATCTCCTACAGCGACGGCGCCGGCAACACCACGACCACGGCATACGACAACCTCGGCCGCCCGGTGAAGACCACCGACTCGGCCCCGTCCACCACCACCTACACCTACGACACCACCACCGACCCGCGCGGCCTGGAGACCTCCCGCACCGACTCCGTCGCCGGCACCTTCAGCGCCACGTACGACGCCGACGGCGACTTGGCCACCGAGGCCCTGCCCGGCGGCTACACCCTCACCGACACCCAGGACGAGACCGGCACCGAGACCTCCCGGGTCTACACCCAGGACAGCGACGGCACCGTCGTCGCCTCCGACACCGCCGACCACACCGTCCAGGACCAGACCGTCGCGGACACCGACACCAACGGCCAGACCCGCTCGCGCAGCTACACCTACGACGCGGCCGGACGCCTGACCCAGGCCGACGACACCTCCGCCGACAGCTCCTGCACCCGCAGGAGCTACACCTTCGACAACAACACCAACCGCACCGCACTGGCCACGTCCACCAGCGACGTCAGCTCGGCGTGCACCAGTACCGGCGCCACCACCACCTCCTACACCTACGACACCGCCGACCGCCTGCAGGCCTCCGGCACCGTCTACGACGCCTTCGGCCGCACCACCACCCAGGCATCCGGCGCCACCATCGGCTACTACGCCAACGACCTCGTCAAGCAGCAGACCTCCGGCACCAACCGGCAGACCTGGACCCTGGACGCGGCCGGACGCCTCGCCGCCTGGACCACCGAAAGCGACTCCACCGGCACCTGGACGCAGACCGCGTCCAAGACCAACCACTACGGCGGCGACGGCGACAGCCCCGACTGGACCCAGGAGACCAGCAGCACCCTCACCCGCAACGTCCAAGGCAACAGCGGAGACCTCGACGCCACCACCAGCGCAACCGGCGGCACCGTCCTCCAGCTGACCGACATCCACGGCGACACCACCGTCCAGCTCCCCCTGGACACGTCCGTCGCCCCCACCGCCCAGTCCTACGACGAATACGGCAACCCCGAGGACAGCACCCCCGCCACCCGCTACGGCTGGCTCGGCGGCAAGCAGCGCTCCAGCGAAACGGTCACCGGCGCCATCCTCATGGGCGTCCGCCTCTACGACCCCACCACCGGACGCTTCCTGTCCGTCGACCCCGTCCCCGGCGGCAGCTCGAACGCGTACGACTACTGCAACGGCGACCCGGTCGACCACTTCGACCTCGACGGGCGCTGGTGGGGTCGCCGCACGTTCTGGAACGCGGTGGGCTTCTTCAGCTACCGCTCCTGGATCGATTCGGCCGGAGCGGCGAGCCACGGCCACTACCGCAAGGCATGGCACTATGCCTCCGGTGGCACGGGATCCGTCACCGCGGGCGCGGCTCACAGCAAGTTCTGCAGCTGGTACTGCCGTACCGTCAAACACGCCAAGCGCAGCATGTGGGGTCGATTCGGCCGATTCGGAGCCCGGACCTTCGGCTGGCAGGTCAGCGTGATCGCCACCGGACTCGACTACTGGCACACCAGAGGACCCGTCACCTCCTATTCACACACCTACTACGCGCCGGGCTACCGCTACCGGCGATACTATGGCGGCCGCGTGATCTGACCGCCAAGGCAATTCCCCACGGAAAACACGACTGACACTGCGTGAGGCGCCGCACGTACATTGTGCGGCGCCTCAAACGGCCGTAATACGAGGACTGAGTGAAGAGTCAAATATCTTGGAAGAATCTTGTCGGCGCGGCGCCCAGAAATCCCTGGTGGCTGCTGTGGGTCCGCGCCGTGGCCTGGCTTCTGCTCGGCGTATTCGCGATCCTCACCCCCTTCTACAACGCGGGTGCGCCCATCGCCGTGTGGTTGGCCGCCCTCTGCGCCAGCGCTCTCTCCGTAATCCAGATCGCTCAGGTAATGATCCGCAAAAAGCGGACCATTCATTAGGTGATTTTCCCGTCGAGTCGGTCCCAGGTGAATTCAGAGGCCAGTTCGCGGCCACCTTCCTAAAGCAGGTCCCGCAGCCGCTGCGCGAGGAGGTCCCAGCGCCAGGCGTCCTCGACCCATTGGCGCCCTCGGTCGCCCATGCGGCGGCGGAGTTCGGGGTCGGCGAGGAGGGTGACGATCCGGTCGGCGGTGGGGGCGGGCGAGCCGCCGGGAACCACCCAGCCGGTCTCGCCGTCGAGGACGGCATCGGGGGCGCCGCCGGAGTCCCCCGCGACGACGGGCAGCCCAGTCGCGGACGCCTCCAGGTAGACGATGCCGAGCCCCTCGACGTCCAGCCCGCGGCGGCGGGTCCGGCAGGGCATGGCGAAGACGTCGCCGGCGCCGTAGTGCGCGGGCAGCTCGGCCCAGGGCACGGCGCCGGTGAAGTGCACGGAGGCGTCGACCCCGGTCCGTACGGCAAGCCGCTTCAGCTCGTCCGCGTAGGGGCCGCCGCCGACGATCAGCAGGACGGCGTCCGGCACCTCGCGCAGGATCCGGGGCATGGCCAGGATCAGGGTGTCCTGGCCCTTGCGCGGCACCAGGCGCGATACGCAGACGACCACCGGGCGGTCGGTGAGCCCCAGGCGGGCGCGGACCGCGTCGCCGCCCGAGGCGGGGTGGAAGGTCTTCTCGTCGACGCCGGGCGGAAGCCGGACCATGCGGGCGGCGGCGGCCGGGGTGAGGGCGGCGGCGATCCTGGAGCGGGTGTACTCGCCGAGATAGGTGATCGTGTCCGTGCCCTCGCCGATACGGCGCAGGAGCTGGCGGCTGGCCGGGAGCTGCGCCCATGCCGCCTCGTGCCCGTGCGTCATGCCGACCAGCCGCCGGGCCCCGGCCTTGCGCAGCGCGGGCGCCATCAGGGCGAGCGGGGCGGCGGCCCCGAACAGCACCGAGCCGCAGCCGTGTTCGCGCAGCAGCTCCGTCGCCCGCCGGGTCACCCTCGGGGTCGGCAGCAGCATCGAGGTGCGGTCCCGCACCACCGGGAAGGGCTGCTCGGCGTCGAACGCGGCG